>ERZ1643247.585-NODE-585-length-43314-cov-26.532144_pt1 | contig 43314 bp, 31 predicted proteins | sample MGYA00579264_ERZ1643247 | MGnify/ENA primary metagenome ERZ1643247 (study PRJEB29033, sample SAMEA4952262) | chicken gut metagenome | biome: Broiler Chicken; feature: Gastrointestinal Tract; material: Caecum | place: Ireland | collected 2018 | study: Broiler... | reverse complement strand
AGCCCCGGCGGCAGCGTTTCGGCAGGGCTGGCGATCTACGATACCATGCAGTATATCCATTGCGACGTGTCTACCATCTGCATCGGCCTGGCGGCGAGCATGGGCGCCTTCCTGTTGTCCAGCGGCGCGCGCGGCAAGCGCTTTGCCCTGCCTAACAGCGAGATCATGATCCACCAGCCGCTCGGCGGCGCGCAGGGGCAGGCGAGCGACATCAAGATCCAGGCGGAGCATATTTTGAAGATCCGCGACAAGATGAACCGCATCCTCGCCGAAAATACGGGCAAGACCATCCCCGAGATCGAGCGCGACACCGACAGAGACAACTACCTCTCCGCCGAAGAAGCGCAGAAGTACGGCCTGGTCGATAAAGTGTTTTATAAGCGGTAAACGGAAAAATTTTCGGCGCAAACCATAAAAATCGCGCTTTTGCAGAGTACTATGCGTGGCATAAACGCGCAAAACCATCCTTCGCGGCGACAAGAAACGGCTTGTTGCCGCGTATCCTTAAAGAGCGCCGCTTGCGGCGCGAGGAGGCAGAATATGAGTAACGAAGAATTGTGCTGTTCCTTCTGCGGCAAGCCCAAAAGCCGCACCAAAGTTTTGATCACCGGCCCCAACGGCCTTGCCATCTGCGACGAATGCGTGCAGATCTGCAGCGAAGAGATCCGCACCGCCGAAGAAAAGCCTGCCGACAAGGTGGCGCTGAAAAAGCCTTCCGAGATCAAGGCGGAGCTGGATAAATACATCGTCGGGCAGGACAAGGCGAAAAAAGTATTGTCCGTGGCGGTGTACAACCACTACAAGCGCATCAACAGCGAGCTCAATGACGACGACGGCGTGGAGATCGAAAAGAGCAACATCCTCCTGCTCGGCCCCACCGGCTGCGGCAAAACGCTGCTCGCCCGCACGCTGGCGCGCATCCTCAACGTTCCCTTCGCCACCAGCGACGCGACCACCCTCACCGAGGCGGGCTATGTGGGCGAAGACGTGGAAAACATCCTCTTAAAGCTCATCCAGAACGCCGATTACGACATCGAAAAGGCGCAGCGCGGCATCATCTACATCGACGAGATCGATAAGATCGCCAGGAAGAGCGAAAACGTGTCCATCACCCGCGACGTCTCCGGCGAGGGCGTGCAGCAGGCGCTTTTGAAGATCATCGAAAGCACCGTCGCCAACGTCCCCCCGCAGGGGGGCAGGAAGCACCCCCAGCAGGAGTGCATGCGCATCGACACCACCAACATCCTCTTCATCTGCGGCGGCGCCTTCGTGGGCCTGGACAAGATCGTGCAGGCGAGAAAGGACGACACCTCCCTCGGCTTCGGCGGCAAGGTCAAGAGCACGGACGAGATGGACTACCAGCTGTTTGACGACGTCAAGCCGCAGGATCTGACCAAGTTCGGGCTCATCCCCGAATTTGTCGGCCGCGTGCCCATCGTGGTCAACTTGCAGCCGCTGGACGAAGAGGCGCTGGTCAAGATCCTCACCGAGCCCAAAAACGCCCTCATCAAGCAGTACCAGAAGCTCATCGGGCTGGACGGGGTCAAGCTCTCCTTCGAGCCCTCCGCCGTCAGCGAGATCGCCAGCACCGCCATCAAGCTCAAGACGGGCGCGCGCGGCCTTCGCACCATCATCGAAAATCTGATGACCGACGTCATGTACGAGATCCCTTCGGATACCGACATCAGCGAGGTCAAGATCACGCGCGAGTGCGTGCTGGGCAACGCCAAGCCCGAACTTATCAAAAAATCGGCGTAAGCCGCGCCCAAAGCAGCACATTCCCGGGCGGTCACCCTTGCGGCGGCCGCCTGTTTTCATGCCCGCTTCGCCCTCTGCGGCGGGCGTTTTTTTGTTGGAAGGGGAAGAAGCCTTTTTGCTCGCCGGTTTTGCCGCGTTTTTCTGTATCGGAAGGAAAAACCTTTTCCGCGCCGCTCCCTCGCACGGGCGCGTGCCGCCGATGCCGTCCGCGCCGCTCCCTCGCACGGGCGCGTGCCGCCGGTCGCCGTCCTCCGCTGCCCCTTTGCGCCCTCCGCGCGGCGAAGGGCGCGCGCTTTGCCGCCTCGCTCGCAGAAAGAGAATATTTTCGGGCAGAGAATTATCATTTTCGGGCAAAAAATACTTGAAAAAATGCACGCCGTCGATTATACTATATAGGGTAAAATAAAGAGGTATAGTGCGCAGGGCGGCAGGGCCGCCGGCAGTCATACGAGAGCGCAGCGCACGGCTCCATTCATTCCACAAAAGGACGGACAGGTCATGTATCCAATCGTAAAAAAGAGAGAACTCAATCCCACCGTCACGCTGATGGAAGTGAGCGCCCCCTTCGTCGCCAAAAAGGCGGAGCCGGGGCAGTTCATCATCCTGCGCGTAGACGAAGCGGGCGAACGCATCCCGCTCACCGTCGCCGATTTCGACCGCGAAAAAGGCACGGTCACCATTATCTTCCAGATCGTCGGCGGCACCACCGAGCGGCTGAATCATCTCAATGAGGGAGACGGCATCCACGATTTCGTCGGCCCCTTAGGCGAGCCTTCGCATACCGAAGGGCTGAAAAAGGTCGCCGTCATCGGCGGCGGCGTCGGCTGCGCCATCGCCTATCCCGTGGCCAAAAAGCTGCACGGGCAGGGCGCCGAGGTGCATTCGGTGGTCGGCTTCCGCAACAAAGACCTCGTCATTTTGGAAGAGGAATTCCGCGCCGTTTCTGACGTGTACAAGCTGATGACGGACGACGGCTCGAAGGGCGAAAAGGGCCTGGTGACCGACGCCTTGAAGGCGCTCATCGAGGCGGGCAACGCCTACGACGAGGTGATCGCCATCGGCCCCGTGGTGATGATGAAGTTCGTCTCTTTCCTCACCAAGCAGTACGGCATCAAGACGGTGGTCAGCATGAACCCCATCATGATCGACGGCACGGGCATGTGCGGCTGCTGCCGCCTGAGCGTGGGCGGTAAGATGAAGTTCGCCTGCGTCGACGGGCCCGACTTCGACGGCCACGAGGTGGACTACGACGAGATCTTGAAGCGCGCCTCCACCTATAAAGAATTTGAAGCGCGCGAGCGCGAAGCGGCGTGCAACCTGTTCAAAAAGGAGGTAAAGTAACGTGCCCAACATGTCTTTACAAAAGCACGAGATGCCTTCGCAGGCGCCGGATGTGCGCAATAAAAACTTTTATGAAGTCACCCTCGGCTACACCGCCGAGACGGCGATCGACGAGGCAAAGCGGTGCTTAAACTGCAAAAACAAGCCCTGCATGGGCGGCTGCCCCGTCCGCATCCATATCCCCGAATTCATCGCCAAAGTGGCGGAAGGGGAATTTGAAGAGGCATACCACATCATCCAGCAGACCAGCTCCCTGCCCGCCGTGTGCGGCAGGGTATGCCCGCAGGAAACGCAGTGCGAGCAGAAGTGCGTGCGCGGCATCAAGGGCGAGCCGGTCGCCATCGGCAGGCTGGAGCGGTTCGTGGCGGACTGGCACAACGCCAACAGCTGCGACCTTCCCGTCAAAGCCGAGCCCAACGGCCACAAGGTCGCCGTGGTCGGCAGCGGGCCTGCGGGGCTCACCTGCGCGGGCGACCTCGCCAAGCGCGGGTATGAAGTCACCGTGTTCGAGGCGCTGCACCTGGCGGGCGGCGTGCTCGTGTACGGCATCCCCGAATTCCGCCTGCCCAAGCTGATCGTGCAGAAAGAGATCGACAACCTCATCGCCCTCGGCGTCAAGGTAGAGACCAACATGGTCATCGGCCGCGTGCTCTCTATCGACGAGTTGATGGGCGAATACGGCTTTGAAGCGGTGTTCATCGGCAGCGGCGCGGGGCTGCCCCGCTTCATGAACATCCCCGGCGAAAATCTGAAGAGCGTCTTCTCCGCCAACGAATTTTTGACCCGCGTCAATCTGATGAAGGCGTATAAAGAAGATTCCCGCACCCCCGTGTTCCACGCGCAGAAGGTCGCCGTCGTCGGCGGCGGCAACGTGGCCATGGACGCGGCGCGCTGTGCAAAGCGCCTGGGCGCGGAAGAGGTCTCCATCGTCTACCGCCGTTCGGAGGCGGAGCTCCCCGCCCGCGCCGAAGAGGTCGAGCACGCCAAAGAAGAGGGCATCGTCTTCCGCTTCCTCACCAACCCCACGGCTATTTTGGAAGGGGAAAACGGCCTGGTTTCCGGCATGACCTGCATCCGCATGGAGCTGGGCGAGCCGGACGCCTCCGGCAGGCGCCGCCCCGTCGAGGTGCCGGGCAGTGAATTCACCATCGACTGCGACGCCGTCATCATGGCGCTGGGCACCTCGCCCAATCCCCTCATCAAAAACACCACCAAGGGGCTTGACACCCAGCGCTGGGGCGGCATCATCGCCGACGAGCGCGGGCAGACCTCCCGCCCCGGCGTGTTCGCGGGCGGAGACGCCGTCACGGGCGCGGCCACCGTCATCCTCGCCATGGGTGCGGGAAAGACGGCGGCGGAGTCCATCGACGCGTACATCCGTTCAAAACATCAATAAAAATCAAAAATCATATGGAAGGAGGCAGAACATGGAACGTATCCTTTTGACGGGCGGCGCCGGCTTCATCGGCAGCCACACGCTGGTCACATTGCTCGAGCGCGGCTACGAGGTAGCGGTGGTCGATAACCTCGCCAACTCCTGCGAAGAGGCGATGGTGCGCGTCCGTAAGATCACGGGCAAAGACTTCCGCTTTTACAATGCAGACGTGCGCGACCGCGCCGCGATGGACAAGATCTTTTCCGAAAACAAATTCGATTCGGTCATCCACTTCGCGGGGCTGAAGGCCGTGGGCGAGAGCTGCGTCAAGCCGCTCGAGTATTACGACAACAACATCTACGGCACCCTGGTGCTGCTGGAGACCATGCGCGCGCACGGCGTTAAAAAGATCGTCTTCTCCTCCTCCGCCACGGTGTACGGCACCCCCGAGCGCCTGCCCCTCACCGAAGACTGCCGCACGGGCGGAACGACAAACCCCTACGGCACTTCCAAATATTATCAGGAAGGCATCCTCACCGATCTGTGGAAGGCGGATAACAGCTGGAACGTCATCCTGCTGCGCTACTTCAACCCCGTCGGCGCGCACGAGAGCGGCCTCATCGGCGAAGACCCGAAGGGCATCCCCAACAACCTCATGCCGTATGTGGCGCAGGTCGCCAGCGGCAAATTGAAAAAGATCAACGTGTTCGGCAGCGACTATCCCACCAAAGACGGCACGGGCGTGCGCGACTATATCCACGTCATGGACCTGGCGATGGGCCACGTCGCTGCCATCGAGGGCTGCACGCAGCCGGGCGTACACATCTACAACCTCGGCACGGGCGTGGGCTACAGCGTGCTCGACATGATCCACGCCTTTGAAAAGGCGTGCGGCAAGCAGCTCCCGTACGAGATCTGCCCCCGCCGCCCCGGCGACATCGCCGAGTGCTACGCCAATTCCGACAAGGCCGCCAAAGAGCTGGGCTGGAAGGCGCGCTTCGGCATCGAAGAGATGTGCCGCGACCAGTGGAACTGGCAGAGCAAAAACCCCAACGGCTACAACGCCTGAGGGCATCGTTTTGGGTTTGGAACGCCCGTCCGCAGCTGACTGCGGGCGGGCTTTTGCATGGGCGGCGAATTTTTACAGAGGGCGGGCGTAAGCATAGGAGGCAAACGGCGGGTGTGCCTTCTTCACTTTCCGTGCATGAAAATTTCTGCAAACCGCTTGCAATTCGCACGGACATATGCGATAATACAGCTGTAAGGGCCGCAGGCGCTGCGGCAGATCAATTTATCACGGAGAAGCAAGCGTATGAACAAAAAGGCTGTGCCCCCGTATATCGGCGCGGCATACTATCCCGAACTGTGGCCGGCGGAAGAGGTCGCCGCCGACATTCAAAAGATGCACGACGCAGGCGTCAACTGCGTGCGCGTGGGCGAATTTGCCTGGGGGCGCATGGAGCCGGAAGAGGGGAAATTTGACTTCGGCTGGCTGAAAGAGGTGCTCGATGCGATGGAAGAAGCGGGCATCGCCGTCATCCTCTGCACACCCACGGCCACGCCGCCCAAGTGGCTGACCGACCGCTATCCCGAAACGCTGCGCATGTATTCGAACGGCAAGCGCGCCCAATTCGGCGGCCGCTGCCACGTCTGCAAGACCAGCCCCGTCATGCGCGAAAAGAACCGCATCATCTCTCAAAAGCTGGCGGAGGCGCTGGGCAGGCATCCCGCCGTCATCGGCTGGCAGCTGGACAACGAGATCTTCCATTACGACGACGGCTGCTTCTGCCCCTTGTGCGCCGCGGGCTTCCAGGCCTATCTCGAAAAGAAGTATCGGACCATCGAAGTACTGAACCGAAGCTGGTGCACGGGGCGCTGGAGCCTGACATACCGCTCCTTTGCCGACGTCATCCCGCCCCGCCACGATACCTGGAACCACGCCTCGCTGTTTGTCGAGTGGATACGCTTCCAGGATGAGACCATCATCTCCTACATCCGCGAGCAGGCGGAGGCCATCCGCCCCTATACCGATGCGCCCATCGGCACCGACATGATGGTCCCCCTCGAGCTCAGCCACGAAAAGATGAACGCCGCCCTCGACGTGGTGCAGATCAACCACTACGAGCGCGCCGAACAGCTGGCCGATACGGCCTTCCTCTACGATCATCTGCGCCCCTTGAAGGAGCGCCCCTTTTGGTGTACGGAAACGCAGGCGGGCTGGAACGGCTCCTTCTTCGCCGCCAACGGGCCGCGCCCGCAGGGCAACTGCTATGTGAATACCTGGCTGCCCATCGCCAAGGGCGGCGAGATGAACGAATACTGGCTGTGGCGCGCCCATCCGAGCGGGCACGAGCTGGCGCACGGCGCCGTGCTCTCCACCGCGGGCAGGCCGTACGAGGTGGCAGGGGAGATCCGCCGCGCTGCCGACGACTTTGCCGCCTGCCGCGCCTTTTTGAAAAATACCAAGGTGCGCTCCGATATCGCCGTTCATTGCTCGGCGACGGCCGCCCTCAACTACCGCTTCGCGCCCATGGCCGAGGGCTTCGACTACCGCGAACGGCTGCTGCGCGACTTCTGGGCGCCCTTCAAACATTACAATGTAGACCTCATCGAGACCTCGCACCCGCTGGAAGGCTACAAAGTCGTGTTCTCGCCCTATCTGAGCACGCTGGAAGGGGACCTGAAAGAGCGCATCCTGCGCTGGGTAGAGGAAGGCGGCACCTGGATCGTCGGCCCCATGAGCGACTGCATGACCGACTATGCCGCCAAATACACCGATGCGCCCTACAGCTGCCTGGAAGAGATCGCGGGCGTGTACACCCGCTACCAGTACCCGCTGCCCGATCCCGCCATCGCCGCGCAGTTTGAAGACGGCTCGCCCCTCACTTTTTCCCTCTGTTACGACGCCTACGAGCTGCGCGGGGCCGCCGCGCTGGCGACGTATACCGCCGGCCGCTTTGCGGGCTTTACCGCCGTCGCCGAGCGCTGCATCGGCGCGGGGCGGGTGATCGTGCTGGGCGGCGTGCCCGATGAGGAAAGCCTCCGCGCCCTGGCGGGCGTACTGCCCGTCGCCGCGGCGTCCGACAACGTGATGCTCGTCTCCCGCAGCGGCGAGGGGATAGAAGGCGTCATCGCCATCGAAACGGAGAACGAGCGCGGTTTTGTAGAGCTGGAAGGGGTGTATGAAGACGTCGTCACCCGCGCACGCGCCGCGGGCAGACTTGAGCTCGCCCCGTACAGCGTCACCGTGCTGCGCAAGGCCGAAGAAGACTGAGCTTTCCATATCTGTCATGCTAAAAAGCCCGCGTCTTTTCGGCGCGGGCTCAACTTTTCAAAATATGTAAACCATTGAATATGTTTATGGTTGACAACTTGTTTCATTTCTACTATAATATAGAAAAAATTATCGGAGGCGGATATGGTCAAAGAGCAGCTGCTGCGGCTGTTGGAAGAGGAGCGCGGCATCTACCGTTCGGGCGAAGAGGTGGCCGAGCGCCTGGGCGTCTCGCGCGCGGCGGTGTGGAAGGCGGCAAAGGCGCTGCAAAAAGAGGGCTACGCCATCGAGGCGGTGCAGGGGCGCGGCTATTGCCTGGCGGCAGGGTGCGACGTGCTCTCGGCAGAGGGCGTCAAAAAATTTCTGCACGCGCAGGGCCTGCGCATCGAGGCGGTGCCCTGCGCTTCTTCCACCAATGCCGTGGTGCGCGAGCGCGCCGAGCGGGGCGAAGCGGCGGGGCTGGTGTACATCGCCGGCGAACAGACGGCGGGGCGGGGCAGGCTGGAGCGCTCCTTCTATTCTCCCGCGGGCACGGGGCTGTATATGAGCCTGCTGCTGCGCCCGCAGCAGCTCACGGCGGCGCAGGCGGTGCGGGTGACCACGGCGGCGGCCGTCGCCGTCTGCGAGGCTGTAGAGGCGGTCACGGGCGTTCCCGCCGGCATCAAGTGGGTGAACGACGTGTTCGCGGGCGGCAAAAAGGTGTGCGGCATCCTCACCGAGGGCGCCTATAGCTTTGAAAACAACAGCATGCGCTATATCGTGCTCGGCGTGGGCATCAACCTTTACGAGCCGCAGGGGGGCTTTCCGCCGCCGCTTGCAGATATCGCCGGGGCGCTGCTCCCTGCCCCCATCGAAGAGGGCAAAAACCGCCTTGCAGCCGCCTTTTTAGACGCTTTTAGCGGCTATTACGCCGCCTTAGACCGCGGCGACCACCTCGCCAAATATAAGCGGCGCAGCCTTGCCATCGGCAGAGAGGTCGAAGTCGTCTCCGCCCGCGGTCGCCGCCGCGCCCTCGCCCTCGATTTAGACGACGACTGCCACCTGCGCGTCCGCTACGAAGGGGGAGAGGAAGAGTGGCTGAGCTCGGGGGAGATCTCGATCCGCTGTGTTTGAACGGCATACATCGAAAAATACTATGTCAGGCTTGCGTTCCGCTGCGGGTTACGTACGTCTGTGTACGCGCCCCTTGCGGAGCCGCGCCTTCCTCGTCTTTTTCGCGTCTGCCGCTCAAACGGCCGGGTTGAAAACGCCGCGCAAATTCACTCTTTCCGCGTGCAGCTCCCCGCTGTAGGGTGAAAAAGGCAAAAGCGTGGTTTTGCCTTTTTCGAGTGAGTATGAGAATAGGGGACGCCCCTTGCGGAGCCGCGCCTTCCTCGTCTATTTCGCGTCTGCCGCTCAAACGGCTGGGTTGAAAACGCCGCGCAAATTCACTCTTTCCGCGTGCAGCTCCTCGCAGTAGGGTGAAAAAGGCAAAAGCGTGGTTTTGCCTTTTTCAGATGTTTAAGGAGCGATGGAGAATTGCCGACCACCCCGCGCGTCGGGGCGCGCGGGTGCCCGCTTTTCTCATTTGTCATCCCGACCGAGCGAAGCGAGTGGAGGGATCTCTGAAAACAAAATTATCCTTGTCATCCCGAGCGTTAGTCGAGGGATCTTGTATAGGACGGAGAGCTGTTCCGAACACGGCTCTATCCTTGCCTTCCCCCTTGGGGGAAGGTGTCACGAAGTGACGGAAGAGGGGCGTTGCCCTCTTTTATGTCATCCTGCGGTCGCGTGGCATCGCCGCGCGCATGGCAGGTTTCCCCCTTTCTCACGGAAAATCGCAGGCGTCAGCTCGCCGAGATTTTCGTGAACTATTTACCGGAGTTATTTATGTCAAACACAAAAAACCTGGCCCTGTGCGGGCTGTTTACGGCGCTGATGATCGCGGGGGCGTTCCTGCGCATTCCCGTGCCGCTCGTTCCCATCACCTTTCAGCTGTTCTTTGCCGTACTGGCGGGGCTGCTGCTCGGCCCGTGGTGGGGGGCGGCTGCCGTCGGCGCGTATGTCGTACTGGGGCTTGTAGGGCTGCCCGTGTTCACTTCGGGCGGCGGTTTGCAATATGTGCTGCAACCCTCCTTCGGGTATATCGTCGGTTTCGTATTCACGGCCATCGTGTCGGGGCTGATCGCGGGGAAGGAGAATAAGCCGCGCTTTTTGCGGCTGCTGGCGGCTGTCTTGGCGGGACTCGCCGTCGATTACCTCATCGGCACCGCCTACTACTTCCTCATCGCCGAGTTGTACCTGCACAGCGATGTGGGCGTCTGGGCGACGCTGGTCGGCTGCGTGTTCCTCCCCGGCAGTAAGGACATCCTTCTCGGCGTCCTCGCCGCCGTCATCGCCGCGCGCGTTCGCCCGCTGATCGCCTGACGGTACGGGCGGGAAACATTTACAAAATAGTAAAAAGAAGGGGAACGGCACAGCCCGTGCCATTCTCGCCGCCTTGCGCGGGCGGTCTTTCTGAAATAAAAATACAAAAACAAAAAAACAAGAGGCACAGCATCGGCTGTGCCTCTTTCGGTGCGCCAAGCGGCGCCTTAGTTCTGTTTATCCGGATCGTCGTCCGCAGGGGTATCGCCGTCTACGCGGTAGATATCCTCTTCGGTGATCTCGTCCTCTTCGCCGGGCAGCACGTCGTCTGCCTTTTCGTCGTGCTCGGCCTCTTCCAGGCGCAGCTTGCGGATGTAGCGCTTGCGCTTGCTGTCGTAGGTGGGCGCGACCTTGTCTGCCTTCTTTTTCTTCATGTTGGAAAGCAGCTGCTTGATGAGCAGGATGACCAGCGTGGCGATGAGCGCCGCAGCCAGCAGGATAGAGGAGACGAGCAGCCATACGTTCTGTTCGGACTCGGTGGTCTCGTCCGTCGTATCGTCTTCGCTGGAATCGTCGGAAGATACGGTGGAGACGGTCACTTCGCTGGCGCCGAAGTCGACGTAGGTGTCATAGTAGGTGCGGCCTTCCGCCTTGAAGGAGGTGGAGAAGTAGGCGACCGTGTCGGAATAGCTGCTCGCGTCGTATTCGCCGTAGGGGTCGGTGTCCGAACCGGTGTAGTCGGCGTCGTACGAAGCGTACTGGTCGCTGTCGAACAGCGAGAAGTGGTAGGAGATCATCTGCGTGCCGCTGCGGTCGATGAAGGCTGCAGGATCCTCGTTGTAGGCATCCATCAGCTCTTCGGTATCGGCATAGCCCAGCTCTTCCGCCAGCACTTCCATGCGCGCATCGAGCATGCCGGTGAAGGTGTCTTCGGTCAAATCGCTGTAGCTGACCACGTCAAAGGCGACAAAGCTGTTTGCGGGGTTGGTGGTCTCGCCGTCGCGGCTGCCCGACCAGACTTCCAGGCGGTAGTTCTTGCTCTCGTTGCCGGTGGCGAGGAAGAAGCGGACATAGATCCAATCGGAGATGCCGCTGCCGTCGTTGGTCACCGTGCGGCAGAGCGCCTTTTCGGTCGCCTGCTGGCGGACGGCGCCCGTCAGGTCTGCGCCCGAAGCGGTGAAGTCGCGCACGGGCAGGCTGTATCTGTCGCGGTCTGCGTCGTAATATCTGTAGTAGAGGCCGTCTTCGTCCGAAGCGTAGTAGACGATGTTGTCGTCGTCGTCGATCAGGTTGCCCTCATCGTCGCTGCGGTAGTTGGCGAGGTTGGCGTAGTAGGTGTCTCCGCTGTAGTCCGCGGCGGGCGCCCACAGGCCGTTTTCCTGCTTCCACAGCACCGTGTTGGTACGGGAGCTGTAATCGGGATCGTCGGGGTCGAGGTTGATCACGTTGCCGCGGTCATCGTAGCGGTACGAGATGCCGGCGGAGTAGTTGACCGTGTCTGTGTACTGCTGCTCGCCGAATTCTTTTTCAGCTGTATCGACGAGGTAGACGTTCGCCGTCGCGCCCGGGCTGAGCTTGACGCGCACGGTCACGGTGCGGAAGGAAGAGGAAGCCAGGGTAGAGGAGGCGTTCGCCACATAGCCGTATGCCTGCGCCGCGGTGTTGGCGATGAGCAGGGGCTGCAGGCAGTCTCTGCCGAACACGGCATCCCAGATCTCTTCCGTCATGGTCAGCGCGTTCGCATAGCTGAGCACGCAGTCCATCCAGGCGGTGTCGTTGTAGTTGGAAGCATATTCGCGGTTGATAAGGCCGGCCGTCTCCAGGCTGTTGACGGTGCCCAGGTCCTGGCCGCCCACATAGGTGGTGCCGCCGAACACGCCGCTGTAATTGCGGGGATCCGCCACATCGGACTCGATCTTGTCGGGCTGGGTGTAGGCGGTGTCGTCGAAGGAGTAGGTCGTGTTGGAAACGCCGCCCGTCAGGCTCGCTTCCACGGCGTAGGTGCCGGTCGTCTTGAGGCCGAACTGTTCCTCGGTCATGCTGCCGTAGCGGAAGCCCGTGAAGGCCGCGTAGCCGGGGATATAATCGGAGAGCGCGGAGCCGTTGATGGTGCGCACGCCGAAGGAGAACTGCAGGTAGAAGGTGACGGGGCCGTTTTCAGAGGTGTTGGAGAGGTACAGGAAGCACTGCTGCCAGCCGTCGTTGATGTCTTCCAGCTCGCGCTCGTCGTCTTTGAGGTCGACGGTGGCGAGGGAAGTGGTGTCGATGGAGCCGAGCGTCGTCTTTTTATCGGCGTCGACCAGCGTCACCGTGGCGCCCGTGCCGCCTTCGAGGTCGGAGGTCTTCACCCAGAAGGAGAGGTACATGTACTCGTCTTCGCCGAGGGTGAAGGCGGGGTCCGCGCTGCCCGCGCGCAGCGTCGCCGTCAGGGGCGAACCGTTGCCGCTGTAGAGGAGCAGGATGTCTTCGTTGGCGCCGCCGAACGGCAGCTCGTCAAACTTTTCAAAGTCGGAAGAGAGCGCCGCATAGCTGCTGCCGCGCAGCTGCGCGGAGGTGCGGATGCCCGAACGGGAGATGTCGCTCGCGATCTCGCTCTCGCTGATCTCGGCACGGCTGCCGAAGTAAGAGGTGTAGGTGTTGCCGCGCTCGTCCTGCGTCTGCGCCACGGAAGCGTCGGCGACGGAGAGCTCGCTGCCCCCGTTCACGTCTAAGTCGTCGAGGTCCAGGGCGAAGGTGTTGTCCGTCACGGAACCTGCGTCGATCTTGTTCAGGTCTGCCCCGTACGAGAGGTCGAGGGTGAGCTTCTGCGAGGCGGGGATATCCCGCGTCTGCGTCTCATATTCCGAGGCCATCAGCTCTTCGTAGACCAAATCGTCGAAGAAGGCGTAGCCCTGCACATATTCAAAATAGCTGGTGCTCGTGCCTTCCGTCTGCTGCCCGAGCCCGAGCACGACGGTGAAGGTGGTGGAAGCGTACGAAGACGCTTTCAGATAGAAGGTGTATTGTTCCCAGCCGTTGTTGGCTGTCACATCGGACGTGTCGATGTTGCGGACGATCAGGGGATCCTGCGCGCTGCCGCCCACCGTGTTGGTGATGCGGATGAAGGCGCCGCGGTTGCCGTTTACGGGCTTGCCGCCGTTATAGGTGAGGTCGGCCGTCTTGACCCATACGGAGAACTTCGCCGCCGTCCCCGCCGAAAGGGTGATGGAAGAGGAAGAATACTGCGAAGCCGTGCCCATATCGTTGGTGCGGTAGTTGTGCAGCATGAGTACGGCGGTGCCGTTGTCGGTATCTTCCGTTTCGGGATCCACATTGTGCGTGCCGGGGTTGAGCGCCTTGGCCGCCGCCTTCACCGCTTCGTCGGAAGGGCCGGCGTCCTCGTCGTCCTCATCGCCGTCGTCCTCCACGGCGAGCGCCGCCGTGTCCCAGCCGGGGATATCGTAGTCGTTGTCGATATCCGTGTAATACTCGGCGTCTTCCAGCTCGGGGTCGTCTTCGTCCAGCTCCGAGTAATACTCGTAGTCGTTGAAGGCGTCCACGAACTCGCTCCAGTCGAACGAGGTGTCTACGATGCCCGAGCGCGCCACCGAAGAGCTGGAGCTGACGCCGTTCTGGTTAGAGACGGTGCCGCTCGTCCAGCTTTCCGGCGTCCAGATGCGGTAAGCGCCGTCGTTGTCGTCGTAGTATTCAAAGTTTGCGTTTGCGAACGTCTGCGTGTCCGTCCTCGAAGGGCTGGTCTTGTCGTCGTCATCGTCCTCCGTCTGCGAGCAAGCCGCCAGTACGAAGGAAGACGCCGCCACCGCCATCAAGGCCGAGAGCAGTATCGCCGCAAATCTCTGTCTTTTGGTTTTGTTCTTTTTAGCCATATAACACCTTTTTCATTGATTCTTTGCAGAATGCAAGAGTTTGAAATCGTACTATCCTATTTTAATATAAACGCCCGCTAAATGCAAGCAATAAAGGTAAAAAAAAGGTGAAAATCTCATTATTTTTAAGGGAAAGCGCAAACTGTTTGCAAACTGTTTCATAAAAAATCGTTCGGACAAGGAGTATGGAAATCTATGGCGCGGGGCAAACAAAACTTTTTGATGGCGGCGGCGGGCTGCGCCGTCGGCGCGGTCAACGGCATCTTCGGCGGCGGGGGCGGCATGCTGGTGGTGCCGCTGCTCACTGCGGCGGGGGGCAAGCCGCCCCTGGTCGCCCACGCGACGGCCATCCTCGTCATCCTGCCCGTCAGTTTGGTGAGCGCCGCCGTCTACCTGTGGGGCGGGCACTTCGAGGCGGAGCTGTTCATCGCCGTCAGCCTCGGCATGCTCGCGGGCGGCGTGGCGGGGGCGCAGCTGCTGGACGCCTGTTCTCCCGCAGCCGTCACCATGGCGTTCGCCGCCGTCATGTTCGCGGCGGGGCTGCGCATGGCGCTGTAGCGGTTTTCGCGCATGGCGCTGTAGCGGCGGCTGCTGCGGCGTTGGCTTTCGCGCATGGCGCTGCAGCGGCGATTGCTGTGGGCGGCGCGGCTGCGGGCGGCGCGGGGCCGTTCGGCGAGGGCGGGCGTTTCCGCATTGATTTGCATGTTTTTGGAAGGAAAATCACATTCGGCGGGGGGGGGGAAAGGAAATGAAATTTTTGCTCTATTTGCTGGCGGGCGCCGCGGGCGGGCTGCTGGGCGGCATGGGGATGGGCGGCGGCACCGTGCTCATCCCCATCCTCACCGTGCTGTGCGGGGTGCCGCAGCATCTGGCGCAGTCCGTCAACCTGTTCGCCTTTCTGCCCATGGCGGTGTTTTCGCTGCGCGTGCACGCCAAAAACGGCCTGCTCGACGCCCGCGGCACCCCGTGGATGATCGTGCCGGCGGCGGCGCTTTCCGCCCTCGGGGCATGGCTGGTGCAGGGGGTGGCGGCGGAGGCGCTGCGCGTCGGCTTCGGCGTGTTTTTGTGCGTCCTGTCGCTGTACCAGTTCGCGGGCGGGGCCAAGGCGCTGCGCCAAAAGAAGCGGTAAGGGGTATTTGTTCGGCGACAAAGGCGCTGCGGCAAAAGCGGCGGTAGGGGGCAAAGCGCTGCGGCAAAAGCGGCGGCAGACGGGGCGGGAAGGGGGCGGCCGCTCTTTTCCCGCCCCTTTCCCTTCCTTTTTCCGCTCCGCGGCGTGAAAATTTTGCCAAATTGTTTACAACTTTCCGCCCCGCGGCGTGAAAATTTTGCCAAATTCTTTACAACCGTGCGCGGATATGTTAAAATAAGGGAAAGCCCCCGCCGCGCAAGGGCGCGCTCCCCGCAAGGGGAAGGCGGCAGGGCATACCCACTTTCATTGGAGGACTCATGGCTATTTTCAGAGGAGGCGTGCACCCGGACGGCTGCAAGCAGCTGACTCGCGGCGCGCCTATCGGGCGTTTGCCCGCCCCGCCTGCCGTATGGCTGCCCCTGTCGCAGCACATCGGCGCGCCCGCGCTGCCCGTGGTGGCGGCGGGGGATCGCGTCCTGCGCGGCCAACTGGCGGCGAAAAAGGCGGAAGGGCTGTCTGCAAACGTCTATGCGCCGATCGCGGGCACCGTCAAGGGCGTGGTGCGGCACATCACCGCCGGCGGCAAAAAGCAAGATCATATCCTCATCGAAGGGGACGGCAGCGACGAGAGCGTATCGCTTGCCCCCCTCGCTTCCCTTACGCCCGAAGCCGTGCTGGCGCGCATCGAAGAGGCGGGCATCGTCGGCATGGGCGGCGCGGGCTTCCCCACCGCCGCCAAGCTGAACGTGCGCGGCAGGGTGGATACTTTGGTGGTCAACGCCGCCGAGTGCGAGCCGTACATCACCTGCGACGAGCGCATCATGCTCGAATATACGGGCGAATTTTTGCAGGGCGTCCGCCTGTGCATGCTCGCCTGCGGGGCAGAGCGCGCCGTCATCGGCATCGAAAAGAACAAGCCGGAGGCGATCGCGCACCTTGCGCGGCAGTGCGGGGAAGGGATTTCCGTCAAGCCGCTGCGCACCCGCTACCCGCAGGGGGCGGAAAAGCAGCTCATCTACGGCTGCTGCGGCCGCACGGTGCCCGAAGGCGGCCTGCCCGCCGACGCGGGCGTGGTCGTGGTCAACGTGCACACGGCGCTGGCGGTGCAGCGCGCTGCCGTGCAGAACATCCCCTGTTACGAGCGCGTGATGACCGTTTCGGGCGGGGCGTGCGCCCGCCCCGGCAATTTTTGGGTGCCGAACGGCACCCCGCTGCATGCCGTGGCGGACTTTTGCGGCGGCAGGGAAGACTGCGCCCGCATCGTTTCGGGCGGGCCCATGATGGGCGAGGCGGTCTTCTCGCTCAAGGTGTGCACGTCCAAGACCATGTCTTCCCTGTTATTTTTGGAAGAAGGAGAATGCCGCCCGCGCACCGCTTCCGCCTGCATCGGCTGCGGCAGGTGCGTGCAGGCGTGCCCGATGGGGCTGATGCCCGTGTTCATCGATGCCGCCGTGCTCGCGAAGGATTTTGCCGCCGCCAAGCGCTTCGGCGCGGCGCAGTGCATCGCCTGCGGCTGCTGTTCGTACGTCTGCCCCGCGGAGCGCTACCTCACCCAGAGCGTGCGCCTCGGCCGCAAGATCGTCAAGGAGAGGAAACTGTAATGGCCGAGATCGCAAACTATAAAGTTGCCGCCGCCCCGCACAAGGCGGACGGCGCCTCCACCCGCCGCATCATGCTCGACGTGCTCATCGCCCTGCTTCCCTGCCTGGCATGCGGCGTCCTCTTCTTCGGTCTGTACTCGCTGCTGTTGGTGGTGCTCTCCTGCGCCGCCTGCTTCGCCTCCGAGCAGATCTTCAACCTCATCCGCAAAAAACCGCTGACCTTCGACCTCTCCGCGCTGGTCACGGGCGTCATTCTGGGGCTCAACCTGCCCCCGCGCGCCCCGTGGTACCTGCCACTCATCGGCGGCGTGTTCGCCATCGTCATCGTCAAGATGCTGTTCGGCGGTTTGGGCAAGAATTTTGCCAACCCCGCGGCGACCGCGCGCGTGTTCCTGCTGCTGGCGTACAGCACCGCCATGACGCAGTACATCGGCGCCGACATTTCCGGCAATATGCTCTCGGCAGACCTCGTCACGGCTCCCACCTATCTGGGCGGCGGCACGGCGGCGCTTTCCGGCTCCTTTTTGGGGGTGGAAGGGTACTGGGGCAGCGTATTGCAGATGCTGTTTGGCTATATGGGCGGCAGCATCGGCGAAACGTGCAAGCTCGCCGTCCTCGCGGGCGGGGCGTACCTGATCTTCCGCCGCGTCATCGACTGGCGCATCCCCGCCGTCTACCTGCTGACGGCGGCGGTCATGGTGCTCGCCTGCTATCAGAGCGCTTCCGAAATTTTATTGCAGCTCCTCTCGGGCGGACTGCTGTTCGGCGCCGTGTTCATGGCCACCGACTACGCCACCTCCCCCAAATGGGCGTATAACCGCATCTTATACGCTGTGGGGCTGGGCGTCGTCACCGTGCTCATCCGCCGCTTCGGCTCTTATCCCGAGGGCACGTCGCTTGCCATCCTCATCATGAACCTGCTCGTGCCCGTCATGGACCACTATATCCTGCCCGTGCGCTTCGGCCAGCTGACCAAAAAGGGCAGGCCCAAGCCCGCGGTCATGGTTTGGTGCATGCGCGGGCTGTGCATCGCCATGGCGGCGGCGCTGCTCGTCGGCGTGCCGCTGGTGCAGTATACCGAAGTCCCCGTGCGCGGCGGCACCTATTCCCATGTTTCCGCCGTCTCCCGCAATTTAGACGGCTCGTACAAGTTCACCGTCAAGGGCGGCGCCTATATCATGGACGGCTACACCCAGCAGCTGGAATTTATCGTCACGCTGGACGGGAAGGGAGAGAGCGTCGAAGACGTCGAGCCCGTCACCCAGAGCACGATGGGCTACACGGCGGAGCTCTCCTTCTTTGAAGGGCAGAGCTATGAAGATATCCTCGCCCGCACAGACCTTAGCACCGACGCCGAGACCAGCGCCACCAAGACCAACACGGCCCTCCGCGCCATGGTGCTCGAATGCTTCTGCTGGTACGACTACAACGCCGCCGGGTACGAAGAAATTTCTTATGCGGGCAGCGAGAACATCGTCCGCGCCGAGCGGCGGGGCGATCTGTACCGCTTCACCGTCAACGGCATCGCCGACCTCGTCGAATATGACTATCAGCAGCAGCTCTCGTACGCCGTTACCGTCGATGCGGGCACAAATACGCTGCTGTATATCACCACCCTGACCGAAAGCACCTTCGGCTACACGCTGGATAAGCCCGTGTTCCTGGGCAAGACGGAAGGGGAGATCGCCGCCATGACCGAGGGCGATATTCAGGCGGACATCACCACGGGCGCCACCGTCACCAACCTTTCCTTCCAAGGGCTGGCGCAGACCTGCTTTGACGCCGCCCGCCGCCTGCAAGGAGGTGAATGACATGCCCAAAACAAAGAGCAATTCCGCCCTCAAAAGCATCCTCGTGCTGGCGGCCATCGCCCTGTGCAGCGGCCTGCTGCTGGGGCTGTTCCGCATCATCACCTATGTAGACCCGCTCACCTCCACCTATCAGAAGTTCGCCGAAGATACGGGCGCTTCGTTCAGCCAAATGGCGGACGAAGCGGGCGCCGCCTACGGCGACGGCGAAGTCGTCTACTATGCCGTCTCCGACGACGGGCAGTGGCACGCCTTTCTGGCGGAAGGGAAGGGGGGCTACGGCGGCAGCGTGCAGGTGTACGTCTACATCCGCGGCGGCGTGCTGGAAAAGCTGGTCATCGGCGACAACGGCGAGACCTTCCTCTCCAATTTAGAGGCCGAAGGCTTCTACGATCAGTTTGTCGGCAAAGAAGTTTCCTCGCTCGACGTGATGGGCGCAGACCTCGTTTCGGGGGCGACCAAGAGTTCCACGGCCGTCCGCAACGGCGTCAACGCCGCCGTCGAATATTATATCGAACATGCTTCGGGAGGTGAAGCCTGATGCAGACGCGCAAATTTACACAGACCTTCCTCGGCGGGCTCATCCGCAACAACCCCACCTTCGTGCTGGTGCTGGGCACCTGCCCAACCATCGCCATGACCACGAGCCTGTTCCAGGCCTTCGCCATGGGGGTGGCGACCACCTTCGTGCTCATCTTCTCCAACCTGTTCGTCAGCCTGCTGCGGAACCTCATCCCCGACAAGGTGCGCATCCCCTGTTACATCGTCATCATCTCCACCTTCGTCATCATCGTGCAGATGGTCATGCAGCGCTTTCTGCCCGACTTGTATTCGACCATGCAGGCGTTCATCGCCCTCATCGTCGTCAACTGCATCATCTTGGCGCGCGCGGAGAGCTTCGCTTCCTGCAACCGCCCGCTCCTGAGCATGGCAGACGGCCTGTCCATGGGCCTCGGCTTCACCTGCGCCCTCAGCCTCATCGGCATCGTGCGCGAGTTCTTCGCCGGCGGCTCTTTCGCGGGGATGCAGATCCCGGGCTTCCCCGCCATGGGCGGCGCGGGGGCCAGCGCCTTCGGCTTCATCGTCTTCGGGTGCATGATGGCGCTGTTCAATTTCCTCGTCGCCAAGGTGGAAGAACGCAGGAAGGCGGCGCAGCCGCTGCCTTTGGCCGCGCAGGCGGCGGAGGTGACAAAATGACCTTATCCGTATTATCCGTCATGTTCGCGGCGGTCATCTCCAATAACATCGTCCTCTCGCAGTATCAGGGCATCTGCCCCTTCCTCGGCGTCTCCAAAAAGATGTCGTCGGCGGCGGGCATGGGGTTTGCGGTCATCTTCGTCATGGCCATCGCCTCGGTGTTCTGCTGGCTGGTGTACAACTATGTGCTGCTGCCTTTGGGCATCGAATACCTCTACACGATGGCGTTCATCCTCGTCATCGCCTCGCTGGTGCAGCTGTTAGAGATGCTGCTCAAGCGCTTCTCGCCCACCCTGTACAGCGCCTTGGGCGTGTACCTGCCCCTCATCACCACCAACTGCGCCATCCTCGGCACCGCCAACAGCGCCGTGGTGTTCAATTCCTACAACTTCATCTCCGCCTTCGGCGTCTCCGTCGCCACCGGCGCGGGATTTCTGCTCGCCATCTGCCTGCTCGCCGGCGTCCGCCTCAAGACGGACAAGGCGGATATCCCCGCCTGCTTCAAGGGCTTCCCCATCACCCTTGTGACGGCGGCGATCATGGCATTGGCTTTTGCGGGCTTTACGGGCATTTTAGCCTCCTGACCCATATCCATCCCGCAATACGGTGTCAGGCTTGCGCACGGCTTATCCACGATGCAGGGCTTACGCACGGCTCTATGTGCCGCCGCGCGGCTGCATCGGCTGTGCCCCGGTCACTGCGCGGTTTTGTTGAACAACATACAGGTATCTACATGACAGAACAGATCGTACAAATTTTGCTGGCGGGCGGCGTCATGCTCGCCATCGCGCTCATCTTCGGCGCCATCCTCGTCGTCGCCTCGCACTTCCTCACCGTCAAAAAAGACGAGCGTACCGAGGCGGTGGAAAAGCTGCTGGCGCAGTCCAACTGCGGCGGCTGCGGCAGGGCGGGCTGCGCCCAGTTCGCCGAGGCGCTGGTCAAAGGGGAGGCAAAGCTCTCCGACTGCCGCGCCACCCCCGCCGCCAATAAAGAGAAGATCGCCGCCATCCTGGGCGGCGGCGACGCGGGAGAAGACACCGTCGCCGTCGTGCACTGCTGCGGCGGCCATGCCTGCCTGGATAAATACGACTACCAGGGCTACGGCGACTGCGCCTCCTGCGAGCTGATCGCGGGCGGCGTCAAGGCATGCCCCGTCGGCTGCATCGGCAAAAAGACGTGCGCGGGCGTCTGCCGCTACGGCGCCGTCGGCGTGGGAGACGCGGGCGTCGCCTGCGTCGATAAAGAAAAGTGCATCTCCTGCGGTGCGTGCATCGAGCATTGCCCCAAGCGCATCATCGGCCGCATCCCCAAGGCCGCCCAGGTGTACATCGCCTGTTCCAACCACGGCAAGGGGAAAGAGGTCACGGAGCTGTGCAAAAACGGCTGCATCGGCTGCGGGCTGTGCGCCAAAAACTGCCCGCAGGGCGCCATCTCCATGCAGGACGGCCTGCCCGTCATCGACTACGCTAAGTGCGTGGGTTGCCTCGTCTGCGTGCAGAAGTGCCCGCGCAAGTGCATCAAGGAGCATTGAACCATGCGCCGCAAGTATATTTTATTCGATTTTGACGGCACCCTGTTCGATACCTCGCCCGGCATCCTCCGCTGTATGGCCAAGGCGCTCACCGAGGGCGGCTATACCCCCGGCGACGAGCGGGCGATGAAGCGCTTCGTCGGCCCGCCCGTGTTGGAGGCGCTGCGCGAATTTTACGGCATGGACGAGGCGGAGGCAGAGCGGGTGAAGACGCTGTACCGCACCGCCTACCGCGCCGAAGGGGTGTACGAGTGCGCGCCCATCGCGGGCGCGGAAGAATGTCTGCGCGCCCTCAAGGCGGCGGGCGCGCGCATCGCCGTGGCGACCTCCAAGCCCATCCGCTTCGCCCGCGAGATCTTGCAGCGCTTCCGCTTTGACGGCTATTTCGACGCCGTCTGCGGCGCCGAAAGCGACGCCCATTCGGGCAAGGCGGAGATCGTCCGCCGCGCCATGCGGGAGCTCGGCGCCGACCCCGCCCAGAGCCTGATGGTGGGGGACCGCAAGTACGACGTGTCGGGCGCCAAGGCGTGCGGCATCCCCTGCATCGTCCTCGATTCCGGCTTTGCCGAGCCGGGCGAATACGAAGAGGCGGGCGCCGCCGCCGTGTTTGCCGACTACCCGTCCATGCAGGCGTATCTGCTCGCCTGAAGCGGGCAGGCAGCCCGATCGTGCAGGCATGTCAGTCCGCCGACGCAAGTAAGCGGGCCGCTCGTCCGTGCAGGCGTACCTGCTCGCCTGAAGCGGGCAAAGGCGCGCCGAAAATTTTGAAAATTCGCCGAGGGTTTGTGCACATTGCACAAACCTTTTTTTGTGTTCGTTTGGCGAAAAACAGTATAAATTTTCAAAAAAAGTAAATAATGCTCATTATAATTGTGTAAAATGTTCATCTAAAAAAATTATTTATGAAAAGTTGAAAAAAATTGCACAAAATTTTAAAAAAGCCCTATACAAAATGCAAAATCAATGGTATAATGGTATCGGTTCAGTTTATTTTCTTGTTTCTGCTGTTGCATATGGGCAGAATGAGAAAGTGTGGGGCGGCAGATCCGCCCGAAAAATCTAACAGACAGCAGAGGTGGCATTGTGGAAAAAATCGGCATCATCGACTTAGGCTCTAACTCCGCGCGGCTCGTCATTGTCGAGCTGTTCGGGGAAGGGCATTTCATGGTAGTGGACGAGCTCAAAGAGAGCGTCCGCCTGGGGCAGGATATGGAACGCGACGGCTTTTTGAAGCCGACGCGCGTGGCGGAGACCGTCCGCACCTTAAAGATGTTCAAAAAGCTCGCCGACGCGAGCAGGGTAGACAGGATCATCGCCGTCGCCACGGCGGCGGTCCGCCGCGCCAAAAACCAGCGCAGCTTTTTAGACGAGATCCAGGCGACCTGCGGCATCAAGGTCAAGGTGCTCAGCGAAGAAGAGGAAGCCACGCTCGTCTACCGCGGCGTTATCAACTCCATGGATATCCCCAAAGGCATCATTTTGGAGATCGGCGGCGGCAGCACCAAGATCGTGTATTATAACCGCCGCAACATGCTCAACTACGTCACCCTTCCCTTCGGCGCGGTGACGCTGACAGACCTGTTCAAAGACGACGGCCTGTCTCCCGCGGAACAGGCGGCAAAGGTGGAAGAGTTCTTCACCGAGCAGCTTTCCGCCATCGAATGGCTCAAAGAAGTGGACCCCGAAGTGCAGATGATCGGCGTCGGCGGTTCCTTCCGCAATATCTTCAAGATCAGCAAGCTGGTGCGCAAGTACCCGCTGGATACCGTGCACAACTATAACCTGCCCGTCGAGGACTTCGTCTCCATTTACGACATGATCAAGGTGCTCGATCTGGACAAAAAGAAGAAGATCAAGGGCCTTTCCACCGCCCGTGCGGACATCCTCCCCGCGGCGCTGGCGGTCGTCAAGGCGTTCACCTCGTACATGAAGTTCGAGTCGTTCACCATCGGCGGCTCGGGGCTGCGCGAGGGCATCATGTTCAACCAGGCGATGCCCGTCACGCAGGAAAAGCCCATTTCCGACATCCTCGGCTACAGCCTTGCCACCCTCGTGCGCTATTACGAGTGCAACGAGGCGCACGTCGAGCACGTGGTCAACCTCTCCGTACAGCTGTTCAAGCAGCTGCGCGTGCTGCACAAGTTCCCCCGCCAGTATTTGAAGATCCTCAAAGTGGCGGCCACGCTGCACGACTGCGGCAACCGCGTCAAGTTCTATAACCATCAAAAGCACAGCTGCTACATGATCCTCAACTCCACCCTCTACGGCATCACCCACCGCGAGATCGTGCTGGCCGCCTTTGTGGCGGGATGCCATAAAAAGGAAGACGTGGCCGCCGCCGAATGGGCGAAGTATAAAGACATCGTGCACGAAGAGGACCTGGAAGCCGTCCGCAAGCTGGGCGTGATGCTGCGCATCGCCGAAAGTCTGGACCGCAGCAGCAGCGGCTGCGTCAAGGGCATCAACTGCGACGTGCTGGGCGACTCCGTCATCATGAAGACGGAAGTGGAGGGCGACGCCTCGCTCGAGATCCGCGACGCGCTCACCGCCAATTCCGAATTCCGCAAGTCCTTCCGCAAAAATCTGGAAATTCTGTAAACCGACCCGTTCGGACCCGATAGCCGCACTCGCTGCGGCTATCCTTTTCTCTGCCGCCGCAGGCCGGAGATCGCCGCGGCAGCCTTCTTTTGCCTTGCCGCGCGCAGAGGACGGCCGCGGCAGTATTTTACCGCTTATGGATATGATTTTAGCAAGCGCGAGCCCGCGCCGAAAAGAGATCCTCTCGCACATCCTCCCGCATTTTAGCGTCTGCCCCGCCGCGGGCGAAGAAGCGCCCGACCTGACCCTGCCCCCCGAGGGCATCGTGCAGGCGCTGGCGCGGCAGAAGGCGGAAGAGGTGTCTTCCCGCTTCCCCGCATCGCTCGTATTGGGGGCGGATACCATCGTCTGGCACGAAGGGCGGCTGCTGGGCAAGCCCAAGGATGCGGAAGACGCCGCCCGCATGCTGCGCTCCCTGTCGGGGAAGACGCACCGCGTCTACACAGGCTGGTGCCTGCGCGGGCCGGGCATCGACCGCTGCGGCGCCGCCGTCTCCGAGGTGGAGTTCAATCCCCTCTCCGAAGAATTTATTCGCGAATATATCGCCGGCGGTTCGCCGCTGGATAAGGCGGGCGCTTACGGCATTCAGGACGATGCCCGCCTCGTCCGCGCCTACCGCGGCAGCTATACCAACATCGTCGGCCTGCCCGAAGAAGAGCTGCGGGCGCAGCTGGCGGCATTGGGGGTGATCGGATGATGCATCTTGCCGTCGACCTCGGCACTTCTTTCACAAAGATCTATCTCGCCGGCAGCGGCATCGTGCTGGCGGAACCCAGCTGTCTCGTGCTCGCCGCGGGCACGGGCCGCGTGCTCGCCGTCGGCAGCGAGGCGCAGAGCCTGCTTGCGGGCAGCCGCGAGCTGCTCACCGTCGTCCGCCCCGTCCTGGAAGGGGAGATCGCCGACGAAGAGGCGGCCGCCGCCATGCTCTCTCACTTTCTGCGCAAGGTCGGCATCCCGCCCCGCCGCGGCCACGGCATGGAGGCGCTGCTTTCCGTGCATTGCGGTGCTTCCGACGAGTCGCTCGCCCGCTTCCGCCGCGTGGCGGAAAAAAGCGGCATCGGCATCGCCCGCTTTGCCGAAGCGCCCATGCTCGCCGCCTTCGGGCAGGGGCTGGAACCGGACGACGAGCGCCCCGTATTTGCGGCGGAGATCGGCGGCGGCAGCACCAATATCGCGGCGCTGTCGGCGCGGGGCATCCGGCAGGGGGTGGGGCTCACCCTCGGCTCTGAAAATCTGGACGCCGGCATCATCGCCGCCGTGTCCGAAAAGCTGGGCGTGCGGCTGCGGCGGCAGGAAGCGGCGCGCCTGAAAGAGACGGTCGGCTCCCTCTATACCGGAGACAACGCATCCCTCGCCGTGGCGGGGTACGCGGGCGAACGCCCCTGCACGGTCACCGTGCCCGCGGCAGACATCGCCGCGCCCGTCCGCCTGTTTGCCGACAGGCTGGTGCAGTATATCCGCCTGGTGCTGCAAAAACTGCCGCAGGAGGAAGCCTCCTTCATGCTCGCCCGCGGCATCCGCCTTTCGGGCGGCGGCGCGCGCCTGACGGGGCTTGCCGACTACTTTTCCGCCGCCCTCGGCACGCGGGCGCAGCTTTCCGATCGGCCGCAGTACGCCGTCATCGCCGGCGCGGGCAGGGCGATCGAAAACGCAGACATCCTCCGCCTCGTCTGTCTAGAAGAGTAAAAGGCGTTTCGGCATGAATATTTAGAATAAAAAAAGACGGGCGCGCCCGTCTTTTTTGCGTATGTGTTGTTGAAAAGCGGCGGTCAGCGCCGCCGCTTTTTCTAAAACGTCCTCGGCGGATCGTGCCGCCGCTTTTTTTAAATGTCCTCGGCGGTCAGCGCCGCCGCATGATCTTCTCGCCTCAGCGGTTTGCGCTGTCGTTTTCGCGGATCTCCACGCGGCGGATCTTGCCGCTGATGGTCTTGGGCAGTTCTGTCACGAACTCCACGATGCGCGGGTACTTGTAGGGCGCCGTCGTCTTCTTTACGTGGTTCTGCAATTCCTTTACCAGGGCGTCGCTGGCTTCGTACCCCTTGGCGAGCACTACCGTCGCCTTTACGATCTGCCCGCGCAGCTCGTCGGGCACGGCGGTGATGGCGCATTCGAGCACGGCGGGGTGTTCCATCAGGGCGCTCTCCACTTCAAACGGCCCGATGCGGTAGCCGGAGCTCTTGATGATGTCGTCCTTCCTGCCCACGAACCAGTAATAGCCGTCGCTGTCGCAGAAGGCGAGGTCGCCCAGGTGGTAATATCCGTCGTGCATGACGGTCGCCGTCAGCGCGGGGTCGTTGTAGTAGCCGCAGAACAGGCCGTTCTGCTTGTCGCGCAGGCGGATGCAGATCTCGCCCGTCTCGCCCTGTTCCACCGGCCTTCCTTCGCGGTCCAAAAGCTGCACATAATAGAGGGGAGAGGGCCTGCCCATCGAGCCGGGCCTGATCTCCATGTATTCCGAAAAGGTGCCGCACACCACCGTCGTCTCCGTCTGGCCGAACCCTTCATAGATGAGGTGGCCCGTCTTCATGCGGATCTGGCGGTAGATCTCGGGGTTGAGCGCTTCGCCCGCCGTCATCATGAATTTGATGGAAGAGAGGTCGTACTTGGAGAGGTCGGACTTCATCATAAAGCGGTACACGGTGGGGGGAGCGCAGAAGGTGGTGATGCGGTACTTGGCGATGTGCTGCATCAGCGCGTCCGGCTCGAACTTGCCGTGGAAGTCGTACACAAAGATGGCGGAACCGCACAGCCACTGCCCGAACAGCTTGCCCCAGCTCGCCTTCGCCCAGCCCGTCTCGGCGAGGGTGAAGTGCAGGCCGTCGTCCATACAGTTGAGCCAGAAGCGGGCGGTGACGATGTGCCCCAGCGTATAGCGCTGCGGCAGGGAGACCATCTTGGGCATGCCCGTGGTGCCGGAAGTGAAGTATACGAGCAGGATGTCGTCCGCGGTGCGCTCCGCCTCATAGGGGACGTGCAGCTCGTCGCTGCACTTTTCCGCCTCGGCGGGGTAGTCGATAAATCCTTCCCGCTCGCCGATGGTGGCGGCGCAGCGCACGCAGGGCACTTTGCGCATCGCCTTCAAGATGTTGCCGCACAGCTCGTCTTCGTTGACGGATACGACCATCTTGATCTGCGCCTTGTCCATGCGGTACACGAGGTCCTTTTCCATCAGCATGTGGGTGGCGGGGATGGCGATGGCGCCGATCTTGGAAAGCGCCATCAGCGTCGTCCAGTATTCGTAGCGGCGCTGCAAAATGACCAGCACCGTGTCGCCCTTGCCGATGCCGTGCTGCAAAAAGAAGTTCGCCTGCTTGTCGGAAATGCGCTTGATGTCGGCAAAGGTGAAGGTGCGCTCGTTCTCGTTGTCGTCGCACCAAACGAGGGCGCGCTTGCTCGGGTCCAGCCGCGCGTATTCGTCCACCACGTCGTAGGCGAAGTTGTAGTTGTCGGGGACGATCAGCTGAAAGTGGTTGTAAAAATCGTTGTAGTCGCGGAATCTGGTCGCGTTGGTAAAGCGGCTTAAAAGATTCATGGTAAAAATGCCTCCGCGCTGTGCGCTGAAAATATGCTATCTTTTTTATTATAGCATACTTTTTTTTCTGAATAAAGCATATTTTGCGTTTTTGCGCGAAAAAATGCGGGAATATTTTCAAGGAGAAGGGCAAATTCCGCCCGCCCGCCTGAGAGTGCCGTGCGCCGCGCCTGCCGAAGGGGAAAATTGTTCTTCGAATTTGTTGACTTAGACCCGCCGCAAGGGGTATAATAGGGCGAAACATTTGTTTATATCTGAAAAGCAAAGGAGGGGAGCATGGAGCGCTTCCAACTCGTTTCGCCCTATCGCCCCACGGGCGATCAGCCGCAGGCGATCCAAAAACTGACCGAAGGGGTAGAGGACGGCATCCGCACCCAGGTGCTGGTCGGCGTCACGGGCAGCGGCAAGACGTTCACGATGGCCAACGTCATCCAAAACATCAACCGCCCCACGCTGGTCATCGCCCACAACAAGACGCTGGCGGCGCAGCTTTGCAACGAGTTCCGCGCCTTCTTCCCCCATAACCGCGTCGAATACTTCGTGTCCTATTACGACTATTACCAGCCGGAAAGCTACATCCCCAGCACCGATACCTATATCGAAAAGGACATGTCGATGAACGACGAGATCGACAAGCTGCGCAACTCCGCTACCGCCTCGCTGGGCGAGCGCAGCGACGTGCTCGTCGTCGCCTCCGTCTCCTGCATCTACGGCCTGGGCGCGCCGGAAGAGTACTTCGACCTCGCCATCTCCCTGCGCCCCGGCGACGCGATGGCGCGCGACGACCTCCTCCGCCGCCTGGTCGAGCTGCAATACGAGCGCAAGGATATCGACTTTACCCGCTCTTCCTTCCGCGTGCGCGGCGACATCGTGGAGATCTTCCCCGCCGGCAATTCCGAGATCGCCATCCGCGTCGAATTTTTCGGCGACGAGATCGACCGCCTCTGCGAGGAAGAGGTGGTCACGGGCAAGGTGACGGCGGAGCTCAAGCACGCCTGCATCTTCCCCGCCAGCCACTACGCCGTGGGCAGCGCCAAGATGCAGGCGGCGCTCGCCGCCATCGAGCGCGATCTCGAAGACGAAGTGCGGGTCTTCCGCGACGACGGCAAGCTGCTGGAAGCGCAGCGCCTCGAACAGCGCACCCGTTACGACATCGAGATGATGCGCGAGGTCGGCTATTGCAGCGGCGTGGAAAATTACAGCCGCTATTTCGACGGAAGAAGGCCGGGCGAACCGTCGTTCACTCTCCTCGATTACTTCCCCGATAACTTCCTCGTGTTTATCGACGAAAGCCACATGACCATCCCGCAGATCCGCGCCATGTACCACGGCGACCTGTCGCGCAAGACAAACCTGGTCAACTACGGCTTCCGCATGCGCTCCGCCTACGACAACCGCCCCCTCACCTTTGAGGAATTCGACGCCCGCGTGCCGCAGATGATCTGCGTCTCCGCCACGCCCGCCGAGTACGAGCTGAAAGAGGCGGGGCAGGTGGTGGAACAGATCATCCGCCCCACGGGGCTGCTGGATCCAGAGATCGAGGTGCGCCCCGTCAAGGGGCAGATCGACGACCTTCTGGGCGAGATCAAAAAGACGACGGAGAGCGGCGGCCGCACCCTCATCACCACCCTCACCAAGCGCATGGCGGAAAGCCTCACAGATTTTCTGAAGGAAAACGGCGTCCGCGTGCGCTATATGCACAGCGATATCGACACCTTGGAGCGCATCGACATCGTCAACGGCCTGCGCGGCGGCGAGTTCGACGTGCTCTGCGGCATCAACCTTTTGCGCGAAGGGCTGGATATGCCCGAAGTCAAGCTGGTCGCCATCCTCGACGCCGACAAAGAGGGGTTCTTGCGCAGCGAGACCTCCCTCATCCAGACCATCGGCCGCGCCGCGCGCAACGCCGAGGGGCACGTCATCATGTATGCGGACACGGTCACGGGCAGCATGCAGCGCGCCATCGACGAAACGTCTCGCCGCCGCAAGGCGCAGCAGGCGTACAACGCGGCGCACGGCATCACCCCCAAGACCATCGTCAAAGAGGTGGGCAGCACCATCGGCATCACTCAAAAGAAGAAGGCGCTCCCCGCCGAAAAGATCAAGTTAGAGGACATCCCCAACGAGATCGAAAAACTGAAGGCGCTGATGAAGGTCGCCTCCAACCAGCTCGACTTTGAAAAGGCGATCGAGATCCGCGATACGATCGCGCTCCTGAAAAAGCGGTTATTGAAGCGCTGAAACGGCGCATGCCTCTCCTTGCCTTCCTCTCGGTGTCATGCGCCGCCTGCGCGACGCCCCTCCTGTCATCCTGAGGAGCGCAGCGACGAAGGATCTCCTACACGGTTCACGAAAATCTCGGCGAGCTGACGCCTGTGATTTTCCGTGAGGGGAGGCAAACCCCATTGTCCGCCCTTTGGGCGGCGCAATCGGAGTTTTCCTCGGCGGCGCGCCTTTAGGGGCACGCCATTATAAAACGCGCGCCGCCTTCACCTTTCCTGCAAAAGCCTTACGGCAAATTGGGTGCGCTGGCGCAAAAGCGTGGTTTTGCTTGCGCGAGTATTGGCTCCAATCGTCCACAATTCTACATTCTACATTTTACATTCTACATTTCGTCCCCGCGCCGTGCGGGCATTCCGGGTACGTCCCGCCGCCGGGCGTTTCCGCACCTATACATATCCATTCCAAGGTAACAATATGAAAGAAGAAATTTTTGTCAAGGGTGCCAAAGAGAACAACCTCAAAAATATCGACGTCCGCATCCCCCGCAACACCCTCACCGTGTTCACGGGGCTTTCGGGCAGCGGCAAATCGACGCTCGCCTTCGATACCATCTTCGCCGAAGGACAGCGGCGGTATATGGAGAGCCTCTCTTCCTACGCCCGCCAGTTCTTGGGGCAGATGGAAAAGCCGGACGTGGAATATATCGACGGCCTCTCTCCCGCCATCTCCATCGACCAGAAGACCACCTCGCGCAATCCCCGCTCCACGGTGGGCACAGTCACGGAAATTTACGACTACATGCGCCTCCTGTTCGCGCGCGTGGGGGTGCCGCACTGCCCCAAGTGCGGCAGAGAGATCCGCCGCCAGACGGTGGACGAGATCGCCGACAAGGTGCTCGCCCTCCCCGCGGGCAGCAAGATCCTCGTCAACGCGCCCGTCGTGCGGGGCAGGAAGGGGGAATACGCCAAAGAGCTGGAGTCTTACCGCAAGGCGGGCTACGGCCGCGTCAAGATAGACGGCGCCGTGTACGACCTGCAGGACGACATCAAACTGGATAAAAAGTTCAAGCACAACATCAGCGTGGTCGTCGACCGCCTGGTGGTCAAAGAGGGTATCCAAAAGCGCCTCACCGACAGTTTAGAGGCGGCGCTCAAGCTCGCGGGCGGACTGGTCGTCGTCGATTGCGAGGGGAAGGAAGAACTGTATTCCGTCAACTACGCCTGCCCCGACTGCGGTATCAACATCGAAGAGATCGAACCCCGCCTCTTCTCCTTCAATACCCCCATCGGCGCCTGTCCCGAATGCGGCGGCCTGGGATTCAAGCAGATCGTAGACGAGGCGCTCATCTGCCCCGACAAGAGCAAGACGCTGCGCGAGGGCGCCATCTCCGTCGGCGGCTGGTTTTTGGAGAGCAAGGCGACCAACAACATGTACGTCGAGGCGGTGGCAAAGCACTACGGCATCGACATGGACGTGCCCGTCTGCGGCCTTCCCAAAGAAGATTACGACATCCTCATGTACGGCTCGAAAGGGGAAAAGATCCCCATGCGCTACGACGCCTACAACTTCCACGGCACCTATCAGATCGAGTGGGAAGGGTTTGTCAACATGCTCACCCGCCGCTACCGCAGCACCGAGAGCGAGGGGGTGAAAGGGGAGATCGAAAAGTACATCACCGAGCTTCCCTGCCCCGCCTGCGGCGGCAAACGCCTGAAAAAAGAGGCGCTCAGCGTGCTGGTAGGGGGGAAGAACATCGCCGAGCTGTGCGAGCTGTCCGTAGACGACTTATACGCCTTTTTTGAAGGCTTGCAGCTCTCCCGCACCGAACACCTCATCGCCGACGTCATCTTAAAGGAGATCAAGGCGCGGCTGAACTTTCTGCGCGGCGTGGGGCTTTCGTATCTGAACCTTGCCCGCAGCGCCGGCACCCTTTCGGGCGGCGAGGCGCAGCGCATCCGCCTGGCGACGCAGATCGGCAGCGGCCTGACGGGGGTGCTGTACATCCTCGACGAGCCTTCCATCGGCCTGCACCAGCGCGACAATGAAAAGCTGCTGCATGCGCTGCAGAACCTGCGCGACCTCGGCAACACCCTCATCGTCGTCGAGCACGACGAAGACACCATGCGCGCTGCCGACTACATCGTCGATATCGGCCCCAAGGCGGGCGTGCACGGGGGCGAAGTGGTCGCCTGCGGCAGCGTGCAGGACATCATGGCCTGCAAAAATTCCCTCACCGGAGACTACCTCGCGGGGCGGCGCAAGATCGAAGTGCCCGCCGTGCGCCGTGTGCCGGACGGCCGCTTTTTCACCGTCAAAAACTGCCGCCAGAACAACCTGAAGGGCATCGACGTCTCCATCCCCGTGGGGCTGATCACCGCCGTCACCGGCGTGTCCGGCTCGGGCAAGAGCTCGCTGGTCAACGAGATCATTTACCCCCTGCTCGCCAACGCCCTCAACGGCGCGCACATGCCGCAGGGCAAATGCGGCGGGCACGAGGGGCTTTGGTACTTCGACAAGGTCATCGCCATCGACCAGTCTCCCATCGGCCGCACCCCCCGCTCCAACCCCGCCACCTATACGGGCGTGTTCACCATGATCCGCGAACTGTTCGCCGCCACCCCCGACGCGCGCGAGCGCGGCTACAAGGCGGGCAGGTTCTCCTTCAACGTGTCGGGCGGACGCTGCGAGCACTGCTACGGCGACGGCATCATCAAGATCGAGATGCACTTTCTGCCCGATATCTTCGTTCCCTGCGAGGTGTGCGGCGGCAAGCGCTACAACCGCGAGACGCTGGAAGTGCGCTACAAGGGCAAGAACATCGCCGAGGTGCTGGATATGACCATCGAGGAGGCGTGCGAATTCTTCAAGCCCGTCACCTCCGTGTACAACAAGCTCAAGACCATCGACGACGTCGGCCTCGGCTATATCAAGCTGGGCCAGAGCGCCACCACCCTTTCGGGCGGCGAGGCGCAGCGCGTAAAGCTGGCGACCGAGCTTTCCAAGCGCTCTACGGGCAGGACCTGTTATATCTTGGACGAGCCGACCACGGGCCTGCACAGCTACGACGTCGACAAGCTCGTCCGCATTTTGCAGCGCCTGCGCGAGGCGGGCAATACCGTCATCGTCATCGAGCACAATTTAGACGTCATCAAGGTGGCGGACTGGATCGTAGATCTCGGTCCCGAAGGGGGCGACGGCGGCGGCGCCGTGGTCGCCTGCGGCTCGCCCGAAGACGTGGCGGCGTGCGATAAGAGCTTTACGGGGCAGTTCCTCAAAAAGATGCTGCCGCAAAAGCAGGGCGCCGCAGAAAATTGAAAAATCGGAAAAAAACGCCATACCGCCCTTCCAAAAGGGCGGTAAATTTTATTTTCGGAAGGTATATCAAGTACTATGTGTGGCATAAATTCGCCTTCTTCGTCATAGAAGGCAGGGGATGGCTGCCGCCGCGTGGGTACTATGCGTGGCATAAACGCCGCGTTTGCCCGCGCACAGCGCGGCTGCGCCGATTTCCGCCCGCAATTTTCGGGGAAACATTGACAAACCTTCCCGCGTATGTTACAATAGAAATATCAAAATAAAGCGCTTTTACGGCGGCAAAGGGCAGGTCATTATAATGGAAGAACGTATTTCGGCAGAAGAGGTCAAGCGCGTCAAAGGGTTGGGCTTTTTACAGGACAAGCGCTATGGCGACGTGTTCAACGCCCGCGTCATCACTAAAAACGGCAAGATCACCGCGGCGCAGCAGCGCGCCATCGCAGAGGCGAGCGAAAAATTCGGCTCGGGCGAAGTCGCCATGACCGTCCGCCTCACCATCGAGATCCAGGGGGTCAAATACGAAAATATCCAGCCCCTCATCGACTTTTTGGCACAGCACGGCCTCACTACCGGCGGCACGGGCAAAAAGGTGCGCCCCGTCGTTTCCTGTAAGGGCACGACCTGCCAATACGGCCTCATCGACGCCTATGCTCTGTCTGAAAAGATCCACGAGCGCTTTTACGAGGGCATGCGCGACGTGAGCCTGCCGCATAAGTTCAAGATCGCCGTGGGCGGCTGCCCCAACAACTGCGTCAAGCCCGACCTCAACGACGTCGGCATCATCGGCCAGCGGGTGCCCACCGTCTATTTGGATAAGTGCCGCGGCTGCAAAAAGTGCCGGGTCGAGCTCGCCTGTCCCATTCATTCGGCAAAGGTGGAAGGGGGCAAGATCGACGTCCATCCCGAAACCTGCAACCACTGCGGCAGGTGCAGGGGCAAGTGCCCCTTCGGCGCCGTCGCCGACTATGTGGACGGCTACAAGGTCTACCTCGGCGGCCGCTGGGGCAAGCGCGTGGCGCAGGGCAGGGCGATGAGCAAGATCTTCGCCTCCGAAGAGGAAGTGCTGCGCGTCGTCGAGCGCGCCATCTGCCTGTTCCGCGACGAGGGCATCGACGGCGAGCGCTTCGCCGATACCGTGGCGCGGCTGGGGTTTGAAAACGTCGAGCGCAAACTGCTCGAAGGTTGAGTACATAGCAAACGCACGGAGGGGCGGCATTGCCCCTCCCTTTTTATCGGGCGCGGAACGGTCTGCGCCGCGGGGCGTTTTGTTGCCGTGGCAGTTTGATGCCGGGGTGCTTGTATGCAATGTTTCTATCTCGACCATGAACGCGCGGGCATAGCCGTGCGCGAAAAATATGCCTTCCCCGCCGGCGTGCGGGCGGCGCTGTGCGCGGCGCTGTCTGCGGGCGGGTGCGTGCCCCTCGTCACCTGCAACCGCACCGAGCTGTACTTCGGCGGTTCGGCGGAGCAAGCACGGCGGGCGCTTTCCGCCTTCTGCGACCCCGCTCCCTTCACCCTGTGCGGCGAGGGGGCGGAGCGCCGCCTGTTTTTCCTGGCGGCGGGGCTCCTCTCAATGCTGGTGGGGGAAGACGAGGTGCTCGGCCAGCTGCGCGATTCATACGAATTTGCGCGTTTGCGGGGCGCCACGGCGGGGCTGGACGCCGCCTTTCAGGCGGCGCTGTCCTGCGGCAAGCGGGTGCGCGCGGAGACGGGCATCTCTTCCTTCGCCTGCTCGGTGGCGACGCTGGCGGCAAACGCCGTCTTTTCTTTCGGGGCGAAGCAGGCGCTGATGGTCGGCGCTACGGGCAAGATCGGCGGCGCGGTGCTCAAAAACCTGCTCTCGGCGGGCGTTTTGGTCACGGCGACGGCGCGCTCGCACGACTTTTCCGCCCGGGCGGAAGGGGTGCTCTCCGTCCCGTACGCCGAGCGCTATGCCTGCCTGCGGCAGGCGGACTGCGTCGTCTGCTGCACCGCTTCTCCGCACCTCGTTTTGGGGTTGGATGGGCTGAAAGCGGCGTTTGCGGACGGAAAGCCCCGCCTTCTCATCGACCTCGCTGTCCCGCCCGACATCGACCCGCGCGCGGCCGAACTCCCCGGCGTGCGGCTGATCGATATCGACGGCTTCCGCGCCGCAGCGGCGGAAAACAACCAAAAAAAGCGGGAGGCCGCCGTGCGCGCCGCAGCTTTGGCGGAAGAATGCCTGCTCGATTACCGCGCCGGCGAGGCGTGCCGCCGTTTGGCGGACAGGTTGGCGGCGCATCCCGATAGGGAAGCGCTCTACCGCCTGCGCAAATGTGACCCCGCCGCCTTTTTGCGGGTGGCAGAAGAATATTTCAAATAACATCGCCGCGCAAGGGTAAACCGCTTTTTCATCTGATCCGGAATGTGCGGCGGGCGATCGTGCAGGGGATGCAGGGGCCCTCGGAAACTTAAAAGGGAGGAGCGGAAACATGAGCTGTTTTCCGTTTATGCAGAATATCGAAGGCGCGCTCTGCCTGCTGGCGGGCGGGGGCGAGGTGGCGCTGCGCAAGGCGCGCACGCTCGCGTCCTTCGGCGCGCGGCTGCTGGTGTGCGCGCGCGAGGTGAAAGAGGAGCTGCGCCCGCTCGCCGTGCGCGTCGTGGAGGGGTATAGCCCTTCGCTGCTGGAGGGCGTCCGCTTTGCTGTCGCCGCCACGGACGACGCCGCGCTCAACGCCCGCATCGCCGCCGACTGCCGCGCCCGCGGCATCCCCGTCAACAGCGCCGACGACCCGGACAACTGCGATTTCTTCTTTCCCGCCCTCGTCGTGCGGGGAGAGGTCACCGTCGGCATTTCCACGGGGGGCGCCTCTCCCGCCCTCGCCGCGGCGCTGCGGGCGTATATCGAGGGGCTGCTGCCGCAAAATGTAGGCGAGATCGCTTCCCGCGCCAAGGCGCTGCGGGGCAGCCTGCCGCAGGCGGAGTACATCGCCGCCGTGAAAAAGTTGTTGGAAGAGGGCGGCATGCGCGCCGAACAAAAGAAGCCGGAAGAGGGCGGCGCCGCACAGAATGTAAATGAAAAAGCCGCGCGGAAAGTGAAAGAAGAAAAAACCGAACGGAAGGGGGCGGAGGGAGAGATATGTGCGCCAAATTGAAGATCGGCACCCGCGGCTCGGCGCTGGCGCTGGCGCAGGCAGCGCTGGCGGCGGAGGCGCTGCGTGCCAAGGGGGTGGAGAGCGAGCTGGTCGTCGTGCGCACGCGCGGCGATGTCGATCTGCATTCCTCCCTTGCCGAGATCGGGCGGGGCGCCTTCACCGATATCTTTTCGGAAATGATCGCCCGCGGCGAGCTGGATATCGCCGTGCATTCCGCCAAAGACCTGCCCACCGACGCCGCGCACGACGGGTTTTTCTGCCTGCCGCGCGCGGACGCGCGCGACGCGCTTCTCGTGCGCAGCGGCTCTGTTTTGCCGCCCTGCGGAGAGGCGCTGCGGGAAGGGGCGGGAAAGGCCTCTTTCCGCATAGGCACGGGTTCGCCCCGCCGCGCGGCGGCCGTCTTGCGGCTGTATCCGCAGGCGCAGGTGCTGCCCGTGCGCGGCAACGTCGATACACGCCTGAAAAAGCTGCGCGCGGGCGAGTTCGACGCCCTCGTGCTCGCCATGGCGGGCCTCAGGAGGCTGGGGCTGCCGCAGAAAGGGCAGGGGATCGGCGTTTTTCCCCTCTCGCCAAAGCAGTGCGTGCCCGCGGCCTGCCAGGGCATCATCGCCGTGGAAGGGGATGCGGGCGCCCTCATCGACGACGAAAAAGCGCACCGCGCGGCGCGTATCGAGCGCGCCTGTCAGCGGGCGCTGGGCGGCGGCTGTACGGGCGGCGCGGGGGCGTATTTCGATGGAAGATCGCTGTTCGCCCAGATCGATGGCCGCATCGCTTATACGGAATATGAAGGGGAAGAGAGCATTGCCCGCCTTCTTTCCCTGCTCGGGGAGGGGCGGCATGGATGAGCTGAAGGACCGAAAATATTTTGCGGACGCGCCCGTGCATCTGCATGACGGCGCGCCCGCCTGTGAAAATGACAGTGCGCCCGCGCATGTGTCTGCCCGTGGCAAGGGCAAAGTCGCCGATGATGGCTGCCAATACGGCAAAGTCGCCATCGTCGGCGCGGGCTGCGGGGTGGGTACGCTCACCCTGCGCGCGGCACAGCTTTTACGCCGCGCCGATCGCGTGGTGTACGACAGCCTCATCGACCCCTCTATCCTCGCCCTCTGCTCGCCCGGGTGCGAACTTCTTCACATGGGCAAGCGCGCGGGCAGCCACAGCGCGGAGCAGGGAGAAATCGTGCGCGCCCTGTTGGAGGGCGCCGCCCGCCATCCCCTCACCGTCCGCCTGCACGGCGGCGACCCGTTCGTGTTCGGCAGGGGAGGCGAAGAGGCGCTGGCGCTGTCAGCCGCCGGCATCGAGGCGGAGTACGTCCCCGGCGTCACCTCCGCCGCCGCGGCGGCGGGGTTTGCCGGCATCCCCCTCACCCACCGCGGCGCGGCGCGCTCTTTCCGCGTCGTCACCGCCCATACGGCGGAGGGCATCCCCGATTTTTCTTCCCTCGCCAAAGAGGAGGGAACGCTCATATTTTTGATGGCGAAGGGCGCCGCGTCTGCCATCCGCCGCGATCTGCTGGCGGGCGGCATGGCGGAAGATATGCCCGCGGCCGCCGTCTCCTGCGCGGGCAGCGCCTCGCAGCAGGTGCGCCGCGGCTGTTTAGGCGAATTGGAAGCCCTCGCCGCCCTTCCCGCCCCCCTCGTGCTGGTGGTGGGGAAGGTGTGCGCCCTGCCGCTCCTTCTTGGCAGCCACCTCTTTGCGCCCGTCCTGGTCACGGGCACGGCAGAACACGTCGGCAGGGTGCGCGCCGCCCTGGCGGAGCGGGGCGTGCCCTCGGAAGGGTGCGTCTCCCTGCGCCTCGTCCCCTGTATGGAGAAGGGGCTGCTTACGCGCCTGTCCGCCTTCGAGTGGCTGGTATTCACCTCGTCCGCGGGCGTCCGCTTCTTCTTTACAGAGGCGCAAAGGCGCGGCATGGACGGCAGGTCGTTCGCAGGGAAAAAGTTCGCCGCCATCGGCCCGCACACGGCGGAGGCGCTGCAAGATGCGGGCGTCCGCGCCGACCTCGTGCCGCCTTCCTACACCACGGAGGCTTTGGCGGAAGCGCTCGCGGCGCGGGGCGTTCCCAAACAAAAGATCGCCCTGCTGCGGGCAAAGACCCCCTGTCCGGCGCTGGAAGCGGTCGGGGTGCAGTGTACTCTGTACGACGCCGCGGCCGACGAAGCTGCGATCGCCGCCGTGCGGGGACGGGAATACGCCGCCGTCACCTTCGGTTCGGCGGGCGGGGCGGAAGCCTTCTGCCGCCTTGCGGGCGTGCCGGAGCGCGCCGTCTGCATCGGCGAGGGGGCGGCAGGGCCCCTGCGCGCGCGGGGCGCATCCCCCGCCGTGAGCGCCGTCGCGGAGGCGGCGGCGCTGGCAGAGCGCGCAGTTCAACTATTGGAGGAAACATCATGCAGAGATTGAGGAGGACGCGCGGCTCGCAGCTGCTGCGCGATCTGGTGGCGGAGACGGCCGTCCGTCCCGAAAAGCTCATTTGGCCGCTGTTCGTGCGCTGGGGAGAGGGCGTGAAAGAAGAGATCCCCTCCATGCCGGGCGTGTACCGCTATACGATCGACCGCCTGGGCGAGGCGGCGGACGCCGCCCTGAACGCGGGGGTGGGTGGCATTTTGCTGTTCGGCATCCCCGAACACAAAGACGAGGCGGGCAGCGGCGCCGCCGACGAAGAGGGCGTCGTGCCCCGCGCCATCCGCGCCCTGCGGGCGCTGTTTGCGGAGCGCGGCAAAAGCACCCTGCTCATCGCCGACATCTGCCTGTGCGAATACACATCGCACGGCCACTGCGGGGCGCTGAACGGGGCGGGGGATGTGGACAACGACGCATCCCTCCCCCTGCACGCGGCGGCGGCGCTGGCGGCGGTGCGCGCGGGGGCAGATATGGTGGCGCCCTCTTCGATGATGGACGGGGTAGTGGCGGCCATCCGCGAAAAGCTGGACGGCGCGGGCTATGCGCAGGTGCCGATCATGGGCTACAGCGCCAAGTTCGCCTCCGCCTTCTACGGGCCCTTCCGCGACGCGGCGGAGTCCGCCCCGCGGCACGGCGACCGCAAGAGCTATCAGATGGACTGCCGCAACGGGCGAGAGGCGCTGCGCGAAGCGGCGGCGGACGAGGCGGAAGGGGCGGATATCCTCATGGTCAAGCCCGCCCTGGCCTATCTCGACGTCGTCCGCGCTCTCCGCGCCCGCACCGACCTTCCCGTCTGCGTCTACAACGTCAGCGGCGAATATTCCATGGTCAAGGCGGCGGCAAAGGAAGGCTGGCTGGACGAGCGGCGCACCGTGTGCGAGATACTGACTTCCTTTTTCCGCGCCGGCGCGGACATGGTCATCACCTATCACGCCCTCGAATACGCGGCGTGGATGAAGGAGGAAAATTGATGGAAACACGCGTCATCATCTGCCGCGCCCTCGAGTACGCGGCATGGGTGAAGGAGGAAAACTGATGGAAACATACGTTATCACTTATCGCGCCCTCGAATACGCGGCGTGGATGAAGGAGGGGAACTGATGAACGGGCAAAATTCCGCGCGCCTTTTCGAGCGCGCCAAAGCCATCCTGCCCGGCGGCGTCGATTCCCCCGTGCGCGCCTTCGGCGCGGTGGGAGGTGACCCCCTGTTCATCGACCGCGGCGAAGGGGATGGGATCTTCGACGCAGACGGTAACGTCTATACCGATTATGTGATGAGCTGGGGCCCGCTGATCCTCGGCCACGCCCATCCCGCCGTGGTGGCGGCGGTGCAGGCGGCGGCTGCGCGCGGGCTGAGCTTCGGCGCGCCCACGGGCGCGGAGACGCTGCTCGCCGAAGAGATCCGCCTCGCCTGCCCGCACATGCAGATGGTGCGCCTGGTCAATTCGGGCACGGAGGCGACGATGTCCGCCATCCGCGTCGCCCGCGGCTTTACGGGCAGGGATAAGATCGTCAAGTTCGAAGGCTGCTACCACGGCCATTCGGACGGCCTCCTCGTCCGCGCAGGTTCCGGCTGCCTGACGGGCGGCGCGCCCGACAGTTTGGGCGTCCCCGCCTCCTTCGCGGGTGAAACGCTGGTCGCGCCCTATAACGACCTCTCCGCCGTGCAGGCCCTGTTTGCCGCGCACCCTGCGGGCATCGCCTGCGTCATCGTCGAGCCCGTCGCCGCCAACATGGGCGTCATCCCGCCCGTACCCGGCTTTTTGCAGGGGCTGCGCTCGCTGTGCAGCGAATACGGGGCGCTGCTCATCTTCGACGAGGTCATCACCGGCTTCCGCGTCGCCTACGGCGGGGCGGCGCAGCTGTACGGGGTCGTGCCCGACCTCGCCGCCTACGGCAAGATCGTCGGCGGCGGCATGCCGCTGGCGGCTTACGGCGGCAGGGCAGACGCCATGGCGCAGGTCGCGCCTTTGGGGAAGGTGTATCAGGCGGGCACCCTTTCGGGCAACCCCGTGGCGACGGCGGCGGGCCTTGCCACCCTTCGCATCCTGCGGGAGCAAAAGGATACCCTCTATCCTTCCCTCGAACAAAAGGGGAAGAAGCTGGAAGAAGCCTTCCGCGACGAGGGCGTTCCGGTCAACCGCGTCGGCTCGCTGCTCTCGCCCTTCTTTGCCAAAAAGCCGCCGCAGACGTTTGCAGACGTTGCCGCCTGCGACCTTTCGGCGTTTTCGGTGTATTTTCGGAAGATGCTCTCCTGCGGGCAGTACGTCGCCCCTTCGCAGTTCGAGGCGATGTTCCTCTCCGCGGCGCATACCGAAATGCATTTGGCAGGCACCTGCGCCTCTATCCGCGAAGGCTGCGGCGCCGCATTGGAATACATGGAAAGGAGAAAGAAATGAAGACGGCAGTCATCGACATGGGCGGCGGTATGCGCGGCATCTATGCCGCCGGCGTTTTGGACAGGTGCATGGAAGAGGATATCCGCTTCGACGTGTGCATCGGCGTCTCGGCGGGCAGCGCCAACCTCGCCTCGTATCTCTCCCGCCAGGCGGGGCGCAACTACGTGTTTTATACGCAGTACGCCATGCGTAAGCGGTATATGAGCCTGTGGAATTTTCTGCGGAAGGGCAGCTATATCGATTTAGACTACGTCTACGGCACCCTCTCCAACGACGGGGGAGAAAATCCGTACGACTATACGGCGATGGAACAAAATCCCGCTGATTTTCTCGTCGTGGCGACAAACGCCTTGACGGGCGAGCCGAAATATTTTCAAAAGGCGGATATGCCCCGCAACCGCTATGACCCGCTCAAGGCCTCCTGCTCCATCCCCTTTGTCAACCGCCCGTATAAGATCGGCGGCGTTCCCTATTACGACGGCGCCCTCAGCGACCCCATCCCCGTGCGCAAGGCGCTCTCTTTGGGGTGCGAACGGGTGGTGCTCATCCTCACCCGCCCCCGCGCCTTCCGCCGCACCGCCCAAAAGGACGAGTTTCTGGCGCGCATGATCCGCAAAAAATACCCCGTCGCCGCCCGAAAGATGGCGGAGCGCGCCGCTCTGTACAACGAGCAGATGGACGAGGCGGAAGAGTTGGCAAAGGAAGGCAGGCTCCTGTTTGTCGCCCCGCAGGATACCTGCGGCATGGACACGCTGACCCGCGACAAGGCGGCGATGGACGCCTTTTACCGCCTCGGCTTTGCCGACGGTGCCGCCGTCAAAGAATTTTTGCGCGGGTAAGCCGCGTTCGGCAGGGGAGCGCCCGCGTTCGGCAGGGGAGCGCCCGCGCTCGGCGCGGCGGCCCGCGGGGAGAGGCGGCGCGGTGGTCAGCAGAGGGCCATGCCCGGCGCCGCCTTCAAAAATGTCAAAAAAAGGGCGGCGGAAACGCTTTACAAAAAGTTTTTTTCGTGCTATACTGAATATTACTTACGGAATATTTGTAAACGCGAAGAAGCGGAACAGTACTCCGTGGCGCGGGCTTCAGAGAGCCGCCGGCAGGTGCGAGGCGGTCGATGCGCACGGAAGAACTCGCCGCCGAGCGGCCTGCCCGAAAGGGGAACCGAGTAGAAGCAGGACGGGTGCCCGCCGTTACAAGGGAGGGATATGCGCCGCCAAGGCAAGTATCTTATCGAGTGCGCGCAAGGCCTGCGCGAAGAAGAGTGGTACCGCGAAACCTGTTTTCGTCTCTTTAGAGATGAAGACAGGCTTATTTTTTAGTAAAAAAAGAGGAGAAAGCCGGACATGAAAAATTTTGAAAAGTACACAAAGCAGTATTATATGCCCCCCGTCCGCTGCATGGACTGGGCGGAAAAAGACGCCGTCGACCACGCCCCCGTGTGGTGCTCGGTAGACCTTCGCGACGGCAACCAGGCGCTCATCGAGCCGATGTCTCTGGAGCAGAAGGTGGAATTCTTCAAGCTCCTGGTCAAGGTGGGCTTCAAAGAGATCGAAGTCGGCTTCCCCGCCGCCAGCGAAACGGAGTACGTGTTCATGCGCACCCTCATCGACGAGGGGCTCATCCCCGACGACGTCACCGTGCAGGTGCTGACGCAGGCGCGCGAGCACATCATCCGCCGCACCTTCGAGGCCATCCGCGGGGCGAAAAACGTCATCGTGCACGTGTATAACTCCACGTCCGTCGCCCAGCGCGAGCAGGTGTTCAAAAAGGACAAGGCCGCCATCCTGCAGATCGCGGTGGAGGGGGCAAAACTTTTGAAGCAGCTGACCGACGAGGCGGGCGAACGCTACCGCTTTGAATACAGCCCCGAAAGTTTTTCGGGTACCGAGCCCGAATACGCCTTGGAAGTGTGCAACGCCGTGCTCGACGTGTGGCAGCCCACGGCAGACCGCAAGGCGATCATCAACATCCCCACCACCGTCGAAAACGCCATGCCGCATGTGTTCGCCCAGCAGTGCGAGTACATCTCCAAAAACCTCAAATACCGCGAAAACGTGGTGCTCAGCCTGCACCCGCATAACGACCGCGGCTGCGGCGTCGCCACGGCGGAAATGGGTCTTCTGGCGGGGGCAGACAGGGTGGAAGGCACCCTGTTCGGCAACGGCGAGCGCACGGGCAATGTAGACGTGGTCACTTTGGGCATGAACATGTTCTCGCAGGGGGTAGACCCGCAGCTCGACTTTTCCTGCATGCCCGAGATCTGCGCCCGCTACACAGAATATACGCAGATGGAAGTGTCTCCCCGCCAGCCGTACGCGGGCGCGCTCGTGTTCGCGGCCTTCTCCGGCTCCCATCAGGACGCCATCGCCAAGGGCATGCAGTGGCGCAAAGAGCACGACATGCGCTATTGGAACGTGCCGTATCTGCCCATCGACCCTACGGATGTGGGCAGGGAATACCAGACGGACGTCATCCGCATCAACAGCCAGTCGGGCAAGGGCGGCGTCGGCTATA
>ERZ1643247.583-NODE-583-length-43393-cov-9.961489_pt1 | contig 43393 bp, 35 predicted proteins | sample MGYA00579264_ERZ1643247 | MGnify/ENA primary metagenome ERZ1643247 (study PRJEB29033, sample SAMEA4952262) | chicken gut metagenome | biome: Broiler Chicken; feature: Gastrointestinal Tract; material: Caecum | place: Ireland | collected 2018 | study: Broiler... | reverse complement strand
CTACGGCTTCGCCTATTCCCCCATCTCAGATGGGGGTTTGCGAATTATTCAATCAGTATTTGTTCATGACTCCATATCGCTTCACTCTTTTTAAAAAGAACTGAAAAACCAAACACCCCAGACAAAACATCGCTACATTCGACAGTAAAACCAGGAAGAAATCCGGAATACTGATTATTCCCGTCTTTAGTACTTTTTGCGAAAAATCTATCTCCAATACAAAAGGCAGGATCCGTATGATTTTGAAGATTATATCCGGCATATTCTGGTAAGAAATAACAGTACCGGAAATCAGCATCAGTCCGTATGAAACAATAGATTCAAACGATGCTGTTTTTGCAAACAATAATGTCAGGCCTGAAAGTCCGATCCCGATACCGGTAAATCCAATAATAGAAATAAGGAAAATCAGAAGCACTGCCGGTGTCACCGTAAATGTTATTTTCAGTGTCAATGATACTATGAGAAATAGAATACCGAATTTCAAAACGGAAATACTGAACATCACGAACGTCCGTAAGGTCAGGATTTGAAGAACAGAAACAGGTTTTAAGAAAATCTGTTCGATTGTTCCGACCTGTTTTTCGAACGATATGCTGGCAGACGCTTCCGCTATGATATATGACGCTATCATCCAATAAAGATACCCTATGTAAAACGCCCCGACATCAATCTGACTTTTTCCAAATCCGACAAAAAAAGCTACAAAAAGAAAATATTTGATAATAATATCCACAATCTGATCAGGATAATATGTTTTAAGTTCAATAAAGCTTTTTTTATATTCAGCTTTTAACAAATGAATCATCAATACTCATCCCCTTCCTTCTCCAGAAAGCGAAGCATGATTTCCTCCAAATCTGCCGTATCTTTTTTCATCTCTATTATCTCATAACCTCTGTCATACAATTCAGATATCACCTGAAAGATACTGTCCTTATTCATATTTTTCAGATACAAATTTACCCGCTTGTCTTCTTTTGTATATTCATATTTTTCAAAATATCGATCGATGTTTTCTGCTATCACAGAAATCGTATAGCGGTTTTCGCTGTACATCTCTTTAAACAAATAGGGATCTCCCTCATAAAAGATTTTTCCATTTTTCAGCACAAGCAGTTTATCCACAAGCAAATCTATGATATCCAGCTGATGGGAGGTAATGATAATGGTTACATTTTTTTGACGCGCAAGCTTCTTCAGGATTCCCAGAACCTTCTTTTTGGTTTGTACATCCAGCCCCAGTGTCGGTTCATCCAAAAACAATACCTGAGGATTCCCCAGTAAAGCAATGATGATAGACAACTTCTGCTGCATACCACGCGAATATTCTCCCACACATTTATCTTTTGCGTCATATAATTCAAACTCTTTTAAATAGAATTCTATCTCATTTTGAACAGATTTTATTTTTAACTTCTTCAGACTGCAAAAATACAAAATGTTTTCGTACCCACTGAGATACCAGTAGAGATTGCGGTTCCCCTCAAGTACAGACGCTACCATACTATAATACTTTTTATTTGGGATATTGCGAATATCCTTGTTGGCATATTCTATTTTTCCTTCATCAATCTCTAATAATTTCATCATTGTTTTGATTAATGTCGTTTTTCCTGCCCCATTTTCACCCAAAACACCTATGATTTCTCCACTTTGTATCTGAAAACTGATTCCATTTAAAACTTCGTAAGAATGAATATCATACCTTTTTTTAACATTTACTGCTTGAAACATTTTTTACACCTTTATTACTGATTATCATATTTTTGCAAATATTTAAGTATTTGCAAATCTCCCTTTTCCAGTTCTTCTGCCGGACAATAATTTCCATATATACTTTTTCCCTGGTTCCGTTTCTATTATACCATTCCCTTTGCCCGGCCGAAACATTGTTTCCCTCATTTTTTTGTGCCGTCCGGCCACATGGATTTTCCTTTGCCAACCATTCCAGGATATGATATGATGTGTGAAATGAAAGGAGCACATTATGAAACCAGAAATCTTATTCGAGGATTCCGAGATCCTCGTCTGTCATAAACCTGCCGGGATGGCTGTCCAGACTGCATCTTTTTCGTCCCAGGACATGGTCAGCCTTCTGAAAAATCATCTCATGCGGGAGGCAAGGAAAAGCGGGACTCCGTTGAAGGGGGCACCGTATCTTGCTGTCATCCATCGGCTTGACCAGCCTGTAGAAGGAATTCTCGTATTTGGGAAGACGAAAAAGGCGGCCGCCGCATTAAACACCCAGCTTACCGGGGATGGTTTCGGGAAATATTATGAGGCTGTCACGGAAGGTGCTCCGACTGAGTCTTCCGGAACTTTGACCGACTGGCTTGTCCGGGATGGACGCACGAATCTTTCTTCCGTCTGTTCACCGGATACGCCCGATGCCAAAAAGGCCGTCCTGGACTACCAGATGCTGGATCAGCATACCCGGGACGGGCGGCTCGTTTCCCGTCTGTCCATTCATCTGCACACGGGACGGCATCACCAGATCCGTGTCCAGCTTGCCCATGCAGGCTGTCCGATTCTGGGGGACCGCAAATACAATCCGGACGGCATTCCTTCCCGCAGACTCCATCTCTGCGCCTGCCGCCTTGATTTTCTGCATCCGTCCACCAAAAAGCCGCTTCACTTTGAAATCCGTCCTTTCTTTTCCGGGGAAGATTTGAACTAGTCTTTCTAAGTCTTTTCCGGGGGCGGCCCTGGGAATTCAGACAGGATTTCCCGCAACAAAAAGCCGGAAAAGCATCCCTTTCCGGTATCTGCTTTTTCCGGCTTTCTTATCCTTTCAATTGTCCTTTACATAACCCTAAAACATTTTATTCCTGGTCTTCTCCGTCTTCTTCTGTCAAAGCCTGCTCATATTTCTCGAGGATGATGCTCTGGATACCGTTTCTTGTATCAGAATTGATTGGGTGAGCGATATCTCTGTACTCTCCGTCCAAAGCCTTTTTGCTAGGCATCGCGATGAACAGTCCTTTTTCCCCTTCGATAACTTTGATGTCGTGTACGACAAACTCTTCATCCATCGTTATTGACACAACTGCCTTTAATTTCCCCTCTTTTGCTACTTTTCTTACGCGCACATCTGTAATCTGCATATTACCTGCCCCTTTCTTAAGTACTATATATGCTCGCTAAAGCGCATATCTCTCATTCTTTTCGACAACAATTTTGATGCCGTTTTCCCCGACGTGCCTTGTGTTGGCACGGATTGTATCGCGGCTTTCCACGATACAGTTTTCAATGTATGTATTATCTCCAAGATAAACATCATTCATGATAATAGAATTTCTTACAACACAGTTGTTTCCGATGAATGCTTTCTTGAACAGGATCGAATTTTCCACGGTTCCGTTCACAATACATCCACTGGAGACAAGACTGTTCTTTACGTAGGATCCCGGATTGTATTTTGCCGGCGGAAGATCACTGACTTTGGAGTATACCGGCGGATACTCTTTGAAAAAGTAATTCCGCACTTCCGGCCTCAGGAAATCCATATTTGTCTGATAGTATGCTTCTGCTGTGGAAATATTGCTCCAGTAGCTGGAGATCTTATATCCGTAAATCTTTTTAAGATTCTTATAACGGATCAGGATATCGTTGACGAAATCGTAACGGTCCTCCTGTGCTGCATGTTCAATCAGATCGATCAGCTGTCTGCGGCGGATCACATAGATTCCGGTGGAAATGGTATTGGAATTTGCCACCATCGGTTTTTCCTCGAACTCCTGAATTCTCATGGAATCGTCCATCTTGATTGTTCCGAATCTCGTCGCATCTTCGCCCGGTGCGAGATCCTTGCATACTACTGTAATATCTGCTTTTTTCTTAATATGATATTCCAGAACTTCGTTGTAATCCAGTTTGTACACAGCATCACCGGATGTAATGATAACGTACGGCTCATGGCATTTTTTCAGGAAGTCGAGATTCTGATAAATCGCGTCTGCGGTTCCCCGGTACCAGCTGCCGTTTTCCAGTGTAATCGTCGGAGTAAAAACAAAAAGTCCTCCCTGTTTTCTACCGAAATCCCACCATTTGGATGAACTCAGGTGCTCATTTAAAGATCTCGCGTTGTACTGTGTCAATACTGCAACTTTCTGAATATGGGAATTGGTCATATTGCTGAGTGCGAAGTCAATGCACCGGTAGCTTCCTGCCACCGGCATGGCTGCCACAGCCCGTTTATATGTCAGCTCACGCATTTTATGATTATTGCCGCCTGCCAGAATGATCCCTACTGCTCTCATACGCGTTCACCTGCCTTTATCAATGTCTCTCCGCTTTCCAGCACTCCGTTCGGATAGTCCTCCGCCTCTGTCACGCCGCTGATGGCAGTATTCTTGCCAATCTGAACATTGGACGGGATCACGGAATTCTCTCCGATCGTCACAAGCCCGAAGGAGTAGATCGCCGGCTTTTCCTTATTCGGCACATCACTTCCGATGCCCAGCGTCACATGATCTCCAATCCGGACATTCTCCGCAATGATCGACTTGTCAATCACGCCGTTTTCACCGATCACGGTGTCTTTCATAATAATAGAATCTCTGACAACCGTTCCTTTTCCGATCACAACCCCGGCACCGATCACGGAATTACGGACTTCTCCGTAAATCTCGGAACCATTGCTGATAATGCTGCGTTCCACAACCGCCTGATCGGAAATATACTGCGGCGGCAGGATCGAACTGTTTGTGTAAATCTTCCAGAATTCTTCGTAAAGGTTGAATTCCGGAATCAGATCTATCAGTTCCATGTTGGCTTCCCAGTAGGATCCAAGTGTTCCTACATCTTTCCAGTAACCATTGTACTCATACGCGAAAAGACGCTTGCCATTTTCATGGCAGTACGGAATCACGTGCTTTCCAAAGTCACAGGACGGCTCGTCTGACATTTTTACAAGCGCATCTTTGAGCACCGGCCAGCTGAAAATATAAATTCCCATGGACGCCAGATTGCTCCTCGGCTCCTTTGGTTTTTCCTGGAAATCATTGATGCGTCCTTCCTCATCCGCAACTACAATTCCAAACCGGCTTGCCTCCTCAAGCGGCACCGGCATGGCAGCGATGGTGACATCCGCATTGTGCTCTTTATGATAATCCAGCATTACTTCATAATCCATTTTGTAAATATGATCACCGGATAAAATAAGCACATAGTCCGGATTAAACGACTCCATATAATCCAGGTTCTGATAGATCGCATTTGCCGTTCCAGTATACCACTCGCTGTTCGTGCTTTTCTCATATGGCGGCAGAATCGTGACACCGCCCACATTGCGGTCCAGATCCCATGGGATTCCGATTCCAATATGAGAATTCAGACGAAGCGGCTGATACTGTGTCAGGACTCCGACTGTATCGATCCCCGAATTAATGCAGTTACTGAGCGGAAAATCGATAATCCTGTACTTGCCGCCGAACGCTACTGCAGGCTTCGCCACTTTGGCAGTCAAAACACCAAGCCTGCTTCCCTGTCCACCGGCCAGCAGCATTGCTATCATCTCTTTTTTTATCATGTCCTCACCCCTTGTCAGTAATTTAATGTCATTATTATAACACACTTTTTATAAATATCGAGTAAATTTTATATATTTTTGCCGTTTTTCTTCTATTTTTTATGCATTTTACATAATCTTAACCGCTTTTTATAGACACCGTGTTGTTTTTAAGGCAATTTTGTGTATTTTTTTCTCTCCTGCTCTATATATTACTATGCGGACAGGCTTTCTTTCAGAACTGCTTTTTCACATTTTTCAGGGTAAAATGTTCTGGCCTTGAAGCGTTGTATCTTTCATTTTGTTATGCTACAATGAACGGGAACAGCAGACCGGCAGGGATTTTCTCCCCGCCGGTATGTAAAATAAGCCAGAAACGGAAGTGTAAAATATGTACAAAATTAACTTTAACGAACCTGTTCATATTCATTTTATCGGCATCGGCGGTATCAGCATGAGCGGGCTTGCCGAAATCTTACTGGACGAACATTTTACCGTCAGCGGTTCTGATAATAAGGAGTCTTCTCTCACAGATCATCTGGTTTCGATGGGCGCGAAAGTTTTCATCGGTCAGAAGGCTTCCAATATAGAAGATACTGTACAGGTCGTCGTGTACACGGCGGCCATCCACGAGGATAATGAGGAATATCAGGAGGCGGTAAGACGCGGCCTTCCGATGCTCAGCCGGGCCGAGCTGCTTGGCCAGCTGATGACCAACTACAAAATTCCGGTCGCAGTAGCCGGAACCCACGGGAAGACGACGACGACTTCCATGCTTTCCCATATTCTTCTCGCCGGAGAGAAGGATCCTACGATCTCCGTAGGCGGTATTTTAAAGGCCATCCACGGCAATATCCGTGTCGGCGGCTCCGAGGTCTTTGTCACAGAAGCCTGTGAATATACAAACAGCTACCATCACTTCTTCCCGAAGATCAGTATCATCCTGAATATCGAGGAAGACCATATGGACTTCTTTAAAGATATTGACGACATCCGCAATTCTTTCCATACCTTTGCGAAGCTTCTTCCTGATGACGGCACTCTGATTATCAATGGAGAGATCAGCCATCTGGAAGAGATTCTGGAGGGACTTGACTGTAATGTCATCATCTACGATGTGCACAGGGAAAATGCGGATTTCAGCGCAAAAGAGATTACCCACGATGAGAAAGGCAATGTTTCTTTCCTTCTCCTTGTAAAAGGACAGGAGGCCGGTCGGATTCATCTTTCCGTAAACGGACTTCACAACGTATCCAATGCCCTCGCGGCCATTGCTGCTGCATCTCTTCTGGATGTCCCGATGGAGAAGATTCAGGAGGGACTTCTCTCTTTTGAAGGGACAGACCGTCGTTTCCAGTATAAAGGAGATGTTAACGGTTTCCACATTGTGGACGATTACGCGCACCATCCGACCGAGATCCGGGCTACTCTGGAGGCGGCAAAGTCTTACCCGCACAAGGAGACATGGTGCGTCTTCCAGCCTCACACCTACAGCCGGACAAAAGCCTTTTTCCATGAGTTCGCGGATGCACTTTCCCTTGCGGATCATATCATTCTTGCAGATATCTACGCGGCCCGCGAGACCGATACCCTCGGTATGTCTTCCGGACTTCTGGCGGACGAATTGAGGGCAAAAGGGTGCGATGTACACTATTTTCCAGGCTTTGACGAGATCGAAACATTTATTTTAGAAAATTGTAAAAAAGACGACCTGTTGATAACTATGGGGGCCGGAGATGTTGTAAATATTGGGGAGAGTCTTCTCAAACGGTAGTTTTCCACAGAATCCACACTGTTTTATCCACAAAGTGTGGGAAAAATAATGCTTTTTCTCCCGGTCTTAAAGTGCTATAATACCTTTACTTTAGAAAGAAAGACAGAGGTTTCGAGGAATGGGTATGTTAAAAATCACAGATTGTACGGGACAACATTTTACGTGTGTTGATCATGCATTTATCGACTCCTACATGGCAAAGGCGAACGGGGAATACGTTAAAGTATACCTCCTTTTGCTGCGCCGTATGGAGAGCAGTTCTCCTTTTTCGGTTTCCGAATTTGCGGAGATTCTGGATAACACAGAGGGAGATATTATCCGCGCTTTGAAATACTGGGCGAAGAAAGGGCTTCTCACGATCGAATACGGCCCGGACGGCGAGATGTGCGGACTTCAGATGGACGCACCGCAGAAATCGGATGCCGCGAAAAAGGCGGACGCTCCTTCTGCATCTGTGGACATACCTGTGCCGGACAGCCAGGTTGCCACTCCGGCCTCTGTTCCGGAGGATACGCCTGTTCCTGCCGTGGACAGTCCTGTGGATTCCGCCCCTGCGGCTCCTTTGATCGGTGATATCAGCGAGTACAAAAGCCGCCGGGAATTCAAGCAGCTTCTGTTCATCGCCGAGCAGTACATCGGACGTACCCTGTCTCCTTCCGATGTGGAGACACTTACTTATTTCTATGACACCTTACAGTTCTCCGTGGAGCTGACCGAGTATCTGATCGAGTACTGCGTAGAGAACGGACACCGGAGCATGCACTACATCAAGTCCGTAGCTCTTGCCTGGGCGGATGCCGGTATCCGGACCGTATCAGAGGCAAGAAGATCCGCTTCCTTTTACAATAAGGACTGCACAGCGGTTCTGAAAGCATTCGGCATCACCGGGCGCATGGCCGCTCCGGTTGAGACAGAGCTTGTGAAGAAGTGGACCGGGCAGTACGGCTTTACCATTGATATTATTGTGGAGGCATGCAGCCGGACTGTTTCCGCCATCCATCAGCCAAGTTTTGAATACGCGGACAAGATCCTGACGAACTGGCACCAGAAAGGTGTGCATCACCTTGCGGATATTGCGGCTATCGATGCCGCCTACATCAAGAAGCGTTCCGAGAAGTCTGCTTCCCAGCCGGCTCCGGCTTCCGGGAAAAAGACAAAGTTCAGCAATTTCGAGGAGCGCGACTACAATATGGACGACCTGGAGAGACAGCTTTTACAGAGCTGAGTAAAGGAGAAGTTTCATGGCACTGACGAATTCACAGTATGACGCCATCATGCGGATCTACGAGCAGAAGCATCTTCGGACGCACGACAGGCTGACCCGCCATTACAGTGAAATATATGAAAAGATTCCCCGGATCCGTGAGATTGATGAGGAGATCTCACACCTTGGTGTTGCAGGAGCCAAAGCGCTGATCGATGGCAATGCCGATGCGCCTGCCCGATTCCGGGAAAGGCTTCATGCCCTGAGGGATGAAAAGCAGGCACTGCTTGCCGGTTCCGGTTACCCTTCGGACTATCTGGAACCTTCCTATGAATGTCCGGACTGTCAGGACACAGGATATCTTGACGGCCGGAAATGCCGTTGTTTCCAGAAGGCGGAGATTGACCTGCTCTACACCCAGTCCAACCTGCAGGATATTTTAGAGAGTGAAAATTTTTCTTCTTTCCGGATGGATTACTATTCTTCGGATTTTATTGATCCGGTGAGCGGCAAAAGTTCGCTGGATATGGCAAAAGAGGCGCTTCATGTGTGCCGATCCTTTGTGGACAGCTTTGGAAGCAAGTTCCAGAATCTTCTGATCTATGGAAATACCGGAGTCGGAAAGACCTTTCTGACCCACTGTATTGCCAGAGAGCTGATGGATCATATTCACTCGGTGATTTACGTGACGTCCTCCCAGCTCTTTGATATTCTGGGAAGCAGAGAGTTCGATACAGATCCGGAAAAGCGCCAGGCCGGCGCCCTGCTGGACGAGTGCGAGCTTCTGATTATCGATGACCTTGGGACGGAGCTTACCAATTCCTTTACGGTCTCCCAGCTGTTTATCTGCCTGAATGACCGGATTTTGCAGAAGAAATCTACTATTATCTCTACCAATTTGTCATTAAATGAGATAAAATCAATATATAGCGAAAGAACGTTTTCCCGCATCAGCAGTAACTACCGCCTGCTCAAACTTGCGGGTGACGATATCAGAATCAAAAAGAAACTAATGAAATAGGAGGCAAAGCAATGCTGCACCGTACAGAACGAAATCTGGAAAATATCCCTGTAGGAGCCCTTGGCATTATCGCCCTGACGGGCTGTGAGGAGATGGGCCAGAAAGTCAATGACTATATTGTCAAATGGCGAAAAGAAGATGGACATGTCTTCAAAGACGACGTTGTTTTTACCGGATATGAAAAAGACAATTATCTGATCCACGCCGCTACACCGCGTTTCGGCTCAGGAGAAGCAAAAGGCGTACTCAGCGAATCCATCCGTGGAAAGGATATCTATCTGATGGTGGATGTCTGCAACTACAGCCTGACCTATTCCCTGAACGGTCAGATCAACCACATGTCCCCGGACGACCACTTTCAGAATCTGAAGCGTATCATCGCCGCGATCGGAGGGAAGGCGCGCCGTGTCAATGTCATCATGCCGTTCCTCTACGAGAGCCGCCAGCACAAGCGCAGCAGCCGTGAGTCTCTGGACTGTGCCCTGGCTCTTCAGGAGCTTGTAAAAATGGGTGTGGACAATATCATTACCTTTGACGCCCACGATCCACGGGTACAGAACGCGATTCCGCTGAGCGGATTTGAAACTGTCCGTCCGACTTATCAGTTTGTAAAGGGACTTTTAAGAACTGTAAAAGATTTGAAGATCGACAGTGATCACATGATGGCAATCAGCCCGGACGAAGGTGCGACCGGACGTGCAATCTATCTTGCCAATGTCCTTGGCCTGAATATGGGTATGTTCTATAAACGCCGTGATTACACAAGAATCGTTGACGGCCGCAATCCGATCGTTGCCCACGAGTTCCTCGGTGATTCCGTAGAGGGCAAGGATGTGATCATTCTTGACGATATGATCTCCTCCGGAGACAGTATGATCGATGTCGCAAAACAGCTGAAAGAAAGAAAGGCAAACCGGATCTTTGCCGCTGCAACATTCGGTCTGTTCACAAATGGTCTTGAGAAATTCGACAAGGCATACGAGGAAGGCATCATCAACAATATCCTCACAACTAACCTGATTTATCAGACGCCGGAGCTTTTAAGCCGTCCGTACTATATCAACTGCGACATGAGCAAGTACATCGCTCTTCTGATCGATACACTGAATCATGACGATTCTATCAGCAGTATCTTAAGTCCGAGCGAGCGTATCCAGCATGTAGTAAACAAATACCGCAACGGAGAGGAGATTTAATCCCATCCGTCACGGTATGCAAGATGCATATGATCAAGTGCTTCTTTTTCCCTGTTCTGACAGGTGAAGAGGAGCACTTGTTTTTTCTGTCCGGCCAGCCACCGGAGTGCCGCTTCCATTCGTTTATCATCGTAATACGCAAAGGTGTCGTCGAGAATGATCGGGAGTGGTTCTTCGTAAAGAATTTCAGATGCCGCCATCCTTACCGCAAAGTAGATCTGCTCAATCGTTCCCCGGCTCATCATGTGAATCGGAATCTTACGGATGCCGTCAAAAATGCTGATTTCCAGCCCTTCTTCGATAAAGATCCTGGTATAGCGTCCGTCCGTAAGCTCTCCCAGAATTTCAGCTGCCCGCTTTGCAAGGCGGTTTCCTGTTTCTTTTCTTACATCTCCGGATACCTCCTGCATTCTTTCGGCCGCGAGTTCCAGTGCCGCTTTTTTCTGTTCCAGGTTCTTCTCCTCTTCGGAAACAGTACATGCCTCGGAAATCATTTCCTGCAGGTTCTCATATTCCACCTGTCTGTCTCTTCGGTCCGATCTCAGCTTCTCCCTGTTCCATTTCAGCTTGTCAATTCTTCTTCTGACAGCCTGCTCTTCCTCTGTCTGCTCTCTCTCCGGCTCCGGCCGCATTACCCAAAGTTCGGCCAGAAGCCCTGCCGCTGCCCAGATCACAGCTGTAAAATAACGGATGGAGGATGGAAGAAGTATCATCAGGAGAATCAGCACTACAAACCAGACCGCCGCTCCTTTCAGCGGGAACTTCTTCTTTTTCTGTTCACCCCGCGCCTGCTCATACGTATCCAGGAGCCGCTTCCCTCTCCGGATCTCTTCTTCGCCTGCTGCCGCTTCCCGTTGAATACGGTTCAGATCTTTTGCGATATATTCGGCCGCACGTTCCGCCTCTTCCCGTTTCTGAAGCCGTTTCCGGGCTTCCTCGCGCAGAAGAATGCTTATCTCCTTTTTTCGCTTCTGAAGTCCTGCAAGGGCCGCCTCCAGATCCATATTTCCCGCACCCGATGCATAATAGTTGGCCGCATAATTTTTCAGAGCAGAGGAAAGCTCTTCTCCAGGCCTGACCTTCAGCTGTCCGACTGCCACTGTATTTTCAAACCCGGCAGCATCCAGATCCAGCAGCAGCGCCTGAAGATCCCCGCTCTCTTCGGAAAGTTCCTCTCCATCATCCAGACAGAAAAGCCTTGTCTTCTTTCCCTTTCTGGCAAAATCCCTTTCCAGCTGGAAATGCCGTCCTCCGCTCTCAAACCGGACCATTCCGCAGTACTGAGTCGGATTCCTCCACGGCTCATACTGGTGGAACTCATCCTTTGCCGCGCCTCTTCCGCGTCCTCTTTCCACATCAAAGAGCATACTTTTAATAAACGCATAGACCGTCGATTTCCCCGCCTCATTTTCTGCGCTGAACAGATTGATCCCGTCGGAAAGTTCAATCGTTCTGTTATGGAATTTTCCGAAACTCCAAAGTTCCAGTCGCTCTAACTTCATCTCTTCTTGTATCCCCTTTTTCTCTCTTTTGTGTATCGGTTACTCTTTTCTCGTCTCCAGAATCGCCTGTACACCCTCGTACAGCGCCATCTGCTCTACTTCGCCGCGGCTTTCCTCTTCCTGTTCAAGAAAACTCTGGATAAATCTTCCAAGGAGGTTCTGGCCGTTGGAAGCGCACAGCTTTTCATAGTCATAAGCCGGGGTTGTCAGATCCCGGATGTCAACGACACCTCCGCCCGCGTCCATATTTACGGTATCAAAACGGATATCCGGGTCCCGGAGTCCTTTCAGTGTAAAGCGGTACATATTTTCCACGCCGTTTTCCTCGATCTTCTCCCGGAGGGTATCCAGAAGGAGACGGCCTGTCATGTCCTCGTCCACCGGAATATCCAGATGGATGTACTCCCGCTTTGCCGCAGGAACAAACTCTGTCTCGACTACGCCATTCTCCGCGGTTCCTATCACATACCCGTGTTTTCCGGTGTCATTCGGGTCTGTCGGCTCCGGAGAACCGCTGTACCGGCATTTTCCCGTTATTTCCGGATCCGGTTTGTGAATATGGCCAAGAGCCGTATAATCATAACCGAGCAGATCCACCTCTGCCCTCTTAAACGAAAGATGTTTCTCGTCTCCTCCGTGAAGGAGAAGAATCTCGTTTTCCATGCTCCGGACACACTTCCACTCTACCCTGATTCCGCCCTGCAATTCTCTGTCCAGGTAACTGAATCCGGATACTGCGGTCCGAAATTCCGGGAACTCGACTTTCAGAAGGCGTCCTTCCAGAAGCGGGACGACATTGCCCGCCCACTTGAAATTCCGGTACATGGAATTAGGTTTTAAGTAATCATGATTTCCGGCCGTAAATACGACTTTTGTATGAGACAGTCCCGCAAACATGGCGTTGAGCTCTTTCAGTTCCCGTAAAAGCGGCTGTCTGTGGAACACATCCCCCGAAATCAGAAGCAGGTCAATCTGCTCGTCCTCACACCGGTCAAGAATGCTTTTGAAGGTCTCCCAGATCTCTTCCGGGCGTCTCTTCGTATATTCCGGTCCCGCATCAGGCCTCACTCCGAGATGCAGGTCCGATGTATGTATGAATTTCATCCTGAAGTTCCCCTTTCTCTTTCTTTGGAAGGACTACGATAAACCGGGTCTCATGATCATCGCTCTGGGCAGAGATTCTGCCGCCGTGAAGTTCCACGATCTCTTTTGCGATGGCAAGACCGAGCCCCGCTCCTCCGGTTTCACTGGACCTGGAATCGTCCGCCCGGAAGAATTTCTCAAAAATATGCTGCAGCTTGTCATTGGAAATTTTCGGTCCTTCGTTGACAAAGACAATCAGCGCGTTACTCTCATCCTGTGAAACATGGATCCGGATCGTCGAATCCTTCCTGCAGTAGGCAATGGCGTTCCGCATGAGATTGTCAAATACTCTGGCAAGCTTGTCCGGGTCGGCCCGGACAACGATATCGTCATCCGCCTCCACCTCACATTTTAAGTTCTTGCCCTGAAGGACCGCGTACATCTCATCTGCAATCTGCTCCAGCATTCTGCTTAAATTCAGTTCTGTCTTTTCCAGAACAATGTCCTGTGCATTAAATTTCGTGATCTCAAAAAACTCTTCGATCAGTTTCCCGAGTCGGATTGCCTTCTCAAGGGAAATCCCCGTGTACTTGATCCTCTCCTCCTCCGGAAGATCCGGATGGGATTCCAGCATACTCAAATACGCCACAATGGATGTCAGCGGCGTTTTGAGGTCATGCGCCAGAAAGACGACCAGATCATTCTTTCTCTGTTCACTTTCCTGCACCTCACGCTCCTGCCGCTCCAGCGTATACTTGATATTGTTCAGCTTTGTCTCGATCGGCTCCAGTTCCGGAATCAGATGGATCGGCTCCTGGGAACGGGAGACGAGTTTCCCGATCTCTTTTTCAACGTCTTCCAGATACGTAATCATTTTTGACAGCGCAATATAGAAAAAAAGCGCAAACAGTGCCAAAAACCCGATCATCATGAAGAACGTCTTATTGTTTCCAAAAATCTGCCAGTACAATGCGATGGCATGCTGCTCTTCTACATGAAAGAATTTCAGGAAGCCGATGAAAATCTCGGATACGTCATCGTTGTAGACCCCATCGATGATGTATTCCAGCAGAAATCCACCGACCAGAACTGTAAGCGCGGTGATCAATACTGTCTGCAGAAGCAGGCTGATCTTCAGTTTCCTGTATTTACTTTTCTTAAATTTTTTCAATCTACTCTTCAACCTTGTATCCCACTCCCCAGACCGTCTTGATGAAATCTGATTTTCCCATAGGACCGCTCATCTTCTCCCGAAGATGTCTGATATGTACCATGACGGTATTGTTGCTGTTCTTATAGTACTTCTCGTGCCACACGTTTTCAAAGAGCTCTTCCGAACTGATGACCTTTCCTCTGTTCTCACAGAGCAGCCACAGAATGTCAAACTCGATCGGAGTCAGTGTCAGATTTTTTTCATTGAAGACACACTCGTGGGAATTGCGGTCCAGAAACAGACCGCCAAAATCAATGACATCGCTCTCCGCCCTGCCGCCGTCATTGTACTTCGTGTAGCGGCGGATCTGTGCCTTTACTCTGGCAACCAGCTCCAGCGGGTTAAACGGCTTTGCGATGTAATCGTCCGCTCCGAGTGTCAGTCCGGTAATCTTGTCGATATACTCGGTCTTTGCCGTCAGCATGATCACCGGGAAATTGTACTTCTCCCTGATCTTTTTCAGAATCGTAAATCCATCGATATCCGGCAGCATGACGTCCAGAAGCGCCAGATCAATCTTCGTGGTTTCTATACAGGCAAGGGCCTCCTCGCCCGTATAGAATTTCAACACCTCATACTGGTCATTTTTCAAATACAGCTCAATAACATCCGCTATCTCCCTCTCATCATCCACAACCAGAATATGATTCATGATTTCTCCCCTTTTCTGAATTTTATCTACAGTTCACAGTTGTTGACCGTTCTTGGGAACGGCAGTACGTCACGGATATTGGACATTCCGGTCAGGTACATGATGCACCGTTCAAATCCGAGTCCGTAGCCTGCGTGACGGGTGGATCCGTATTTTCTCAGATCCAGATAGAATCCGTATTCATCCAGATCCATGCCGAGTTCCTCCATTCTGTTGCGGAGTTTCCCGTAGTCGTCCTCCCTCTGGCTTCCTCCGATGATTTCACCGATTCCCGGCACAAGGCAGTCCATGGCGGCAACGGTCTTTCCATCGTCGTTCTGCTTCATATAGAATGCTTTGATTTCCTTCGGATAGTCGGTTACAAATACCGGTTTCTTATAAATTTCTTCGGTCAGGTATCTCTCATGCTCGGTCTGAAGATCACATCCCCATGATACCTTATACTCGAAGTTGTCGTTGTTTTTCTCCAGAATCTCAATCGCTTCTGTATATGTCACTCTTGCGAATTCGGATTCGACCACATTTGTCAGACGGTCCAGAAGTCCTTTGTCAATAAAGGAGTTGAAAAACTTCATCTCTTCCGGTGCGTTTTCCATCACGTAGCGGATCACATATTTTAACATTGCTTCTGCAAGATCCATATCGTCTTCCAGATCCGCAAATGCGATCTCCGGCTCGATCATCCAGAACTCTGCCGCATGGCGGGTCGTGTTGGAATTCTCCGCACGGAATGTCGGTCCGAATGTATAGACATCACGGAAGGACTGTGCAAATGTCTCTGCGTTGAGCTGTCCGCTTACCGTCAGGCTTGTGTGTTTGTTGAAGAAATCCTTGCTGTAATCGATGCTTCCATCTTCCAGTTTCGGCGGATTCTGAAGATCCATTGTCGTTACCTGGAACATCTCTCCTGCACCCTCACAGTCGCTTCCGGTGATCAGCGGAGTGTGCACATACACGAATCCTCTCTCCTGGAAGAACTGGTGAATCGCGTAGGCTGCAAGAGAACGTACGCGGAACACTGCCTGGAACGTATTTGTTCTTGGGCGCAGATGTGTCATTGTTCTTAAAAATTCCAGTGTGTGGCGCTTCTTCTGAAGCGGGTAGTCCGGAGCGGAAGCTCCTTCTACCGTAATCTCTTCTGCCTGAATCTCAAACGGCTGCTTTGCCTGCGGCGTCGCAACGAGAGTTCCCTTTACTACGATGGCTGCCCCTACGTTTAATCTGGAGATCTCTTTGAAGTTCTCCATCGTATCGTGGTATACCACCTGAATCGGCTCAAAGAAAGAGCCGTCATTTACTACAATAAAACCAAACGCCTTGGAATCCCGGATGCTTCTTACCCATCCTCCGATGGATACCTCCTTGTCCAGGTACGAATCTGTTTTCCTGTATAATTCTTTTACTGTTACTAATTCCATCTTTATTATCCTCCAGTCTCTTTTCGACTTTGTATCATTATAGCATGGTTTGTGCTATTGTGTATATCCCACAAACGTATTCCCGCTTGCATTTACCATCTGATCCATCTCTTCAAATGTCACCGTGTCCACTTCCTGTGTGGAAAGATTGAGATACTGAACATTCGTCCGACTGTATCCCGTCAAAAGTACTGCATTGCCGTTTCCTGTCAGCGCCGCCACCGGAGTGCCCTGTCCGATCAGATAAAGGACGTCTTCTGTCCGGCAGTCGGAAAGTTCCAGCGCTTCCCCGGAAACCTGGCTGCCTATGAAGTCAATGATGGATTCTCCATCCTCCATATCCTTCTGGAAATCAATCTCATTTCCTGCTGAGGCAAGGATGATTCTCATACATGCTTCCAGTGTGCTCTCACCCTCACGGACCGCAGTATCCCCAAGATCCGAAATCTCATACGCAGACGGCCTGTTGCCGCTTTCATATACATTTGCCAGTCTGGAGGTCACCGCTACTCCGCTGAATTCGGATGCTCTCTGCACCGCATATCCCGCATTCTGGTAAATCCCCTGAAGTTCACCGTATCCATAGACATAGTAGGTTCCCTTCCGGGACGGTGAATCAAAGGAAAGCGTCATCTGCTCCCTTGCGATCGTAAGCTGCGGCTTTAGAATCTTCGGAGAACTGTCGTCCACTCCATCCTCGTAGGTAATCCGCATTTCACGGCCTTTGAGCTCGCTTGTATAGGAATCAATCGTGATATTGCTCTCTTCCCTCTCTTCATTGTTCGTAATATAATCTTCGCTTGTATACGTATAGAAATCTCCGCTTTTTACGGCACGTTTCAACGTCGCCATATCGTTTTCAAATACGACGTCCAGAATAAAGATGTTATCCGCCTGGTAGTCTTTGACCGTTTCGTTTTTCTGGTTGCGGATTTCCAGACGGTACATCGGAAGCACTGTCTCGCCGGATGCTGTCGTGCCCGAGTCGCCGCTCCTTGCAGTTCCAAACACGAAGTCATTCCGGATAAATCCGAGCGGCCGGATGCTTTCATCCGCACCTGCCTCCACCTGATATCCCTTTCCGGTGGAAAGATTCAGCACCTCTATCTGAGTCGCGTTATTGATCTCCCCGTCCTTCTGGTATGCCAGAAGGTGGCCGTCCCCGGAGCTTACATACTGCCCCGTTTCCAGATTGGTCACAAGGGTGGTACGCGTATTATTAACCAGATCTACCTCATACAGCGTTCCTTCCTGCATCACATACAGCTTTCCGCTGGAATTGCTGTAATAAAGAAGCTTGCCCGGGTCATTTGTCAGCACCGGGTAGGACTTCGTACTTGGGATAAATACCTTCTCCTCCACGGAATTTTTATTGATATCGTAATAATATACGCTGACGCCGACCTCACCTTCATGGGTGCCCCTGTTTACATAGCCGGACACCGTAAATGTCGTACTTCCATCCTCGTCCATGGATACAAGCTGTACGCTGTGCTGGTCGTAACCATTCTGCGCATTCTGGTTGCCGCTGTCCTCATAGCTGAATACACGGGAGAGTTCGTCATTTTCCTTATTGTAGTTCCAAAGCTCCCTCTCCTGTACAAAGGAGACGACTGTTCCCTCCTGATTGATCAGATAATCCACATCGGAATCTGTCACGCCGAGAAGAACACCATTCTCATCGATGTCATTCTCTTCCCCATCGAAAAGCTGGTTCATCGTCCGGTTATAGTCCAGAAGATACATCTGCTGATTTTCCGAATATCTGACACGGAAAAACTCTTTGACATTATACCGGTCTGTCTCGTTTTCGCCTTCCCCTTTACAGTCAACCTGATAGGTCAGAAGGACAGACATGTACATCGAGTTGGCTTCCTTGATATCCCACCGGACATCCCCGACGATCTCAGGCGCAAGGTCTCCCCATGTTACATGCTCAAAATCCGAGTGAATCGTGACAGTCTGGTACGTTGTGTTGTCGCCCTCGCTGCTTGGCTCCAGCGCGGACTGCAGTTCTGCTGCCGCATCTTTGTCCCTCTCTTTGTCAAAAAAGTTCTTGATATAGGCCATGCAGCGGTTCATATTCCAGTTGGATCCGTCTGAAATCCGTGTGTAATAATATGCCCGTTCGTCATCGTCAAAGGAAAGCGTCACTCTCAGGAAGCGCTCTCCCTCTTCCAGAACCTTCTCCGGAATTTCGATCTGAGCCGCATTTTCTTTCAGCTCCAGATCGGCCGAATACAGCTTTTTCCTGCCGTCGATGGAATAGATCTCATAGGATGCGGAACGGACCGTTTTGTCGTTTTCCTTCACCTGCATGCTGATTTTGCCGTCCATGACCGGTGTGATCTGGTCACGCATGGTCGCCATTTCCATCTCATTCGTATATCCGGCAAGCGTGTTGAATGTATAAGAATCATGGGTAAAAGAAACCTGCGGAAGCGACGCATTTCCAATGTCTGCCGTCATATCCACATGGTTTCTGTTCACCGCATAGCTGAATATGATAATCGCCACTACGAATACGCAGGCCAGAATACCTGCATGTATCGCTTTTTTTCTCATGAATAACTCCCCTTTTTTATAAAAGCTTTCCTATTGTCGGTTTCACATGAAGAAATTCCTCGCACGCTTTTATTATGTGCTGATTTTCCGCTTTCTTCCCTGTTTTAACTGCACGGATCAGAATATTTTTCGGCGTGTGTTCCATGTCGATGAACTCCAGAATCTGAGTATCATACCCCTCTTTTTTCAGATACTCGGCGCGGAGCCCGTCTGTGACCAGAGCCGCCATTCTTTCTTTCAGAAGCCCGTAGGACAATACCGGGCTTAAAATGTCATTTTCAATCTGCCGGTTCAGCTCATGCTGGCAGCACGGCACGGAAAGAATCACGTCCGCACCCCAGGAAACCGCCTTTGCAAGGGCATAGTCTGTTGCCGTATCGCAGGCGTGGAGCGTCACCACCATATCGACCTTCGTCATTCCTTCATACTGCGCAATGTCTCCGGTCAGGAAGTGGAGATGGTCGTAGCCATATTTCTCTGCAAGTGCGTTGCAGTGCTCGATCACATCTTCCTTCAGATCCAGTCCCACCATGCGGACCTCGTACCCTCTCATCTCATGCAGAAAATAATACATGGCAAAGGTCAGGTACGACTTCCCGCATCCGAAATCCAGAATCGTGATCTCCCGGTCTTTCGGAAGCTTCGGAAGGACATCCTCGATAAATTCCAGATACCGGTTGATCTGGCGGAATTTGTCGAATCTGGAGCGGACAATCTTTCCCTCCTGCGTCATGACTCCAAGATCACGCAGGAACGGAATATCCATTCCTTCCTTTAATATATACTGTTTCTCCCGGTTGTGGGAAAGATCCTGTTTCCCCTGATCCGGGCGTGTTACCTTTTTTCTGTTGATGGTCACTTTCCCCTTCTTGCTGATCAGCACCGATGCCCGTTCGCTTTTTGTGTCAATCTGCATCTGGCGGAAATGCTCCATCCACTCACAGGCGCGGTCCACCGCTGCCTTCGCTTCCAGATTCTCATGAAAAACCTGTTTCCCTTTAAAAATCTCAAACTGATATACGAGATTTCCTTTTTTAAGCACCGGACGGATCCGGCCCTTGAACGCTTTTTCTCTGTCTCTTGGGTTACTCAGAACCGCGGACAGAAGCTCTATGCAAAATACCTGTTCCAGGTATGCTCTCAGTTCTTCCATTTGGAACTTCCTTTCCACTTTTTTCTTGTATTATTGTAATGCGTATTCCGCCAAAACGCAAGGAGAGGATATCGAAATACCCTCTCCTGAATCTAAAGATTTCCTTATTTTTTATCTGTTTCTTCCGGTTTTGTCTCCGGCTCCGTTTTCTTGTCTTCTTTTTTCGGCGTCTGCTCCTTGATCAGCCGTCTCACCCGTGGAAAAGTAATGATTACCTTAAACAGATCGCCGTCAAGATAAAGCTCAAACGTTCCTCCCTGAAGCTCCGTCAGATTTTTCGCGATGGAAAGGCCAAGTCCGCTTCCCTCTGTGCTCCGTGATACGTCTCCCCGGATAAACCGCTCTGTCAGTTCATCGGCTGAAATATTCAGCTGCTGATCCGAAACATTTTTCAGGATAAACTTTGCCGTCCCCGGCTGGAGCATCAGATCCGCATAGACGCGGCTTCCCTCCATGGCGTATTTGGCTGCATTGTTAAAGATATTGGCAAATACCCGCCACATCCTTCTGCCATCCACCCGGACAGTTACCGGTTCATCCGGCATATTGAGGATCACTTTGATATTGCGCGCTTCAAACTTCTCCTCGTATTCTCCTTCCACCTGATAGATCAGTTCCACCAGATTCAACGTCATAAATTCTAGCTTGATATTTCCGCTGCTGACTTTTGAAGCCTCCACCACGTCTTCTGTCAGGGTCTTCAGTCTCTGGGCCTTCATCTCCAGAATGTTGAGGTAATTCTGAATTTTCGGATCCTGGAAATTTTCTCGTTTTAAGATGTCCACGTAATTGATAATGGACGTCAGCGGCGTCTTGATATCATGCGACACGTTCGTGATCAGATCAGTCTTGAGCCGCTCATCCCGGACACTTTTCTCCAGTGCACGGTTCAGGCCCTCGCCCAGCCGGTTGATCGTCTGGGCGATTTCCAGCGTTTCGCCTCTTAAATCATCCAACGGAATCTTGTAGTTTACATTTCCTTTCGCAATCTCAAGCAGCCCTTTTTTAATCTTCTGCCTTGCCAGAGCATACCTCACGAGAAATACGCCCACTCCAATATTGACCACAATGCCGATAACCATCAGCGGAGTATTTCCCCACGTAATCAGCTCTACAAGAAGGAAAGCAATGTAAGCCACCACGATTTTGGTTGTCGTCTTCTTATTTCTCCATCCATGTCTGAAAATCTCGCAGACTGCTTTCATAATACTGTTCTTCCAGAGCGTATGAGCCTTGATCCGCCGAACCATGCTCAGGTAGAACCAGAAGAAGAACAGACAGCTTACAAAAGCGATTGTTCCCGCCATCACCATAGTGTAGATCGGCAGTCCGTCTTCCCTCCAGATATCGGAAGAGTAGTAATAATCGTATGCCATCACGTACTGGGATCCCCACTCGGAAATCAGATACATGCTCATGATCCAGAATATGATTACAAATGCCGCCGCCATCTCTGTCTTCCACCGGTCGAATCCGGACAGCGCAATCTCCCCGTTCTCAGAACGGTTGCTGTGTCCGGAGATTACAGTCAGACATACAAGCAGGATAAAGAAAAGAATCAGCGTTCCCCATGCCGCCTCACACGCAATCGTGATATACGGCACAATCTCCTGATAATATTCTCTGTCACTCTCAAACTCATCCGGAACCGTGTAGGTCGTATCAACGGATGCCATAAAGACATAATTGGTATTACGTCCGATGATCCGGTGGGATTCCACAATATCCGATTTCCACTCCTGCGCGCTCTGCGCCGGATTCTCAAACGTTGACTCAAACCCGGCAAGCTTCGGTGTCACAATAACGTATGCACCTGCCTGCTTGATCTTCTCCTGATAATGATCAATCTCTTTAATATCCTGGAATTCCTGCCGGTTGGAATAAATCTCGTTCTCGTCATAGTCTACATAAATGTAACTGTAATTGGTATTTCCTTCTTCCCATCCTCTCGGCGCTTCTTTATAGTTTTGAATATCACCTGAAATCGCCGCCAGTGTGTTGGACAGGGCATGATATGCATCTGCAAGCTTTCCATTCCACCGCTCATCTGTATTTGCAAGCTCCACCAGATTTGCAGCTCCATCCAGAGAATACGGTTCCTTTAAAACTTCTTCGCCCAGCCCCAGATTCCAGCAGTCCGCATAAAGTTTCTGCCCGTTCTGATCCAGCACTTCTCCATAGCCTGCCGTATTGTAATCATCTTCCAGAAGTGCCGAAAGCTTCTCCTCATTGGAAACAAATTCACCATTTGACGCAAAGACAAGCTCTCCTGCGGACATTTTGTTCCGGAAATCATCCCCATAATAATAGTGGTAGCTTCCGTCCTCTTTCAGGCACACAATCACGGTTGTCACATAGTCATGCAGGAACTGGTCCCAGCTTTCCTGATCCGCCGCCGCGTTCTGATATCCCCGGCTCCACTGCTCCAGGTCTTTCAGCCGGTAGGCGATGCCGGAATGATTTGTCCCGTCCTGGTCCAGGCTTCCATTATCATAACGTACCACATCAATCAGCTTATCGGGATTGTAGCTTCCGTTTGTCTCGAACTTTGCTTTGGTATCCAGCTGATCCAGGACTTCCCGGGACATTGTCTTCATCCTGTTCTCAAACTGGGCAGTTGATTCATAATGGCTCTGCACCTTTTCAAACGGAATCAGATAACGAAGTCCTGCCGAGGTCCCGACCCAGACAAAGCTCACCACACTTACGACAATGCACAGGTGCGCCAGAATCAGGAGCAGTCCCTTACATGTTGCAGAATAAAACCATTTATTCATATCGTTTTTCTATCTGCTCCTTCCTAAAGCTTTTCAATTTTATATCCGACTCCCCATACGACCTTCAGATAGCGCGGGTCTTTCGGATTGATCTCAATCTTCTCACGGATATGCCTGATATGAACCGCCACGGTATTATCCGCCCCGATCGCCTCTTCGTTCCAGATGTTTTCATAGATCTGGTCGATGGAAAAGACCTTGCCCTGATTCTTTACAAGCAGGAGGAGAATATCGTACTCCGTCGGCGTCAGCTTCACAACCTCGCCGTCCACCGTCACTTCCTTGAGATCATCGTTGATGGTAAGACCTCCCACCGTGTAGATCTCTTCCTGATCTCCGGCGCCGACCGTGCTGCCAAGCTTCGTATATCTGCGGAGCTGTGACTTGACTCTCGCCACAAGCTCCAGCGGATTGAACGGCTTTGTCACATAGTCGTCGGCTCCGATATTCAGCCCGAGAATCTTGTCTGAGTCCTCTGATTTCGCTGAAAGAATGATAATCGGAAGACTCATCTTCTCCCGGATCTTCAGCGTCGCCCGGATCCCGTCAAGCCTTGGCATCATCACATCGATCACAAGCAGATCCACTTTCTCCTCATTCAGAACTTTCAGTGCCTGCTCCCCGTCATACGCTTTCAGTATCCGGTATCCTTCCTGAGACAGATAAATCTCAATCGCTTCTACAATTTCCTTATCATCATCACATACTAAAACGGTATACATCGTCTCTCACCTCTCTATTATTCCTGAAATAGAAAGCGGGCCTCCCCCCTTGTTTTCGCACGCAGAATCCCCGCTCTTTTTTCTACTTATTAGAATACCAGAAATTTTTTAAGAGCCAAAGCATAAATTCTTAATTGTTGATGAATATGTCCGTTTTTATTCATTGCAGGGTCCAATCAAGTATGGTAAATTATTAGGAGGGGAAATTTTAAAATGAAAGAGAGGTTAGTCTATGGATACACTAAAACGTTTTATTCACTATTATAAACCTTACCGGACGGTCTTTTTTCTGGATCTGCTCTGCGCGGCTGTCATCAGTCTGATCGATCTTGTCTACCCGCAGATTCTAAGGACCGCTACAAACTCTCTGTTCACCAGAGACAGCAGCACCATCCTGAAGATGCTTCTGCCGATCGGTATCGGACTTTTCGTCATGTACACCATCCAGAGTCTCTGCAAGTACTACGTCAGCTACCAGGGACATATGATGGGTGCCAATATGGAACGGGATATGCGCCAGCAGCTGTTTGAGCACTACGAGACGCTTTCTTTTTCCTATTATAACAGCCACAATTCCGGCCAGATGATGAGCAAACTCGTATCCGACCTGTTTGATATTGCCGAGTTCGCCCACCACGGACCGGAAAACCTGTTCATTTCACTGATCAAGATCATCGGTTCCTTTATCTTTTTATTCCTGATCAACTGGCGGCTCGCCATTCCTCTGGCAGTCATCGTTGTGATCATGTTCTTCTTCTCCATGAAGCAGAACAAACGTATGCAGGAAACCTTTATGGAGAACCGCCGCAAGATCGGTGATGTCAATGCAAGCCTGCAGGATACCCTTGGCGGAATCCGTGTTGTGCAGTCCTTTGCAAACGAAGAAATTGAAAAGAAAAAATTCTCAAAGAGCAACCATGCGTTCCTGCTTTCCAAGGACGCCAACTATAACTGCATGGGCGGGTTCATGGGATGGAATCTGTTCTTCCAGGGCATGATGTATCTTGTCACACTAGTATTCGGCGGATATCTCATCGCACACGGACAGATGGATCCGGCGGATCTTGCCATGTACGCGCTGTATATCGGAATCTTCATCAGTCCGATCCAGATCCTTGTGGAGCTGGCAGAGATGATTCAGAAGGGATTCTCCGGATTCCGGCGTTTCCTCGATGTCATGGATACAGAGCCGTCCATTCAGGACAAGCCGGACGCAAAAGATCTGACCGATGTGAAAGGCCTTGTCTCCTATGAGGATGTATCGTTCTGTTATGATGACGATGATACACCGGTTCTCCAGAATGTGTCCTTCCAGATCCCGGCCGGCCGCTCCATCGCACTGGTAGGCCCATCCGGCGGCGGAAAGACGACAATCTGCAACCTGCTGCCGCGCTTTTATGATGTCACAGGCGGACGCATCACCATCGACGGCAAAGATGTCCGAGGGCTGACATTAAAATCCCTTCGGAATAATATCGGAATTGTCCAGCAGGATGTCTATCTGTTCTGCGGAACCATTAAGGAAAACATTGCTTACGGAAAACCGGGCGCTTCCATGGATGAAATCGTGGACGCTGCCAAACGCGCCAATATCCATGACTTCGTCATGTCTCTGCCTGATGGCTATGACACCTATGTGGGCGAACGTGGAACAAGGCTCTCCGGCGGACAGAAGCAGCGGATCTCCATCGCGCGTGTCTTCCTGAAGAACCCGCCGATCCTGATCCTCGACGAAGCGACCAGCGCACTGGACAACGAAAGCGAACGCCATATTCAGAAGAGTCTTGAGGCTCTGGCCAAGAACCGTACTACCATCACAATCGCACACCGGCTCTCCACGATCCGGAACGCCGACGAGATTATCGTCATCACGGAAAACGGTATCGCTGAACGCGGTTCCCACCAGAATCTTCTGAAACGAAACGGCATCTACGCACACTATTACAAGATGCAGTTTGAAGGTCTGGAAACCGAAGAAATGATGTAAAACATATAGGGTAAATCCCTTAAAAATGTGCGCCTCCCGGCGCACGAAACTGTAGAAGCCGGGACTTTTCCAGTACCCTGGCTTCTGTTTTTCTTAATAATTTTTGCATTTCTTTTATAAAATCAACACATTTTAGACACATTTTCTGGTTATACTAGGACTCAGATAGTTGATAAACAAATCACTATCTCCCCCCTCATAAAGTAAGCACTTCGGAGAGATACCTCCAAGTGCCACTTTACTCTCATTCCTTTAGATAACTTATAAACAGCGAAACCCGTCAGTTGAAAGACTGACGGGTTTTCGCTGTTTATGGGTTTTGAAATACACTATATCTACTAATCATACTACTTGAATAAATACTCATATTTCCGGCGTTGCTGCAGAAGAATGTTTCGTACTCTTTTTTTGATCTCCGCCGGATAGTATGATTCTTCATCCAGAAGCCGTGTGATCACACGGTCGTCGAATGAAAAAGATACCGTTTGTCCATATAGTTCTTCTACTGCATCCAGCTGTTCCTCAAAGCTTGAGCTTATTGTTTTTGCCTGTGCCTTCGGAATCAGCTCCACAATATCCTCTCCAATGGGATAATCTACTGTCAGATCAGATAACAGGGCCGATCCATGATCAAAGATCGGACAATAGTGATAAACTCCGACCGGATCATATAGTACCGCGATATTATGCATATGCCTGTCTTCATTCAGAAACAGCGCATCTATTGTCAACATTCTGCACAGATATCTTCCAAATTCCTTTAAGCCAGTCATCTTTTCCACCTGTTCTGTCAGGAAAAGTGCTCGTTCTTTGACTCCCTGTATCTTGAATATATTTCGATACAAGCTTCCTCCATAAAAACTTCCAAACAGCCGCTCCAATGTGATCAGCTGATATCCTTTCGGCAGGAAATTTCTGCTTTTGCATCCGCAGTAGGTGCTGCTTTTATATTCAATCTTTTCTGTCTGATACATAATATACTCATTTTCATCCATATCAGAATACTTCAGAAGAGATGAAACCATATATTCCGCCAGTCCTTCATATCCGATATGGTCCGCTTTATACCAAGTACCATCCTCTTCCCATTTCAACTGATTTCCCTTGGATGATTGTATCGGGGAATTTCTCAAATCTTTTTCTAACAGTCTAACCATGATCTTTACTCCTCAATCTGAATCCAAAAATCATCCTCTGCCATCCGCCCTTCTGTTTTCTGAACAATCAGGAACGGATCATAAAATGGAAGATTCAGCTCTTCCAGCATGATTTTCATTTTATCCCGTGTCCTGGGGAAACAGCGGGATTCTAAAAATTCCTCATAATCTTTGTAGTCCGGATTTTCATTTCTTCCAAACGCACAGAAAACCGGATCCTGCACAAAATTTTTTATTTTTATTCTTTTCTGTCGTTCCTCCACATCAATCACTGTGCAAAGGCGGTCATGATACATGTATCTGAGACGAAGTGGAAATGTTTTTTCCGGTATTTCCAGTTCTTCTGCCAGCCACATCCTGTCCCAGAGAATTCCCAGCAGGGCAGCCGCCGCACCCTTTACCGTCCCCCGGCTGCTTTCCCAATGTTCCACTGTCTTAACCGATACATTCATCAGATCTGCCAGTTCTTTTTGCTTCAAATGCAGTCTCTGCCGTATCACCTTTACTTCTTCTGCGGATACTGTCTTCTGTATGGCAAATTCCATATCACACCTCCGGATTTTCCTTTTATATGTCGTTTAAATGTCGTCCTTTGATATAAGTATATCTCTTTTATCCCTAAAATCAAGAAATATATTTTAAAATAACTACTAAATTTTAGTAGTATTTGAGTTTCCTGTTAAACAAAACTGCCGTCACTGTGCATCACACAGCAACGGCATTTTTTCATTTTATGGATATCTGAAAATTGTTTCTTTTATACGCTAAAGAATGCTATCCCATAAAGCCCGATCATCATCACAGCCAGAACACGGATAAACAAACGGCAGTTTTCTCTTCCGTAACGGAATACCAGATTCTGCGGACATACCGGAACAAGGAATAAAAAGACACCCCAGGTGGACTTAATCAGAAATTCAAGAATTCTGCTGTTCACCGTCAGATAGTTCAGCAACATCAGGACGACAGCACTCATCAGCCAGACTGCCATAAAATATCCAAATGATATGGACTCCTGCAAACGCTCGGATAACATTGCAAACCGCTTCATATTCATCCCTTCTTTCCTTTTTTTCATTATACATCTGTTTCGATAAAAAATCTACAGCCTGGCCATGATTTAATTGGACTTCAGGAATATTATCGATTCATCCGTTCTACAAGCTCTTTTGGTTTCACAGTCAGCTCGGCCCACGCCGGCCTGAAACCGCTTCGTATCGCATTTCTGGCAGACCGGATATTAGACCATGCGCAGCAGTAAAACGGCACTTTCCCACGTTCCAGTATTTCCAGTGCAAGGGTGCCGGTGAGTGCCGACGCAATTCCCTGACGGCGGTATTGTGGCAGTACGTCAATTCCAATCTGCCACATACTGTCGCAGTCCGCTGAACACGCTGCCAGCCCGATCAGGCGGCCGTCATTGTCATACGCTCCGACCCCAAGCACATCCAGTTCTTTTCTGCCCTCAGAAAGCGCATTTTGCCACTCCGGCCGATAAAGCTCGTGAAAATCGCTGTTTTCCAGCAGCCGCATCTCATATCGGCAGTCTCCCCTTGTGAGAGCATTCACATCCGGCAGAAAATACTCTGCCATAAAGCACACCATCAGATCGTGCTCTGCAAATGCTTCATTCAGCACATGCAGATTCGGTGTCTCAAAACAGTGCTCCACCGGATATTTCTGAATATAATTCCGGACAATTTCCTCATATCTTCTATCAATGGATGCCACAATATTGTTTCCATAAGAGATCAGGTTGCACGCAAGCGGCAGTTTCAGATATCTGCGCGCATCCGGATTCTTCCTGGATGTTACAATAACCGGTTCCGTTTTCATAAAATCCTCCGGCTGACAGTTTGCGTCAACGGCAGACTGCTCCATGGCAGTCCGAAGGATCTCCTTATTTGTCATCATCGCTTTTTCCTCTCTTTTTATCAAGTTATTTTCATTGCAACTGAAGCTGCCTGCAGCAATTACGGTTCTTTTTTATAAATGCTCTGTCTTAACCGTACGGATTTGAATCAAAATACGGTTAAAAATAGCGATTGCTCTATTTCAGAGGTATTTCTTCCGATTTGAATACGGTTATCTTATTCTGAATACACACTTTTAACCGTACCAGACCGTTTAAAACTACCGCTGTATCACCAACAAACTTGCTCACAACCGTATTCGGCACGAATGAACTACGGCTCTGAACTCAAGCATCTTATTTTCAACCGTAGCAAGGTGAAAATCGCAAGGCTGACTCTAACAATACGCCTGTTCCCGGACATTAATAGCCCAGTTCCTCATGAATCAGCAGGATTTCAAACTCGCTTCCTATCGGTTTTCCCCACAAAACAGACAGCCCCCGGCAGATCCGGTCCGGACTGCTGCAGTCATAACAGCGGTCCATGTTTACTGCACAAGGAGTATTGGCTCCGACTCTTCTTGCATTGCGCGGAGCCGCCACATTCCGTGCCCGGTACAGCGCGCTGTCATAGTCTTTCTCCAGCTTGTTTTCCCCGATCACCAGATACACCTTCTCATGACCGTAGAAAATGGACGCCACCCGGTTGCATCGTCCGTCAATGTTGATCATCTCGCCTGTCTCGGCAAGTCCGTTCACCGAAGAGATGTAGATTTCCGCAGCATTTTCTTTTGCACGCACTTCCGCATCAGTCATGCCCTGCGGCATCCGCAGATGCCAGTACACTGTATTGTGTTTTTCCAGCATCGGATAAATTCCTATCTGATCCATTGTCACGGATCCCCCGATGCCAACTGTCCGGCCATCAATCTGCTCATCCAGATACCGGGCTGCCTCCTGCGCCGTGTCAAAGCACCGTACCTGATATCCTCTCTCCTTCAAATTCTTTTCTACCTTGTCAAAGCTTTTGTTTCCCATGTATCTTGCCTCCTTCTGCTTTTGCTCCTGATCTCATTATATCAGAATTCCGCCCATTTTTTCTCTTGTTATTTTCTCACTGAGGGTATATACTGGCCTTACATCAAATCGGGACAGCATTCTTTTGTCCCTTCGGGAATCTTTTCCCGCTGATGCATGATTCCGGCCATTCGGCCACAAATTTCAATATTTTATTTTTACAGATGGGGAACAGAGAAATCAACGGGAAAGAACTGAGCATTTATTGTATTTCACATCATTCACTGGTACAATAAAAGTAATTTCAGTGTCTGACTGTTTGTCTTTGCTCCCTTTCGGAAAGGAGTCCTTATGACGAAGACGAACAGTCACAAACCAAAAACCAGTACACAAAACAAAAAAGTCAAAGACAGCGGTGCCAGGCTGATCTTCGGTGATCCCATCCTCTGCGCCCAGTTTCTTCGCGGATATACGGATATCGAACTTCTAAAAGATGTCCGGCCGGAAGATATTGAGGACGTCACAGATCGCTTCATCTCCGTATGGCAGGAAGAACGGGATTCCGATACGGTCAAGAAGATCCATCTGAAAAATCAGCAAGACATAGACACTCTTTATCTGATCACGCTGATCGAGCATCAGACCAAGGTGGACTATGACATGTCTTTCCGGATCCTCCGCTATATCGTCCTGATCCTGACAGATTATGCCGCAGAGGCCGAGAAAAAACAGGCCGGATGCACAGCTTTAAAGGGCTTCCGGTATCCTCCTGTTCTTCCAATTGTCTTCTATGATGGAGACCGGAACTGGACAGCTGCAAAAAACTTTCAGGAACGCACCGCACTTTCCGATCTTCTGGGAGAGTATATTCCAAACTTTCAGTATCTGGTCGTGCCGCTCTCCCGCTATTCCAATCAGGAGTTGATTGAAAAAGAAGATGAGTTGTCTTTGATCATGCTAATTGACAAACTGCGAAGCTCCGCCGAATTTCACGAACTCGCAGAAATTCCGGATGACTATTTGGAGAAGATCAGCCGTGACTCCCCTGAGTCTCTTTTAAAACTGATCGCCAAGATCATTGCGGCATTCCTGCATCGACTGAACATTCCGAAAGAAGAAATCGGCGACTTCACTGATCAAATCGAACGGAGGGATTTTACCATGTTGTTTGAGCATTTTGAAGCGTATGACGTGCAGGCGGAGAGAGCAAAAGCCGGGGCAAAAGGAGAAGCAAGAGGTAAAGCCGATTCCATACTGCTGCTTTTATCCGATCTTGGGGCGGTTCCGGAGGCACTTCGTGAACGGATCATGGACGAAACAGATATGGAATGTCTGGATCAATGGATCCGGGGCGCTGCCAGAGCTTCCTCTGTAGAGGAATTCACAGAGAAATATCTGCCTGATTTAAAAGAAGCATAACCAAAAGCAGGATGTACCTTTCATGTCGCCATGAACGTTGTACATCCTGTTTTTCTTTACGGAAACTTCCGTCCTCTTTTACGATTCTGTTTTCCTGAACATAATGCCTGCCGCCACATGCAGAAGAACCGCCGCTGCAATCATTCCTGCCGCTGCCAGTTTCCCGGTTGTCTCGGAGAGCAGTCCTGCAATCCATCCCAGATACGGAATGGAATACACGACCTGTCCTCTCAGCTGGTCATAGGACACCGGATTCGGATCTTCCTTTTCATTGGCGTCCCCTTTTGTCACAAACTCTCCCATCAGAGTCCGGTTTTCTACTACCCGGTGGGTGAGCAGCGCGCCGCCTCCTCCATCGTAGGCGATTACATCTTCTGCCTGTATCTGCTCAGCTTTGGCTTTTCTTACATACACCAGGCTGCCGGTCGGAATCTCCGGCGCCATGCTGCCGCTGATGACCTCATAAACCTGAAGCCCGAAGGCCCGGGGCACTGCCGCCGGGGCTGCGGCCACAACTACCAGAATCAGCAAAACCGTACCCAGTGCACTGCAAAATGCAGCCACTGGGTGAGTTTTTCTTTTCTCTTTGTTTTTCAATCCTGTCCGTCCTTTCGCTGTCTGATCCGGTTATCTGCGGAACTTCCGTATCAGTGCAAGGATCACACAGAGTGCCGCAAGACCTGCCACACCGATTCCGATGCCGGCTGCCAGCGGAAGTCCGTCTTTTCCGGTCTCCTCCACTACGTCATAGCCGTCCCCTGTCGGAGTCTCGTCTTCATCCAGATCTACTACGCCCTGCGGAGTCTCATCCGGATTGATGGTTTCTCCCTGGCCGTCTGCATTTTCTCCAGCTTCCTGGGTTCCCCCCTGTGCCTGCGCATCTGTTCCGGCTGTGCCTGCACCTCCGGCTACTGTTCCGGTGCCGCCCGTTGTTCCGGCTGTACCGGCCGTCCCCGTACCACCGGCAGTTCCGGCTCCTCCTGCTGTCGTTCCCGCTCCTGCACCTGCAGCTCCTGCCACACCGGCTGCCTGAGCCGGAACCTGAATCGTCTGTACCGTATTCGTACCCGGAATTACAGTCGTGATCGTCACGATGTCACCCGGTTCCGTAATGACTTCCGGAGATGCATCCTGATATACAAAGGTAAATACATTCTCCGATGCATCTGCGGACAGCGTCCTGGTCAGTGCCAGGGCCTCCGGAAGATAGTTTTCGATATAGAGATAGGCTACCACCGGCTTATCTCCTACATTTCCATAATAGGTCTGAGACGGTGCCAAAGTATTGCCGTCTTCATCTTCGTAATTGACCGTATAAGCCACCTGGTCTCCCCGGATTCCGTATGCTACCACGTAGTCGGCATCCTCGGTTACCCGGAATGCAGACGGTGCCAGACTTGCCGTGTCATTGTCCCGCGCGCTCGGACGTACGCCCTGTACATAATACCGGCTGTCATCTCCAGGCCGGACTGCTCCCTGCTGGATATCAAAGGAAACGGTATCGCCGGTCTGCAGGCCGCTGACCGTGATCCGGTCTCCGGTATTCTGGATGGAAACATTTCCCTGTCCTGCTACGGTCAGGCCTGATGCGCTTGCAAAGGTTCCCTGATTTCCCGCGTAAAAAGTCACGGTATAAGTATAATTATCCGCCGCGGATACCGGAAGGGCTGTCATCCCCAGAAGGGCTGCCGCCGCAATCAGGGACTGCATCACTTTTTTGATCTTTCTCATGACTGAAGCCCTCCTTCCCCGCTCCGGCGGTGTTTCTTGAAGTAAAGAACCGCAAATACCAGAAGAACGATTCCGCTGAACAGCATCAACGCGCTCAGAATAAGCAGCGGTGCGGTATCGCCGGTCTTCGGCGTCTGGTGCTGTGTCTCATATACTGTCGTCACGGTATTCTCGCCCCGCTCGGTTCGCTCAACGATCTGGTCCTCGCCTTTCTGAGTAATGGTCTCCGGCGCTGCCGTCTCTGCCGCGAAATTCATCTGCAGGGCTGCCAGTGTGTTCTGATAGCCGTTTCCCTGCGTCTCGCCGTCCAGAGTAACACTTAAGTTCACTTCTCCGTCCGCTCCCGGAGCCAGCTGGTCCAGATACAGGAAGTCTTCCAGAGCGTCCGTTGCCTGATGAAGTCCTTCTCCGGACTGAGATGCTCCTTCTCCTCCTACGGTGTTGCTGTCATAAAGGATGGTCTCCTCCCCTGCGTCATCTGTATAGACAAGCCGGTAGGTGTAGGCACCTCCCTCGGCTTCGCTTCCTTCTTCCAGGCTCTGCAGAATTTCATTGGAAAGATACCAGTCCATCGCCTCTTCACCGGAATTTTTAATCGCCACCTGCAGGTCCATGGTATCTCCCGGCAGGATTCCGTAAATCTCCTCTGCCATCTCGTCGGAGCTGAAATTACTCTGCATTTCCTCCCCGTCAAACTCCACCAGCCAGTTCCGGCTTCCTGTCAGCTCTTCCGCATGGACCGGTCCCATACACCAGGCCGGAACCACAAGGGCCGCGCTGCAGGCCGATGCCAGGATCAGGCTGCACATTTTCTTTCTCATAATGTTGTACCCCCTCTATTCCAGACTGATGCCGGTCCCGTCTTCGGAAGCCGTCACATCCACGCCCCATGCACTCTTAATGGCGTCTTCCGCATTGTGGGTCTGGACTGCGTCCGCCTCTGCTTCAATCCGGAACTGATAGCCGTCATAATCATAGGACGTCTCAATCGTCTTGTATCCGTTTTCATCCTCCGTCACCGTCTCGGTTACCTTGGTCAGAACCGCAGGATCAATCCGCAGGGTGTCGGACAGGTCCGGTGTACTCTCGCCCGGCGCCAGTGCTCTTGTATAATACAGCACCGTCCGCTCTGCAGTAGAGGCTGATTCATCGATCACCCAGCCGCTTCCTTCCGTCAGGTTCAGATCAATGAGATCCGGTGACAAGGTTGTATCTTTCTCTCCTTCCGGACCCGCCCAGCTCTTTTTGAGCACGACCCGGACAAAAGAATCAATAGACCCGCTGTTGCTGACGGATAACATCTCGTCATACGCCTTTCCCGGCTGAATGGTTTCCCCTTCTTCCAGAAGACCTTCCAGCAAGGTTCCTTTCGTCTCGCTCCACCGGCTGTCCTCGGTGTAATCCCGGCTGCTGATGGCATTTCCGTTTTCCTTTAACGTCACGCCGATTCGTGATACCTGAATCCGGGCACCGTAGTTTTCACTGTAATAAGTCAGGGCTGCCCGGGTGCTTCCAACCGTACTTCCGATTAAAAGCAGGGCAGACGCGCCGATCAGTGCTGCCGGCACAATCGGGAACGTGTGCTTGTTGTTTTTCTTTTTCATTATTCAGCCACCTCCCCGTCAGCCTCGGTATAGGATGATTCTGTGGAATCCGCTACCGCATTCCAGTCGGCATAAGGATTGCCGTTCTCATCATACAGAACCGGCGTACATTCCTGAACCACAATCACGTTAAAATCCTGATCCAGTCCGGTACTGTCGATCTTGATCTTCATCTCATCGGAGGACTCGCCCGGTGCTACAATGTCACTGTAATAATAGTAATCATCCGCTCCCGGTGTCCATTTTCCGCTTTCATCGGAAAAGCTAAGCCTTCCTTCCAGCTGGCTTCCCGCAAAGACTTTCACCCGCACATAGCAGGAATAGTCTCCGGTATTCTGCACACGGATGTGCTTCGTCCAGTCGGATACTTCCTCACCCGGAATGGTGGTGGTCATGCCAAGACTTAATGTCTGGCTTCCCTCCGCTTCCGCATAGGTGGTGAAATATGCCATGGCGCTGCCTGCTGTGGCTCCTGCTGCAAGAATACAGGCCGCGGCAGCCAGACCTATGGTCTTTTTACTCCATCCTTTTCTCATCTCGTCTCCCCCTTTATTCCTCTGCCGCCGTGTTGTCACGCAGCTGGTTCCATTCCCAGGTGCCGGAGCCGCTCTGTCCGGCCTCCCGTGCGCCTTCCGCTTCCGTGTAATCAAAGTGGTTTACTACGCCGGAGCCGCCGTTCAGTCCATGGTCATATGTATTGGTAAAGGAAACCTGTACCGGAGAACCGGCTGTTCCGTCCGCCAGGATTTCCACGGTCTGTGATGCTGCGCCGGTGTTCTCATAGCTGGATCCGCTGTAGACCTCGGTTACCGTTACTTCAGAGCCTGCCGGAATGTCTTCCACCAGGATCTGTCTGGTGCCTGCCCGGTCAAATGCCACGGAAACCACATCGCTGTACACCACTTCGTCCTCTTTTACCGCTTCCACGGAAAAGACAAAGGTCGCTCCGCCGACTGTTGCATTGTAGGATGTCAGCGTTTTCTCAATCTCCAGATCTCCCAGCCGCTCTTCCTGATCCGGTTTCAATCCGGTAGTTACATCATATACCCAGTCATCCGATCCGCCGGATCCATAGTAATTGTTTGGCAGGGACAACAGAAACGGGCTGAACGTATAAGTGTATTCCGGAGACTGTACTTCTTCTGCCTCCACCAGATACATGCCCGTCGGCAGGCCGTCCTCTGTCCCGGTTCCTCCGGTTACGGTAAGCTCTGCATTTGCTTCCGGGGTCTGCTCCTTGACAAGATCGGATGCTGCTTTCGCTTTTTCTTCCCATTCCTGAGCGGACGTGTCACTGTCCACCTCAGAAAGCTTCAGGCTTTCATAGCCCGGCAGCATCGTATAATTTCCACTTTCGCTGACTTCCGCCACCCGGTACAGCTTCACCGGAATGGATAAGCTTTTCAGTTCTTCACTGCTTCCATCCAGCTCCACCGTCACCGAACATTCCCGGCCGGTCTCAACTGCCGTCGCCGCCGTAACGTGGGAAACCAGCCCTGTCTGCCATGCCAGCGCCAGAGCCAGCATGACTGCTCCTCCCTGTCTGATTCGTTTTCTCATCTTCAATCGTTACCCTCCTCTGATCTCTTCTTGCTTCGCTCTGATCCGGTTACTCCTGCTTCTTTTCCTTTCCCTGCCGTTTCGGTTTCATCAAAAACCGCAAAAGCAGGATGACAAGGAAAGTCACCGCAAGACCCAGAATCAGATACAACATATAGTAATCCTGTATGGACTGCAGCATGGATTCTGCTGCCGTAGGTTCCACATCTTCCTCCCCGTTGTACGGCACTCTCACGCCCCGGACTAACAGCCGGTGGGAATTGACGCCGTATGGAGTACAGGTAAATAAGGTTACATAGTCTTTTCCTTCTTCTGTCTGGAGGGCTGCCTCCAGTGTTTCATGGTCGTCTTTGTCTACCATATCCAGGATCCGGTCCACCTGGTATGCCAGAACTTCATCCAGCACATGGATGTAAAATTTATCTCCCTCCTGTAACTGATCCACGTCAGTAAAGAGCCTTGCACTTGGCAATCCCCGGTGGGCCGCCAGCACGCTGTGGGTGCTCTCCCCTCCGATCGGAAGGACCGTCCCGTCCAGATGGCCGATGCCCGTCTGCAGGACCTCGTCGGAGGTACCGTGATAAATTGACAGTTTCACATCAATTTTCGGGATGGAGAGATATCCCATCACTCCGTCTCCCGCGATATTTAACACCTGCCAGTAAGCAGTATTTTCCGCTTCCTTTCCGTCTTCCCCGAACACATCTCCGTAGATATTATTCTGAGGAATCGTGGCGTTGAAGCTTCGGGCTGCCTCCCATTCTCTTGTAAAATCTTCCGGCTCCATCTCTTCCACCGTATCTTCATAGGAAGAGATGAGGCGGCTCTGCCGGTAAGTGTTCCACTGATCTGCCGCCGTCGGGTAGACCAGAATGCCAAGGCCAATGAGGAACATCAATCCGAACAGGATGCCGGGAATCTTTTTCTTCATCCTCTAGTCCCTCCCCTGATGTCTTTTCCTGCTGCTTTTCTTTCCCTGTCTCTTCCGTTCCCGGTAAGAAAGGTATCCGATAAAGGCAGCCGTTACAGCAAGCCCTTCCGCTACCCAGAGCAGGTAATTGGTATGAAGACTGGTTCCGAACAGGGCGTTTGCCTGTTCGTCTTCTACCTCTTCCGGCACATACGGCACACGGTGTCCCCGCACCAGAAGGCGGTCACTGTTGACCCCGTACGGGGTACAGGTGAGCAGTGTCACCAGATCTTCTCCTTCCTCTACCGCAAGGCTTTCGGTTTCCTTCGGCTCCACCACCAGGATCTGATCCACCTCATAGCAGAGGGTGTCATCCAGCACATGGATCAGGAAATGATCTCCTTCCTCCAGCTGATCCAGATCGGTGAACAGGGATGCACTCGGCAATCCCCGGTGGGCCGAGATCACGGCGTGGGTACTCTCCCCGCCGACCGGAAGGGAACTTCCCTCCAGATGGCCCGCGGCTTTTTCCAGTACTTCCTCCGATGTGGTGTGGTATATCGGAAGATTCACATCTATCTTCGGGATCTCCACCATTCCCATCATGCCGTCCCCTGTAAGATTCAGACAGGACAGGTATTCCTCATCCGGCTCATCGGATGCTTCCGCTACCGCAAAGGAATCCGGAAGGACGGATGGAAGCAGGGCCTCATTGTAAGCTCTCGCTCTCCTCCACTGTGCATCGTAGTCAATCTCCCCGGCCTCCTCTTTCCGGGCGACCGTGTCCTCATAACCGCTGATGAGCCTCTGCTGCCGGTAATTGTTCCACTGGTTTGCCACAAAAGGATACAGCAGCAAGGACAGACCAGATAAGAAAAGCAATATCATAATAAAAGTAGTAATCGGTTTCTTCTTCATCCGGGCTCTCCTTGTTGTTGTATGATTCTGTACCTGCACATTTCCAGGCTGTTGTATGGTTGATTTTAAGGGTTCTTTGATTTTAACCGTACAGTCCCGGGTTTTTATACAGTTAAAAATCACAAGATGCAATTTTTAACCGTACAACCCAGGAAACCATACGGTCCGTGAACGGAACTTCTTAATTTCAACCGAAATCTGAAGATCCCGGTTCACGGATTGTTCTTAAAATGTCAACTTCGATTATCTGTTCTCTTTTCTGCGGCTTGCGAAGTAAAGACCTGCTGCTGCGATCATGATGGCACAGCCGCCGATGGTGAAGATAGTGGTACCGATGCCGCCGGTTCCCGGAAGGCTTGCAAGTTTTGTATCTAACATTGAAGCGTTGCCTTCGATTGGAGCTGCAGCAGGATTAGAAATTTCTTCTTCTGTGATATCTTCATCAGACCATGTTACTGTAGCGTTTGTTTCGTTAATGCTGTATCCTTCCGGAGCTTTCGTCTCTTTGAACTCGTATTCTGTATCAGGAGCAAGACCATTTACAGTAATCTTACCTTCATTATTTGTAGTAAGCACTGTAGCACCATCAATGTCCTCTGTCCAGCCTGTTAAAGTATTATTATTATCTGTATCAAAGATTGCGTATACAGTTTTTCCTTCAACAGTTTTCTGAACTACAAACTCAGCGCCTGCAAGAGGGATTCTGTTTGCTTCATTTTCATTATCATCTGTCTTTACTAATGTAACCGTACCGCTGATCACGTCTTCATGGTCAGAACCGTATTTATCATCAACACCGTTCTCACCTTCACCGATAACAACATCATTGTCGATTACAAGACCCGTAACGATAGCTTTGTATGTAATTGTGATTGTTTTGTTTGCATACTGATTATTGTCAAAATCAAAGTCTTTATCGCCTGTAAGATCAAGTGTAAATGTGCCCTCTCCAGGTTTTACTTTAAAATCTTTATTAAGATTCGGATTAGCAACATCTCCTACTTTAACATTTACTGTCATTGTTGTGTTGTCATCATTAAGTTTGTATTCTGCGCCTTTGATTGTATCTGTGATCACATACCATCTGTTTGTATCCTGATCAGGGAAATACGGAACTGTAGATGTTACAGTGTATGTTACTTCCTGATTTGTTTCAACGATTGTATCATCAACTTCTTTTTCGATATATGTTGGTGATTTCTTTGCTTCAACTGTTGCTGCATCTACAACACCGCTTGGTTTTCCTGATTCATAATTCATTCCAATGAAAACAGCCATAGGATTGTAGTTAAAGTTTTCTTCTGAACCTTTGATCACATAAAGTCCTGCTTCATTTACTTCGATAGTTGCATCTTCTGTTCCAACAGTCATAGCATCCCAAACTTTCTGCAAAGCTGCTGCATACTTGTTTACAAAATCAGCAATTTTTTTACCTTCTGTTGCTTCTGGATTCTCAGCATAGATAAGACCTTTAATGATTTCCTGTGTATCCTCAATGCCAAATGCCTCTGTAAAACACTGTGCATATACATCAACAAAATCCCATCCTGTATCTTTTGTCTGATCTGCTTCAATTACCCGTACACAACTGAATTTTCCATTTCCTGCATTGTTAATTGTGATTGTCGCTTCCTCAGCTGCGGATGCGGAAACCGCCATCCCGAGGATCATGGCCATTGCTAAGAGTACGGCCAAAATTCTTTTGACTTTCTTCATATTGTTTTCTCCTTTTCCAGGGTTTCCCCTTTTGATATTTTGTTTTCAGAAATGTCTTTTCTTCCTGCGCAACGGTACTAAGGCCGCCGAAAAGCTATGTTTCATTTCCTTATCTTTCCAGCACCTCCCTGCGTTTATTTATATATACTATCAGCGATGCCACCGCCAGCAGCAGCATTCCGCCGCATAGATACCAGTAGATACCTGACCCTCCTGAACCCGGCAGTGTGTAAAGAGCCGTGTTGTCGTAGTAAAATGTCAGGATACCGTCTTTTACAATACCGCTATTGTCTGTACCCAGATTTTCAGGTATGCCTTCTTTTATGGTAAAGGTAATGCTGTTTCCAAGTTCGTATCCCGCCGGGGCTTTTGTCTCAGTCAGCTTATACTCTCCGTCCGGAAAAGCTCCGGTAAATTCTTTTCCGTCTTGTTTCCAGGTTACCGTACCGTTCTCATCGGATGTTCCCGTATAAGTTTCATTGTCCGGTCCCTGCAAAGTAAATTCGGCGTCTTTAAGCGGTATCAGATTATCCTCTGTACTGGAACTGCTTCGTTTTACCAGCCGCCAGATCTCCTGATTGGTAATGGTAAATGTATTTTCGGAGAGATCACTGTAAGACACCATGTAAGTTCTTCCTCCGTCAAAGGTAATCTGCTGTCCCTCTCCTACTCCGACATATCCTTTCTCGCCGATGGTAAACTCTTGCTTCTCTCCGTCTTTTACCGGACGAAGTTCTTTCACAGAATAATCGGATCCTAAAGCCAGATAAGTAAAGCTGTCCGTCCAGCTATTACCCTGATTCAGTTTCAGAATTTTGTCCGCCACCGGCTGCTCACCTTTGTAAAGCCCTACGTAAATCTCCGTATCACTTGCAGGATCGGTACCATTCCAGTCTTTCACAACTTTCAGATTTACTCCGTAGCTGTTGGTCACTGTAAGATGGAATGTCTCTGCATCCTTCTTTGCTTCATAACCCGTCCACGTACCGTCTTTCGCTATATGGCCGTCCTGATAAGTTACGGTATATAAATCCTTCTGTGTTTTTCCATCCAGTTTATCTTCCTGCTTCAGAGGTGTATTTCCCTCGACCTCCATAACCGTGTACTCCAGAAGGGTTGTTCCATCTGACGCATAGACAGGTAAATTTTCGTACTGTCCTGTCCAGGTATTGGAATCACCCGGTTTCGCATTTTCCTGCTTCAAAGTAAGCCGCCCGTCCGGATAAGGAGTCCAGTCGGTCTTCCCTTTCTCACGATAGTATAAGTAGAAATCTACACTCTCCGGACGTTCGTCAGATACATTGCTTTCATCCTTCCAGACTTTGTCCACCGTAATCCATGTCGAAGGATTCAATGTGTTCGTGATCGTTCCGTTGAACGACCCGTCCTGCCCCGGAGCCAGTGTACCATCTGTATTTGTGCCAGATTCATAGGTCACCTTATAGTTTCCATTCTGTCCGTTCTCTTCTCCTGCTTCTTTTACTTTATAAGAATATCCACATTTAGGAAGACCGCTCCAGGTATGCTTCCAGTTATTCGCCTGATTCAATGTCTGCGTGTCATATTTTGTCCAGTCCGAACTTCCATCCTTTTGATAATAAAGTTCAATGTCTATGGATGCAGGACGGTTTGGATTATTAAAGTCTTCCCAGTTCTTTTCAACGGTAACTGTAGTCTTTTCCACCTCCGGCTCGAATTCTACCGGCTTTACATTCGGTATGGTAAACTGCATGTAGCAGGTGGAACCAAAGCATCCTCTCTCCGTATAAAGGATCTCGATCCTGTGGGTCTTTGTCCTGTCATTCTTGTCGATACACTTTGAAAGGTCAAGGTTTGCGCCAACAGAGCTGTGAATACCGCCAAGGTCTGTCCGAAGCACACCGTCTACGAACAGCCAGAAATCATCATCACCCCGGAAGTAGAAGTTCAGCGGACCTGTGTAGTCTCCCAGTGTGAACTCGAAGCTGTAACGCATACCAAACAGCCAGTTATGCGCTTGCCCGTCATCACTCGGGCTGACATCTTTCACTCCTGTACTTGTATGTACTTTCTTTACCTTGTAGGCTGTGCTTCCACCTAACAAAGGATCCTGATTGTTATGCTTTTCCCCATCCAGCGGCCAGAAGTTATTTGAGAAAATATGTCTGGGTTTCCCATTAGTTGTCCCATCCCAGATTTCTCCGAGGGTTTCCAGCTTTGAAAGAACTGTACTGCCTGACGCGTTGGTCACAGATGACAGTGTGTACGTATCACCAACCTGACTAAAGTGAAGCTGGTATCCGTCAATAACTGTTTTTCCTATTTGCGGTGTATCATTGAACAACTGCGGTGCAGCAACTCCATTGTAAATCGGTCCGTCTGCGTTGATTCCGGTTACAATTCCTTTCTTTGCGTCATCCGCCTGTCCGCCGGACCAGTTGAGAATAACGCCGTATCCGTTATTGCTCTTTGCATTGTGGTATTTGTGATCTACCCAGGTACTGTTCATTCCGACAGCAAGACGGTTATTTTCATTTCCGCCATTGTAATTGGAGTCCGAATTAATGCCCTTATCTGTAGTGTTCAGATAATTTCCGTTCGGATCTTCCTGTCCATTTGCATTATAACGTTTTCCATCTGTAACATCATAATCATAGAATGTTACATCCTGAGCAAGGGAAGAACCATGACTTAACGGATTATAAACAAGACGGACTGTGGTATTTTTTGTCAGGTTGACCGTCTCATCACTGGAGGCTTGATAAATCGTCCAGTCCTCTCTGTTCGTGCTATCCGCACTTTTGCCATCGTTTAAGAACCAGATTTCCGAAAGTTCATAATTTTTATTTTTCTTGTCTGCAGATGCAAGGAGAACCTTACTTAACTCTTCAATATTTTTCTTCAATGTATTATCCAGCTTCAGCACATCATCTGTGTAAATACTGGTAAATACATCCTCCGACTCCAGTTTCGCTGCAGCGTTTCCCGCAACACCATCCGGCCCGTCACTTTCGATCAGTCCATCTGTTCCGTCTACTCCGGTGAGCTGATTTACCGTCGCCCAGTGCTGCACCGTAAGGTCAATCTGTCCTCCCAGCTGATCCAGGTCTACCACCACATACACCGAAAAGTGTGTTGTCTCTATCTCGGTCTTTCCTTCTTCATTAACGGATGCTTTCATATCCTCGGCTTTTCCGGTCGTCTCATCTACGTGGTAAACTCTTGTTTCCCCTGTGTCCTTCGACTTTTCCCGGCCGTTCCTGTCAAAGATTACGTTGACCGGTCCAGACGGCTGTATCTCTGTACCGTTGCCAAGAAGCCGAATATCAAAAGCTGTGTAGTTTTCGACTGTGCGCTCCTGCTCTTCTGCCTTTTTTTCTACCGCCGACTCGACAACCTCATCTATCTGAGGATCTATACGGGATACAGACAGTGACAATTCCGTTCCTTCCGGGAAACTGGACGCCGGTCCTGTCAGGGTAATCGTGTATTGATCCGTCTGACCTTTTAACTCTATTTCTTTTGTTCCCGTCGCTTCCGTCTCTTCCGGTTTCGCTTCGGATTCTTCTGCTTTTTCTGTCACCACTTCCGCTTCCGGCTCTGTCTCCACTTCCGGCTCCGCCTCATTTTCAGGCCGGGTCTCTGTCTGTTGTTCCGCCTCGCCTGCCGGGTTCGTCTCCTGCTGTTTCACCTCGTCTGCCGGGTTCGTCTCCTGCTGTTCCACCTCGCCTGCCGGGTTCGTCTCCTGCTG
>ERZ1643247.582-NODE-582-length-43417-cov-13.566579_pt1 | contig 43417 bp, 41 predicted proteins | sample MGYA00579264_ERZ1643247 | MGnify/ENA primary metagenome ERZ1643247 (study PRJEB29033, sample SAMEA4952262) | chicken gut metagenome | biome: Broiler Chicken; feature: Gastrointestinal Tract; material: Caecum | place: Ireland | collected 2018 | study: Broiler... | reverse complement strand
AAATTGTATGCAGGTACAATAAAGAGGAGGATTTACCTATGAACAAAACAGAACTTATCGCAGCGATCGCAGAGAAGGCAGAAATTTCCAAGAAAGATTCTGAAAAAGCATTAAAGGCTTTTATTGACGTTGTTACAGAGCAGCTTAAAAATGACGATAAAGTTCAGCTCGTAGGCTTCGGAACATTCGAGGTAAGCAAGAGAGCGGCAAGAGAAGGAAGAAACCCGCAGACAGGACAGACAATGAAGATTGATGCATGCAAGGCACCGAAGTTCAAAGCAGGAAAAGCATTAAAGGATGCTATCAACTAATCTTGTCTTACACTTAAGATAAATGAACGGACAGGCACTTGCGATGCTGAGCGGGCATCGCAGGTGCTTTTTGCGCTTACTGCGGAAAAATAAGAGCTCTGCAGCAGTGAGATATGAGATAAAAGAAGAACGAGGAGGAAAGAAGATGCGTCTGGATAAATTTCTGAAAGTATCCCGTCTCATCAAGAGGCGGACCGTGGCAAATGAAGCCTGTGATGCAGGGCGCGTTATGGTCAACGGCAGACCGGCTAAGGCATCAGTACAAGTAAAACCCGGGGATGTGATCGAGATCGGGTTTGGCACGAAGACTGTTAAGGTGGAAGTAGTGGATGTGCAGGAGACAACGAAAAAGGAGCAGGCAAAGGAGCTGTTCAAATATCTTTAGGAATAAACGGTGAGTGCCTCTCATATATTTAAAAGCAGAGTGGGAGGGAGTGCGGATGGAAGAACAGCGTATCGCGAAGACACACAAACTGGTGGTCAACAACAGAAAGACGGCTGCGGTGACAGGGGTGCTGGATGTCCTATCTTTTGACCTGAATGAAATCCTTCTGGAGACAGAGCAGGGAATGCTGATGGTCAAGGGTACAGACTTGCATGTGAACAGGCTCAGCGTGGAAAAAGGAGAGGTTGATCTTTCCGGAAGTATAGACAGCATCGCCTATTCTAATATTTCGCAGAGCGCGGCAAAGACCACTGAGAGCTTCCTGGCAAAGCTGTTTAAGTAGGCATGATACTCGGGATCGGGACGGAAGCGGGTGTTTTTCTATATGCGGGGCTGTCAGGCATGACCGTAATGTTTGCCTATGGGATTCTCTCCTGTCTCAGAAGGCTGATCCCTCATAGCCTTCGGATGGTTGGTGCTGAAGACCTGTTTTTTTGGATTGCTGCCAGCGCATATATTTTCAATGGAATGTATGAGACTACATATGGGAGTATCCGATGGTTTTTCCTGCTTGGTCTTGGCTCAGGCGCCGGGGCCGGATATATGCTGGAATATTTCGTAAGGAAGGCGGGAGCGAGAATCAGCTCTGCTCTTCCGGTTCAAAAAGGGAAAAATAAAAGCCTTGAAAAAAAACAAAAAAGCATATAAAATAATCTTTAATAATGGGGAGTGCAAAGTACAAATTGATAAGCAGGGTGAGTATGAATGAATAAGATGAGACAACAGAGATCTGTAAGGCAGAGACCGAAAAGAAAAAATGCCAGGCTCAGACAGCATAGGAGGAGTGTTCTTCTTATCTGTATGGTCCTGGTGGTAATGTCAGGTGTCCTCGCAGTCAGTTCTGTAAAATTGAATGCGAAGAATGCTCAGTATAAAGCGCAGGAAGAAGAGCTTGAGGCGCAGATCAAGGAAGAAGAGCAGCGAGCGAAAGAAGTAGAAGAATTTGAGGAATACGTTAAGACGGATGATTACATCAAGGATACTGCTGAAGAGAAGCTGGATCTGGTGGATCCGAATGAGATCCTGTTCAGACCGGCGCAGTAGGCAGACCGTGAGATGGCGATAAATATAGGATCAGGATTACGAATGAAGACTTCGGGAAGGGTTCCCGGGGTCTTTATTTATTCATAGAAAAGTTCATGCCTATTTACATCGCGGGGATCATGAAAGAAAGGGAGATAACGGTATGGATGATGGACAGGCGCTGCACGGCAGCCCGTACGTAGAACAGATTGAGAAATTCGCCCATTCGCTGAGGCAGATCTCACGCACATTCCTGGGGCTCGAGGAGAAGCGGCAGGCGTTTTCGGAGGAGGAGATCGAGGAGATTTTTTCCAGAGTGAGGGAGCGCGTGTGTGCAAAATGTGAAAAATGCAGCTGGTGCTGGGGAGAAAATTTTGTGCATACATATCAGATGGGCTATGACGTCCTTTCCGCAGTGGACAAGTACGGAAACGAGCTGAACACAGAGACGAAGAGAAAGCTGATGCAGAGATGTATTATGGCGCCCAGGCTCCTGAGGGAGACTCTGGAAGGATTTCACGGCGCGCGGCAGAATATTATCTGGGTGAACAGGATGGCAAGAAGCCGTGAGAGCTGTGCGATCCAGCTGGATACTTTTGCGGATATGATGCAGCGTACGGCGCAGGAACTCGAGGACAGCATCTTTACAGACGAGCGGCTGGAGAAAAAAATCGCCGCGGTCTTGAAAAAAAAGGATATCCGAGTGCTGTACTCCCATTTTTTTATGAACGCGGACGGCAAGTATGAGATTCATGTAACTGTGCGGAGTATGAAAAAGGACAAGGTGCCGGTGAAAGAGATTGCCCGGGCTGTATCCGAGGCGGCCGGAAGAAAATTTGTCCTGCCGGGGGACAGCGCGCAGATGCTCGGAACAAGATATATGACGGTTGTGTGCAGGGAGGGACCGGCGTATTATACGATGCAGGGAACAGCGCGCATTGGAAAAGGCTGCGCGAATATTTCCGGAGATAATTTTTCCATGATGGATATGTCTGGCGGACGGCGGGGGGTCGTGCTTTCGGACGGTATGGGGTCCGGAGAGGAGGCGTGCAGGGAGAGCACGCTGGTCATAGAATTGCTTGAAGAGCTGATGGCAGCAGGTTTCCCGGAGAAGACCGCAATCCAGATGATCAATACCACTCTGGTCATTGGAAGGGAAGAAATTCATTATTCCACGGTGGATATGACAGTGTTTGACCTGTACACCGGAGAATGCGAGATCATAAAGGCGGGTGCATCCTCCACATTTATAAAGAAAAAGGAGAGTGTTGAACACCTGAGTTCTACCAGCCTGCCGATCGGTGTGATGAACCATATAGAGATAGATTCAGTTAAGCGGAAACTGGAGGATGGAGATTTTGTGATAATGGTAACGGACGGGGTGCTGGACGCTCTGCCCGTGGGCGAGCAGGATATTTTGCTGGAGACGATCATACAGGGGAGCGCGATTTCTAACCCGAGGGAGATGGCGCACCATATATTGGAGCAGGTGCTGGCATGGACAGGGAAAGAACCGGCGGACGACATGACAGTGCTGGCGGTGGGGATATGGGAATCCTAGAGCTCTTTACTTTTGGGAATGAATTGGTTATAGTTTACATATGATGAGAAATGAAGAGAGAGAAGTGGAAAAGTTTATCAGAAAACACGGCATGATCGGGAAAGGTGACGTGGTGATCGCAGGTGTATCGGGCGGAGCGGACTCGGTATGCCTGCTTTTTGTGCTCTGCGCGCTTCGGGAAGAACTGGGCTTCAGTGTCATCGCATGCCATGTGAACCACGGGCTGCGCGGCGCCGAGGCGGATCGGGATGAGAACTATGTAAGAGATCTGTGCAAGGAGCTGGACGTGCCGTGCCGTTTTTTTCATGAAGATGTGGAATTAATTGCCAGGAAACGGAAACAATCTCCTGAGGAGGCGGGGCGCACGGCGCGCAGAGCCGCATTCCTGACAATGTGCCGTGAGGATGGAGGAACAAAGATCGCTACCGCCCATCACAGAGATGACAACGCGGAGACGGTACTTCTCAATATGGCGCGGGGCACCGGGCTGAAAGGACTTGGCGGTATCCGTCCGGTAACAGGAAAATGGATACGGCCGCTTCTTGTGCTTACGAGAGAACAGACGGAAAAATATCTTGAAGCCCGGGGGATATCATGGTGCGAGGATGCGACGAACAGCAGAGATGATTATACGCGCAACCGTATCCGGCACAATGTTCTGCCCATGCTGGAGGATCAGGTGAACAGGGGAACCGCGGCACATCTCGATGAGCTGTCCCGGCAGGCTCAGGAAATCTGGGATTATTTGGAGCGGGGCGTGGAACTTGCGTGGGAGAAATGTGTAAAAACAGGAAAAAGCCCACAGACCGGCGTGAAAAGTGGGATAAAAGCCAGAGAGCCCCAGGCGCTGGAGATAGATAAGGAGAAGTTCGGGCAGGAGATGCCTGCTGTGCGGACACAGCTTTTAAGAAGATGCCTTGCCCGGGTCAGAGGAGGAGAACGTGATATCGGGACCACGCATGTGAACGCGGTATCAGATCTTTTTGGAAAACAGCCGGGGAGGAAACTTGACCTTCCCGGAGAAATACAGGCGGAGCGGACATATGCCGGGGTGCGCATCAAAAAGAGGGAAGAAAACAGAGGGATTTTTGAAATCCCTGTTCGTATTCCGGGGGAGACCGTGGTCCCCGGGACAGGACAGCGGATCGTGTGCCGGTTTGTGGAAAACGCAGATGTCTCGGCAGCCGAAGAGATCCCGCAAAAAAGTTACACGAAATGGATTGATTATGATATAATAAAATACAGTCTTTCTGCGAGAACAAGGCAGGGCGGCGATTATCTTGTGATTGATGAAAAGGGGAGCCGCCAGAAGCTGAAAGCTTTTTTTGTGAATGAGAAGATCCCGCGGGAAGAACGAGACTGTATGCTGCTCATCGCGGACGGGGATCATATCATATGGATTCCGGGTTACAGAATGAGCAGGGAGTACCATGTCAACAGCAGGACCGAGAAAATTCTTGAGATAAAGATAACGGAGGAAAAAGGAAATGGCAGAGACGATCAGGGTTTTGATCCCCGAGGAGAAAGTTGATGAAAGAATCAGGGAGCTGGGAGAGATGATCAGCAGGGATTATGCAGGGAAACAGGTGCATCTCATCTGTGTATTGAAGGGCGGCGTATTCTTTATGTGTGAACTGGCAAAGCGTATCACGGTGCCGGTATCTATGGATTTCATGTGCGTGGGGAGCTACGGAGACGGGACTGCTTCCAGCGGGGTTGTGCGTATTGCAAAAGACCTGGATGAGTCCATCGAGAATAAAGAGGTGCTGATCGTTGAGGATATTATTGACTCCGGTAATACGCTGTATTATCTGATGGACGTCCTTAAGAAGAGAAATCCTGCCAGTATGCGGCTGTGCACGCTTCTTGACAAACCGGAGCGCAGGGTGAAGGATGTGAAAGTGGATTACTGCGGATTTGAGATCCCGGATGAATTCGTTGTGGGATACGGGCTTGATTATGCCCAGAAATATAGAAACCTTCCTTACATCGGGGTAGTGGAAGGTCTGGAATAGGAAGGAGTATAGTTTTGGATAATAACAGGAAATACAGGAGCATCAATGTGTCTACGATCCTGATGTTTATTGTGATCGTAGTGGCGGCTCTCTGGATGGCAGGCAGGATGCAGATGCACCGTCAGGAGATGGGGTATACGGATTTTGTCTCCCAGGTCCGGCAGGGCAATGTGACCGACGTATATATCGACCTGAACCGCGCCGTGCCCACGGGTACGGTGTCATTCATGCTGAAGGATGAGGATGTGGCAAGGACTGTGAATGTTTCTGATGTGGAGGATGTGAAAGATCTTCTTGACGATCATGAAGTAAACTACAGTATGTCCGCAATACCTGAAGAGTCTGTATTTACGACGGTGCTTCTCCCGCTTCTGATCACGCTTGCAGGCGTATTCCTCATCTTTTATCTGATGAACAGGCAGAACGGCGGGGCGAATGCAAAGGCGATGAACTTCGGGAAGAGCCGCGCCAGGATGACGGGGCAGGATGAGATCAAAGTCACGTTTGCGGATGTGGCGGGACTGAAAGAAGAGAAAGAGGAACTTGAAGAAATCGTGGATTTCCTCAAGGCGCCGAAAAAATATGTACAGCTGGGAGCCAGAATACCAAAGGGCGTCCTCCTGGAGGGACCTCCGGGAACAGGTAAGACTCTGCTTGCAAAGGCAGTGGCAGGTGAAGCGGGAGTTCCGTTTTTCAGTATCTCCGGATCTGACTTCGTAGAGATGTTTGTGGGAGTGGGAGCGTCCCGTGTGCGCGATCTGTTTCAGGATGCGAAGAAAAACGCACCGTGTATTGTGTTCATTGATGAGATTGACGCGGTGGCGAGACGGCGGGGAAGCGGTCTCGGCGGCGGTCATGACGAGAGGGAGCAGACGCTTAACCAGCTTCTCGTGGAGATGGACGGCTTTGGAGTGAATGAAGGAATCATTGTGATGGCGGCAACGAACAGGAAAGATATCCTGGACCCGGCGATCCTTCGTCCCGGACGGTTTGACCGGAATGTGATCGTAGGGCGCCCGGACGTGGGCGGCAGGGAAGAAATCCTGAAAGTTCATGCAAAGAATAAACCGCTGGGCGATGACGTAGATCTGCGTCAGATCGCGCAGACAACGGCAGGCTTTACCGGCGCGGACCTGGAGAATTTGTTAAACGAGGCTGCGATACTGGCGGCGAAGGATAACAGAGTGTTTATCCAGCAGCAGGATATCCGTCATGCATTTGTAAAAGTGGGCATCGGTCCGGAGAAGAAGAGCCGTATTGTTTCTGAGAAAGAGCGGAGGATCACAGCCTATCATGAGGCAGGGCATGCGATCCTGTTCCATACCCTGCCGGATGTAGGACCGGTTTACAGTGTGTCTATTATTCCGACAGGAGGGGCCGGCGGATATACCATGCCGCTCCCGGAGAAGGATGATATGTTTAACACAAAGGGGCATATGCTCCAGGAGATCACTGTGGCGCTGGGCGGCCGGGTGGCAGAGGAGGAAATCTTCGATGACATCACCACTGGGGCGTCTCAGGATATTAAGCAGGCAACAGCGATCGCAAAATCAATGATCACTAAGTTCGGTATGTCCGAACGGTTAGGTTTGATCAATTACGATAATGACAGTGACGAAGTATTCATCGGAAGAGATTTCGGACACACATCAAGAGGGTATGGTGAAAAGGTTGCCGGAACGATCGATGAAGAAGTAAAGCGGATCATCGATGAGTGTTACGCGAAGGCTCGTAAGATCATTCAGGAGCATCATGACGTCCTGGATAAGTGCGCAAAGCTTCTGTTAGAGAAGGAAAAGATCACAAGGAGCGAGTTTGAGGCATTATTTGATGAGGACAGCGAGACTAAGGGGGCTTAAATTATGAACAGAGACGCGCTGTTCTGTGACGGTACGCAGGACTATGTCAGTCCTGCGGAACCGGCGGTAAATGAAAGGGTATTTCTGCGTTTCCGCACAGCACATAATGATGTGGAAGAGGTGAATCTTCTTACAGGGGAAGACAGCCATGCTATGTGGAAAGTCTGTTCGGGAGATGACTTTGATTTTTATGAGATCGAATGGCAGCTTGGCACAGAACCTTTTCGCTACTCGTTCGAAATAAAAAAAGGGGAACAGATCTGGTATTTCAACCGATACGGAGTATCGGACCACAGAGAAGATTACTATGCCTTTACTATTGTTCCGGGTTTTTCTACTCCGGATTGGGCAAAGGGAGCGGTTATGTATCAGATTTTTGTTGACCGCTTCTGCAATGGTGATCCTGCCAATGATGTGGAAGACCGTGAGTATATCTATATAGGCGAGCCGAGTACAAAGGTCAGAGACTGGAATCAGACGCCTGCGGCAAGGGATATCCATAATTTTTACGGAGGCGATCTCCAGGGAGTGATGGATAAGCTGGATTATCTTCAGGAACTGGGAGTTGAGGTGGTTTATTTTAACCCGCTGTTTGTCTCTCCGTCTAACCATAAATATGATATCCAGGATTACGACTACATTGATCCCCATTACGGAAAGATTGTTGAAGACGGAGGCGATGTGCTTCCCGCGGGCGCTCAGGACAATATCCATGCCACTAGGTATCAGAAGCGCACAGGGGATATTCGTAATCTGGAGGCCAGTAATAAATTGTTCGCCCGCCTTGTAGAAGAGATGCACAAGCGGGGAATGAGGGTGATACTGGACGGAGTATTCAATCACTGCGGTTCCTTTAATAAATGGATGGACAGAGAGCGGATCTATGAGCAGCAGCCGGAATATCCGAAGGGCGCTTATGTGAGCGCTGACAGTCCATACAGAGAGTTTTTCCACTTCTTTGATAACCGGAATGAAGCATGGCCCTACAATGGCAGCTATGACGGGTGGTGGGGGCATGATACGCTTCCGAAACTTTCATATGAAGATTCACCTGAGCTTGAGCAATATATAATGGACATAGGAAAGAAATGGGTTTCTCCGCCTTATAATGTTGACGGATGGCGTCTTGATGTTGCGGCGGATCTGGGGTGCAGCAACGAGTATAACCATATGTTCTGGAAACGCTTCCGCTCAGAGGTGAAAAAAGCGAACCCGGAAGCGCTCATACTGGCTGAGCACTACGGAGATCCGATCGAGTGGCTCCAGGGAGACGAGTGGGACAGTGTCATGAACTACGATGCGTTCATGGAGCCTCTTACATGGTTCCTGACCGGAATGGAGAAGCACAGTGACGAGCGCCGAACGGACCTGTGGGGAAACCCGGACAATTTTGTGGGCGCGATGAGGCATTTTATGGCAAGCATGCTTACACCCTCCCTTCAGGTAGCGATGAATGAGCTGTCAAACCACGATCATTCAAGGTTCCTTACCCGGACGAATCATATTGTCGGACGTGCGGAGCATGTGGGGGCAAAGGCGGCGGAGGAAGGCGTAAACCATGCGGTCATGAGGGAAGCGGTCGTTGTGCAGATGACATGGGTCGGCGCGCCTACCATTTATTATGGGGACGAGGCCGGGCTGTGCGGATTTACTGACCCGGACAACAGGCGCACATTCCCGTGGGGGAATGAAGATAAAGATCTTCTGGAATTTCATAAAGAGATGATCCGGATACACAAAGAGGAAAAACCGCTGAGAAAAGGTTCCATCAAGCTTCTTTTTGCAGCGCATAATGTTCTTGCATATGCCAGGTTCCAGGGCGGCGAGCAGATAATCGTTGTCCTGAACAACAGTAAGGAGCTGAAAGTGATCACTATTCCCGTATGGCTGTCCGGCGTGCCGAAGGAAGGCAGGATGAAACGGCTTGTCTATACATACGAGAATGGATATACGACCGCTTATGACGAGTACATCGTGCAGAACGGCGAGATCGTCATCAATATGGGACGGCATTCAGCGGCGGTGCTGAAGCCGATCCGCAGAAATGTAAATTAGCATAGTAAGAGCGGCGGCGAAAGGGAAGTACATGGCAAAGAAAATCGCAGTAGTAAACGACCTGTCCGGCTTTGGACGCTGCTCTCTCACCGCGGCGATCTCTGTGATTGCTGCGATGGGCGTGCAGCCCTGTCCTCTGCCGACGGCAGTTTTGAGCGCGCAGACGGGATATTCGAGTTATTTTTATGATGACTATACGGATAAAATGACAGAGATCCAGAGCGAATGGGAAAAAATGGATGTCAGGTTTGACGGGATCTATATGGGATTTATGTCAGGGTGCCGCCAGATTGGGAAAGCCCTTGAATTTGTGGAGACATTTTACAGGGAAGATACATTCCTGCTGGTGGATCCGATCATGGGCGATAACGGAGCCCGTTTCGATATGTTTTCTTCTGAGTTTCAGGAGGATATGAAACATCTGGCAAAAAGAGCAGATATCATCACGCCGAATTTCACAGAACTTTGTCTTCTGACAGACACAGATCCGTGCGTGGCTGCAAAGCCGGAAGGCGCGGAAGCCGGGTATAAAAATACAGAAATCGCTCCGGGCAGTGCCGGGATCGTGGATATGGCGGAGAAGCTTGCCAGATACATCATGCAGGAAGGCCCGAAAGAGGTAGTTGTCACCGGAATACGTTTTCGGGACAGTGCAGCGGGCAGGGAAATGATGGGAAATCTTGCGGTCACAAAAGACAGATCGCGGTTTTATGCACATCCGTTTATCGGGGAAGGCTACTCCGGGACAGGGGATCTGTTCGCCTCGGTGGTTGCCGGCGGGAAAGCCAGGGGAGATCTCCTGGAAGAAGATGTAAAGCTGGCAGGAGAAATGATCGCTCTGGCGATACAGGATTCGGTAAAAAATAAAGTCCCCAGAGATGAAGGGACAGAGTACGAAAAATATCTTTCGATGCTGATAAAATGAAAGCTGGATCTGTATGGGAGGACGGACTTTTTATTGATCGTCCGCCCTGGTACAGATCCAGCTTTATTTCGTCAGCACTTCAATCCCGTCCTCTGTGACGAGTACCATATATTCGATCTGCGCCGACAGTCCGTCATCTATGGTGTATACAGTCCATCCGTTGTCTTCATCGACAAAGAAGTCGGGACTTCCCTCATTGATCATAGGCTCTATTGTGAACATCATGCCCGGGACAAGGAGCATTTCGCTTCCCTTCGGAGTCACATAGCTTACAAACGGATCCTCATGAAAGGCAAGCCCGATCCCATGTCCGCCGATTTCTTCTACTACAGAGTAGCCGTTTGCCTTGGCGTGAGTGTTGATCGCATCAGCGATATCGCCTAAGTGGCCCCATGGTTTTGCGGCAGCGAGACCAAGCTCAACACATTCTTCGGTGACGCGGACCAGACGCTCTGCGCGCTCAGATACCTTTCCCATTTTGAACATCCGGGAAGCATCTGAGAAATACCCGTCAAGGATGGTGGATACGTCTACATTGATGATGTCCCCCTCTTTCAGGATGATCTCTTTGTCCGGAATACCGTGGCAGATTTCGTTATTGACGGATGTGCACACGCTTTTCGGGAAACCCTGATAATCCAGGGGGGCGGGAATCCCGCCGTGTTCTACTGTAAAGTTATGGACGATCTCATCGATCTCGGCTGTGCTCATACCGATGCGGATGTGTTTTGCCACTTCGTCCAGGACTGCGGTGTTAAGAGCCGCGCTCTCTTTAATCTTAGCGATCTGCGCCGGAGTTTTGAGGAGCTGGCGCGTTGGGACGATCTCTCCCCTTTCCGCGTGCAAGAGCATTTTTTCTTCAATAGGCATATGGCATTTTTTATATTTTTTTCCGCTGCCACACCAGCAAAGGTCATTTCTTTCCATAAAAAACATCTCCTCTGAAATTAATTTTTATTATAGTCATATGAAAAAATATAACTTTCTGATTTATAATAATGATCATCCCGAGCACAGTGTCAGAACCGGTGTATGAACAGCCCGCTCCTGAGTTTTGGCTCGAACCATGTGGATTTGGGAGGCATCAGCCTGCCTGAGTCAGCGATCCGAAGGAGCTCCTCCATGGAGGTGGGATGCATGGAAAAAGCGATCCCTCCCGAGTCGTCAGCCATGTGCTCAAGTGCTTCAGCTCCTTTTATCTCTCCGACAAAGCGGATGCGTGAATCGGTCTTCGGATCTCTGATCCCGAGAACGGGAGCAAGAATATGATCTTGGAGGATAGATACATCAAGCCCGCTGACCGGATCGTCAGACATCAGGGATGTATGCGCCTGCGCGCGATACCAAACGCCTCCGGAGTAAATCCCGAATGCGCCTTTGTCTTCCGGGCGGTAAGGTCCGGCGCCGATCCGGGTGATATTGAAGCTGTCTTTTATCTTATCAAGAAATGAAGTAAATGTATACCCATTCTTATCTGTGACAACCCGGTCATAGCCATATATTTTAAGCTCATCGGAAGGAAAGAGGACACTGAGGAAGAAATTGTATTCTTCACTGCCGGAAAAGCCCGGATCAGCGGCTCTCCTGGATAAACCTACCTTCACGGCAGAAGCGGCCCTGTGGTGTCCGTCTGCAATATAAAGATGGGGGATCCCGGCATAAATACGGGAAATATTCTCAATATCATCCGGATCTTCGATCTTCCAGACCTGGTGCCGTATTCCGTCAGAACCGGTAAAATCATACAGAGCATTTCCGCTTTTTACGCGGTCTGTGATCTGATGCAGGGCGGCATTGGGACGGTGAGTGAGAAAGATGGGGCCTGTCTGGGCGCTGCACATATCGATGTGTCGGATGCGGTCCTGTTCTTTTGCTTCAAGAGTTTTTTCATGCTGAAGGATCACGCCGTTTGTGTAGTCGTCAATGGACGCGCAGGCGGCGAGACCTGTCTGAGTCCTTCCGTCCATAGTAAGCGCATATATATAGTAACAGTCCATAGTGTCCTGGATAAAGGAACCGTCCCGGATCATTTCATTCAAAGTATGGCCGGCAGTTTCGTATACCTGCGGCGAGTACATGTCTGTTCCTTCGGGAAGAAGGGTTTCCGCCCGGTCAATCTTCAGGAAGGAAAGGGGATTGTTACGGACGATTTCCCTTGCTTCCGCGCTGCTGTATACGTCATAGGGGAGAGCCGCAATGGAAGAGGCAAGATCTTCTCTGGGGCGGATTCCCCGGAATGGTCGGATGATACTCATGTCAGTCTCCTTTCAAAGCGCGCGGATGCATTCAGCCCGCACCCGGACGCGTGCGTTTTCAATATAATCAACAGGGATATTCTAACATAGAAATTTGCGGTATGCCACTGCACAGTCTGATAAAATATCCGGCGTGATAAAAATGATGTGGCGGCAAGATCCGACAAAAACCGTGATTTTTACTTGCCCGGCTGTAAAAAGTATAGTAGTATTAAGACTTAAAGGAGTGATAAATTTTATGTGGTACTGGATCGTAATGTTTGTGCTGGCAGCTGGAAGCATTGCTATGCTGTCGGTGTCGTTTATCAGTATAAAAAAGCGAAATGACAGGGCTGTATACGCCGGCGGAGGAAGACGCGGCTATGCACGAGATGACGATGAGGATGTTTCTGATACTCCCCGGCGCAGGCGCGGGAGAGATGAGGACGATTCCCGGGAGCGGGAAGAACGTCCGCGCAGGAAGAAAAAAAGACAGTGGAAGATCGTTCTGGAAGATATCGACAGCTGGGATAAATATACATTCACATTCTACGACACGGTAGGGATCGGAAGAGGAAAAGACGGAAGTATGTATGAAAAGTATCTGCCGGTGACCGGGGATGGAAGAGTGTCCAAGATCCACTGCGTTATTATCCACAAAGGGGATAAGCTTTATCTGAAGGATGAGGGATCTAGAAATGGTACATACTTAAACGGGGAGAGGCTGGAAGGTCCGGTCGTGATCCAGAGAGATGATATCATCGGAGTCGGAGAGTCTCGTTTTGAAGTGCAGAGGATACTCAGAGAAAGCGAGTAAAGAGCCTGAACACATTTCCGGAAGACGTAAGAAAGCATGCTCTGTCACGGCAGAGACCGGTTATGCATATAGTACATATATAATGTCTGTCCGGGAGTGAAGTGTATGAATGGTATGAATGAGAAAATGCCTTATTATATGGCATATCCGGTCCCATTTTCATATGATGACGAGAGAACCGAACGGAGGGATATCGAATATCTAAGGAGCATGTATCCGGATATCCCGAAAAGGCTCCTTCCCTATGTGGAAGAAGAATGCGACCGCATGGAATATGCAAATAGCATGATGTACGACCAATACCCTGATAAACTGCAGCTTAAACTGATGTGCAGCCGCATCTGCGATAATGCAGGCAGGCATGAGCGGTTCTGTACTGAAGGGGATGCGGATGGAGGGAAGATGGAAGCCCAGTCTCTGCGTGATCTGGTAGAAGTTATACTCTATCAGGAATTGTACAGGCGAAGATGTGATCACCGGCGGAGATGCAGGCGGTTTTACTAGAAAAAAATACAATGATGGATAAACAGATGCCGGACTGTGATGGAGCGGCGTCTGGAGACGGGATGAAAAATAATGGACCATAAAAAGAAAAACCTTATATTTATCGGCATGCCGGCAGTAGGGAAGAGCACAGTAGGGATTGTGGTCGCAAAGCGCCTCGGGATGCAGTTTATAGATACTGACCTGCTGATCCAGGAACAGGAGGGGAAACTGCTCAGGGAGATCATAGCTGAAAAGGGGCAGGACGGTTTTCTGGAGATAGAAAACCGGGTGAACGCATCGGTAACACCGGAGAATGCGGTCATATCCCCGGGCGGAAGTGTGGTCTACTGCAGGGAAGCCATGGAGCATTATAAAAAAATCGGCACAGTCGTATATTTGAAGGCGTCTTATCAGACAATAAAGAAGAGGATAAGGAACCCGAAAAAACGAGGCGTGGTACTGCGCGATGGGCAGTCTTTCAGAGATCTGTATAATGAGAGAGTGCCATTTTTTGAAAAATATGCGGATATCACAATCTGTGAGGACGGATGCCGTATAGAAGAAACAATAGAAAATGTTTTGAATGCGGTAAAAAAACGCCGAAAAAAATACAGAAGACGTAAAAAACTTGACAAGGGGGCACCACCCAAACTAAAATAGGGCTTTGGAAAAAGCTGTTTTTGTGGTACAATAAATTCGGCTGAATGAAAGTACAGATATGATAACAGAATGTTAATCGAGGTGCGAAATGGAGCAATATATCATCAAAGGCGGAAATCCGCTGGTAGGGGAAGTGGAGATCGGTGGCGCCAAGAATGCAGCTCTTGCGATTCTTGCGGCAGCGATTATGACAGATGAGACGGTCTTGATCGATAATCTGCCGGATGTCAATGATGTTAATGTGATGATCGAAGCGATCAGCGGTATCGGGGCGATGGTACAGCGCATTGACCGGCACACAGTGAAGATCAATGGCGGTACGATCGGTGATTTTAATATAGAGTATGATTATATCAAGAAGATCAGGGCGTCCTATTATCTTTTGGGAGCGCTGCTCGGGAAATACAGGCGTGCCGAGGTGGCACTGCCGGGAGGCTGCAACATCGGCAGCAGACCGATCGACCAGCATCTGAAAGGCTTCCGTGCATTGGGCGCGGACGTGGATATCGAACATGGAAAGATTGTTGCCGAGGCAGAGAAGCTGAAGGGCACGCATCTTTACTTTGACGTGGTCACAGTGGGAGCCACTATCAATGTTATGATGGCGGCGGCCATGGCAGACGGCGTAACGATCATGGAAAACGTGGCAAAAGAGCCTCATGTTGTTGATGTTGCAAACTTCCTCAACAGCATGGGAGCAAATATCAGAGGAGCCGGTACGGATGTGATCAAGATCCGCGGCGTAAAATCCCTGCATAAGACGGAGTATTCTATCATTCCGGATCAGATTGAGGCAGGAACATTTATGTTCGCGGCAGCGGCTACCAAAGGGGACGTCACAGTACTTAATGTGATCCCGAAACATCTGGACGCTACGATCTCCAAGCTGGTGGACATCGGGTGCGAGGTGGAAGAATTTGACGATGCAGTGCGAGTAATCGCGAAGGGACGTCTCAGAAGCACACAGGTCAAGACGCTGCCTTATCCGGGATATCCGACAGATATGCAGCCTCAGATCGGCGTAGTCCTTGCGCTTGCAAAGGGAACGAGCACGATCACGGAGAGCATCTTTGAAAACCGTTTTAAATATCTCGGGGAGCTGGCGCGTATGGGAGCGGTGGCAAAGGTCGAGGGAAATTCGGCGACTATTGAAGGTGTAGAGAAATTTTCGGCGGCACGAGTGAGTGCGCCGGACCTGAGAGCAGGAGCGGCTCTCTGTATTGCAGGACTTGCGGCAGACGGCATTACGATCGTAGATGATATCGTGTACATTCAGAGAGGATATGAGAGGTTTGAAGAGAAGCTCCAGAGCCTTGGCGGAATGATAGAGAAGGTGTCCAGCGAAAAGGAGATCCAGAAATTTAAATTAAAAGTGGGATAGAAACAAAAGGGCAGAGCCGTAAGGTTCTGCCTTTTGTGCAAAAGGGCGGTTTCGAAACATGAGGCGGATACGGTAAATTATGGGACGCCATATATAAAGGAGTACATAAGAGGTGGAAGGAAAAAGATACAGCAGGAGAAGGTATGAGGAAATGCGGCGCCGGAGGCTGCGGCAGGTCAGGAGGCAGAGGCTGGCAGTCTTAGGAGTGTGTGTCGTGCTTATTGCAGCCGGGGCAGCAGCGGGAGTCCGGGTATGGCGCGGTCATCAGGAAAAAGTGCAGGCTGCCCGTCAGGCAGAAGAGGTGAAGAAGGTGATCGCCGCGGAGTATGAGAAGTTCCTGGGAGAAGAGGCGCGGGAAACTGCGTCAGTACAGGACGGTGAGACACAGGGGAATGGTTTTGCACAGTGGGTGGAAAAAGAGTTTCCGGATGAGATGACATCGGAGCTGCCGGAGGCTGTGGCAGACGGAGATTTTACGTCCGGGGAGGCTTATCAGATCCTGGGAGCAACGATGCATGTTCTTTCAGATGATTACCAGGGCCTGCTGAAGGATGCGGATACGGCAAAAGCTAATGGCATCTATGTGAAGGGGCATGAGAATGCTTCGGGTGCGCGCGCAGGGGATAAGAGCAGCGGGGAAGATGCCGTGACTGTGACTGTGGCAGGGGATCTCTGCCTGGAAGAGGACGGGTTTGTGATCGACAAATACGATGAAGTGAATAATCTGGAGGCATGCATTTCACCGGAGATCCTGGATATCACTCAAAATGCAGATGTTTTTTATCTGAATCATGAATATACGGTGAGTAACCGGGGCGAAGCGCTGGCGGGAAAGCTGTATACATTCAGGGCAAAGCCGGAACGGATGGCTCTGCTGGAAGAAATGGGGACTGATCTGGTGTCCCTTGCAAATAACCATATCTACGACTATGGGGAAGCGGGGATGCTGGATACGCTGTCTTACCTTGATCAAGCGCAGATTCCTTATGTGGGCGGAGGCAGGAACATCGGGGAAGCCGGGCGTCCGATATACTTCATTATCAATGGGATGAAGATCGGATTCGTGGCGGCAAGTAATGCAGAACTGACCCTTTATACCCCGGCGGCGGGAGAAGATTCTCCGGGAATATTGGAAGCTTACGATACATCGATGTATGACCGGGTGATCGCAGCGGCGTCAAAGGAGTGCGATTATCTGATCGCATACATTCACTGGGGACCGGAGGATGTGAATCAGTATGCAGATTATCAGTCTGCACAGGGAAAAGAGTTCCTTGATGCGGGCGCTGATATCGTGGTGGGCGGTCATCCGCATGTGCTCCAGGGAATAGAATATATGGACGGGAAACCGGTGATATACAGCATGGGAGATTTTTGGTTTAATGGAGAAACGAAGTATACAGGGCTTTTGAACCTGGAAATATCTGTGGACGGGCTGAAGCGGATGTCCTTTACGCCCTGTCTTCAAACCGGATTTACTACACAGTATTTAGAGGATGCCGGGGAGCAGAGAGAAATGTTTGATTTCCTGGAGAGCCTGTCGCCCAACGTGCAGATCGACGATCAGGGGGTTATCACAGAAATCCGGGAGTGAGCAGAAAGGGAAATTTCCGGAAATACAGGAAAGACTATTGACATTTCGGCAGTTATGCTGTATGGTCACTTAGTGGAACATGACAAATTGAATAACCAGACTTTCTCTTATTCAGAGCGGTGGAGATACAAAGGATCTGAGAAGCCGCGGCAACCCCTTGTAAGGAAGGTGCCAACCTGAGCGAGTGATCGAACAATAAGAGGATTGTTGTGATAGAGTGACAGTCCGCTTTGTGCGGGCTGTTTTGTTTGACAGGAAAGCCGTATTTGCAGCTGAGCGTCCGACAAAAAGCGATCCGACAGAGAAAGGAAAGTTACGCCGGCGGGCAATGTGCCCGGCGGACCTAGGAAAGGAGAAACAGATGGAGAAATTATTATTTACTTCAGAGTCAGTGACAGAGGGGCACCCGGATAAGATGTGCGACCAGATTTCAGACGCGATCCTGGATGCCCTGATGGAGCAGGATCCCATGAGCCGCGTGGCGTGCGAGACATGCTGTACGACAGGAATGGTCATGGTCATGGGAGAGATAACGACAAAGGCGTATGTGGATATCCCGAAAATCGTGCGCGATACAGTGCGTGAGATCGGATATACGCGAGGAAAGTACGGATTTGACGCGGATACATGCGGCGTGATCACAACCATTGACGAGCAGTCGGCGGACATTGCGCTCGGCGTTGACAAAGCGCTGGAGGCAAAAGAGAATAAGATGTCAGAGGATGATATCGAGGCGATTGGCGCCGGCGATCAGGGGATGATGTTCGGGTATGCGTCCGATGAGACTGAGGAGTATATGCCCTATCCCATCGCAATGGCGCATAAGCTGGCGCGCCGCCTGACAGAGGTCAGGAAGGACGGCACGCTCCCCTATCTCCGTCCGGACGGAAAGACACAGGTTACAGTAGAGTATGATGAGAATGGAACTCCGAAAAGACTGGATGCAGTTGTCCTCTCTACGCAGCATGACCCGGATGTGACTCAGGAGCAGATCCACGAGGATGTTAAGAAATATGTATTCGATGAGATCATTCCCGCGGAAATGATTGACGAGGATACCAAATTCTTTATCAACCCTACGGGAAGATTTGTGATCGGCGGTCCTCACGGTGACAGCGGACTGACCGGGCGCAAGATCATCGTAGATACCTACGGCGGTATGGCGCGCCATGGAGGCGGGGCATTTTCCGGAAAGGACTGCACGAAGGTGGACCGCTCTGCGGCATATGCGGCGAGATATGCCGCAAAGAATATCGTGGCAGCAGGACTGGCAAAGAGATGTGAGATCCAGCTATCCTATGCGATCGGTGTGGCACAGCCTACATCTATTTCCGTAGACACTTTCGGCACAGGCAAAGTCTCTGACGGCAGGCTGGTGGAGATCATCAGAGAAAACTTTGACTTCCGTCCGGCGGGGATCATAAGGATGCTCGATCTGCGAAGACCGATCTACAAGCAGACAGCTGCGTACGGGCACTTCGGACGCCATGATCTGGATCTGCCGTGGGAGAAGCTGGATAAGGTTGACGCACTGAAGAAATATCTGTAAAATATACACAATGGAGCAAAAAGAGTCAGGGGACTGTTCAAAAGCGCCTGGCTCTTTTGTTTATTAAGAATATTCTGAAAACGGTGACAAAAGGGGTCAGACCCCTGTTAACAGGGGTCTGACCCCTTTTAGGAGAATATTCTGACAGAAAGGAGCTGCAAATGAAACTCAGGACAAAACTTCTTATTGTTTTTATTTCAGTCATGATCCTGCCGACGATCTTTACCTCAGTGGCAATGCAGACATTTGCGCCGGAGAGGGTAAATGAGATACAGCAGATGTATCTCATGATCGTATTTCTGACTACCGGGCTTCTGATCTACTGGATCTACCGGGGCATATCTGTTCCGCTGGCGAAGCTTCAGAAGGCGGCGCGCAATATCCGCGAGGGAAACCTGGATTTTGAGATCCAGCAGGATTCGGATGATGAGATCGGGCAGCTCTGTCAGGATTTTGAGGAGATGCGCCTCCGTCTGAAGGCAAACGCAGAGGAAAAGGTGGCGTTTGACAAGGAAAACAAAGAGCTGATCAGTAATATTTCTCATGATCTGAAGACGCCGATCACAGCTATCAAGGGATATGTGGAAGGTATCATGGACGGGGTCGCGGATACTCCGGAAAAGATGGACAGATATATCAAGACCATTTATAATAAGGCTAATGAGATGGATCTTCTCATTAATGAGCTGACTCTGTATTCCAAGATCGATACGAACAGGATTCCGTACAATTTTACAACGATTTCCGCGAAAGGATATTTCGAGGACTGTGCGGAGGACCTTCGCATGGAATTAGAGGCAAAGGGCGTGGAATTCTCTTACCGGAACTGGATGGAGGAGGATTGCAAGGTGATCGTAGACCCTGAGCAGCTCAGGAGAGTTATCAACAACATCGTATCTAACTCACTGAAATATGTGGATAAGCCGCAGACGCGGATCACGATGGAGGTTAAGGATGTGGGAGACTTCATCCAGGTCGAGATGGGTGATAACGGGAAAGGGATCGCGGCAAAGGATCTGCCTTACATTTTTGACAGATTTTACCGCACGGATGCATCGCGGAATTCTTCAAAGGGGGGAAGCGGCATCGGGCTTTCCATTGTCAAGAAGATCGTGGAGGAACACGGGGGGAATATCTGGGCGACCAGTGAAGAGGGCACTGGCACCACAATGTATTTTGTGATCAGAAAATATCAGGAGGTACCGATCGATGAGTAAGCGTATTTTGATCGTGGAAGACGAAGAGAGCATTGCGGATCTGGAGAAAGATTATCTGGAGCTGAGTAATTTTGAGGTGGAAGTCGCCAATGACGGGGAGACCGGGCTAAAAAAAGGGATGGAGGGAGATTTCGACCTGATCATCCTGGACCTGATGCTGCCGGGAGTGGACGGGTTTGAAATCTGCCGCCAGATCAGGGATAAGAAAAATACTCCGATCATCATGGTGTCGGCGAAAAAGGATGATATTGACAAGATCAGGGGGCTTGGTCTGGGAGCAGACGATTATATGACCAAGCCGTTCAGCCCGAGCGAGCTGGTTGCCCGGGTGAAAGCTCACCTGGCGCGCTACGAGCGGCTGATCGGGAGCAACGTGGAGGAGAATAAGGTGATCGAGATCCGCGGGCTGAAGATCGATACTACTGCCCGGCGCGTGTGGGTCGGCGGGGAGGAGAGAAACTTTACGACAAAGGAGTTTGATCTGCTGACGTTCCTGGCGAGCCATCCGAACCATGTGTATACAAAGGAAGAGCTGTTCAGGGAGATCTGGGATATGGAGTCCATCGGGGACATTGCTACCGTGACTGTGCACATTAAGAAAATTCGTGAGAAGATCGAGTATGACACATCCCACCCGCAGTATATAGAAACGATCTGGGGCGTGGGCTACCGGTTTAAAGTATGACCTATGCAGCTGCGGGCTTTTTTCGGAGAAGTCTTGACCTTACAGCATGACGGCGATGATCAAAAGCTGGTTTAACTGATCAGGCAGCATGTTCCTATTGCTGCCTGAAATCATAATAAAAACTGCAGCAAGCAGGCATTTTTTAGCTCTTTCTTTACAGCCCCTTCTCTTGTCAATCCCTATAGAGAGTGATATATTAGATTGGAAACGACTCCTGCGGATGCAGGAAAGTATAAATAGGAGATAAAATTTCATATGGAAGAGCAGAAAAAAAGTGCAAGGCGTGTGCGTCTGAATACGATGCAGCTCATTGCACTTGGATTTTTTGGAGTGATTTTTTTAGGCGGCGTGCTCCTGTGGCTTCCGTTCAGCAACCAGAAGCCGATTGAATTTATCGACGCGCTCTTTACGTCGGTGACCAGCGTGTGCGTGACCGGGCTCGTGACGATCGTCCCGGCGGAGCAGTTTACCGTGGTGGGAAAGATCATCCTTGTGATCCTGATCCAGATCGGAGGTCTTGGGATCATTGCATGTATCTCGGCGTTCTATCTGATGCTGGGGAAACGGATCTCTATGAAGAGAAGGATCACGATCCAGCAGGCTTACGGACTGGACACACTTTCCGGAATGGTCAAATTTATCATTCGGATACTGAAAGGCACATTTCTGGTAGAAGGGATAGGAGCGGTCCTGTTTGCTTTTAAGTTTATACCGGAGTATGGAGTTGTCACGGGAATCGGATACTCTATATTCCATTCTGTATCGGCATTCTGTAATGCCGGTATTGATATTATCGGAAGCACAAGTTTTCAACAGTATGCATTGTCACCGCTGATCAATTTTACGACTATGTTCCTCATTGTGATGGGCGGTCTCGGTTTCCCTGTCTGGCACGACATTGCCACAAATGTGAGGAAGATCGGAAAAGAGAGGAAGCGTCCGCTGAAATGGCTGTTTACCAGGCTGTCGCTTCAGAGCCGGATCGTAATCGTGATGACGGTCAGTTTGATCCTTTTCGGAACGCTGTGTTTCTTTATTATTGAATTTGAAAATCCGGCTACGATGAAGGATATGAATGTATTCCAGAAGATCATGGCATCTATGTTCCAGTCCGTGACAACGAGGACTGCCGGATATGCCACAGTATCGCAGGCGGGGCTGGAGGAAAGCTCCAAACTGATCGGATGTATCCTGATGTTTATCGGAGGTTCTCCGGCAGGTACAGCCGGCGGTATCAAGACGACCACAGCGGCGATGCTTGTCCTGACAGTGCTCTGTGTACTCAGGAACCGCAGAGATACGGAGTGCTTTGACCGCAAGATCGATATAGAGTCCATCAAATCGGGCATCACCATCGCGCTGATCACATTCCTGGTACTGTTTACGGGAATCATGGCGCTCACGGTCTTTGACCCGGGTGTGGATGTTCTGGACCTGATGTACGAAGCGGCATCCGCTATGGGTACGGTAGGATTGTCTGCGGACCTGACGCCGAGTCTTACGAGGGCGAGTCATATCGTGCTGATGCTGATGATGTACATAGGGCGTATCGGTCCTCTGACAATGGCTCTGGTATTTGCCGGGAAGAGCGATAAGAGTTCGCAGTTCAGAGAACTGCCGGAAGAGAAGGTAATGCTCGGCTGATCGTTCCGGGCTCAACAGCTGGCCGGACATAGCGGATCAGCTTAAACATAGCATATAACATTTGGAGGAAAAGACAATGGAAAAGCAGTATGCTGTACTTGGAATGGGAAGTTTCGGAGAGAGCGTGGCGCTCACACTGGAGAATATGGGCTGTGACGTTCTGGTAATGGATGACTCTTATGAGAAGATCCAGGATATTTCGGACAAAGTCTCTTATGCAATGAAAGCAGATGTTTCGGATCCGGATGCACTCCAGGCGCTTGGGGGAAAAAATCTGGACGGTGTTGTTGTAGCGGTCTCTGAAAATCTTGAGGCAGGCATCATGGCGACCATGCTCTGCAAAGAAATGGGAATCCCGCTTGTTGTTGCAAAAGCAAAGAATAAGCTTCAGGGAGCAATCCTTAAGCGGGTCGGAGCGGACCGGATCGTATACCCGGAGATCGAGATGGGAAGCCGGGTGGCAAAGAGTCTCGTATCCAGAGAGTTTATGGACTGGATCGAGCTGTCAAATGATTACAGTATGGTGGAGATCGCTGTGCCGGATAAATGGGTAGGGCGGACTCTTGTTGATATAAATGTCCGTGAGCGTCTCGGCATTAATGTTGTGGGAATCATCATCAACGGAAAGATCGATGTGACTCTGGATCCCCAGAAACCGCTGCCTGAAGGCGGGATTCTTATCGTGATCGGCGCTAATGATGTACTTGAGAAGTTCGATTCTAAGAAGAAGCTGTAAAAAAACAGAGTGCGATCTAATTTTTTGTTGACAATCCGAAATTCTGCGATATAATAGAATCGAATTGTAAAAGAATACTGCTGAGAACAGGACAGGACTTCCGATGCAGATGTGCTTTCAGAGAGTTCCCGGACGGTGAGAGGGGACAGCACGGCAGCGAAGCCATCACCTGCGAGCAGTCGGGGCGAAAGCACAGGCGAGTAACCCGGACCGGGATTCCCCCGTTACAGGGAAGCCTGTTAATCCGTATCCTATGCGGACGACAGGGCAGAGAGACCGGAAATACCGGTAACAGAAGTGGTATCGCGGAGAAATCTATTTCGTCTTCTGACAGAGTGATCTGTCGGAAGGCGTTTTTTCTTTTTAAGGGAAGTTCAGCGGCTTTTACATTCCGGGATGCAGCGGGCATCCATGAAACAAGTCAATGTCTTATTTTACAAAGGAGAGTAGAGGATTATGAACACATTAGTAATCGTACTGATCGCCGCCGTATGTCTGATCACAGCATATGTGCTGTACGGACGCTGGCTGGCAAAGAAATGGGGGATCGATCCGAAGGCAAAGACTCCGGCAGTACTGCATAATGACGGACAGGATTATGTGCCCACGGACGGGTGGACTGTATTTGCGCATCAGTTTTCATCCATCGCGGGCGCAGGACCAGTCACCGGCGCAATCCAGGCGGCTGCATTCGGCTGGCTCCCGGTCCTTCTGTGGATCATCCTCGGAGGTATATTTTTCGGGGCGGTGACAGACTTTGGAGCGCTGTATGCCAGTGTGAAAAATGACGGAAAGTCCATGGGGCTTCTGATCGAGAAATATATCGGAAAGGCGGGCAGAAAGCTGTTTCTCGGCTTTTGCTGGCTTTTCTGCCTGATTGTTATCGCAGCGTTTGCCGATATGGTGGCAGATACATTTAACGCATATACAGTGACAGACGGCGTGCAGACGCTTTCCGAAAATGCGGCAGTAAACGGTGCGGCAGGAAGTATTTCGCTGTTTTTTATCCTGTTTGCAGTTGTGTTCGGTGTGGTGCAGCATAAGGTGAAATTAACCGGATGGAAAGAAGTTGTGGTCGGGCTTGTGTGCACGGTTCTGGCTTTTGTATGTGGTATGAATTTCCCGGTGATACTGGGCAAGGATATGTGGGTTTACATTGCATTTATCTATATTTTTCTTGCGGCGGTGCTCCCGATGTGGTTCGTGATGCAGCCGAGGGATTACATGTCCACGTTTATGTTTGTCGGAATGATCGCCGGTGCGGTGCTGGGGCTTATTTTTGCCCATCCGTCCATGAATCTTCCGGCATTTACAGGATTCCGGAATGAGAGTCTGGGAACTCTGTTCCCGATCCTGTTCGTAACAGTCGCATGCGGCGCGGTATCCGGATTCCACAGTCTGGTATCCTCCGGGACCTCATCCAAGACGATCTCAAATGAAAAGGATATGCTGAAAGTCGGATATGGAGCTATGGTACTGGAAAGCCTTCTTGCCGTTATCGCGCTCTGCGTGGCGGGAGCAGCGGCCGGAGCGGACGGAACGGCGGCGGTGGGGACTCCGTTCCAGATCTTCTCTTCGGGAGTTGCGGGATTCCTGGAGATGTTCGGCATTCCGGTCTATGTGGCACAGAGCTTTATGACGATGTGCGTGTCTGCTCTGGCATTTACGACATTGGATTCGGTTGCCCGTATCGGACGTATGTCCTTCCAGGAACTGTTCAGCGTGGATGATATGGATCATGCCGAGGGCTGGAGAAAAGTCCTGTGCAACAAATATTTCGCGACTGTCATCACTCTGGTGTTCGGCTATATTCTGACTCAGGTGGGATATTCCAATATCTGGCCGCTGTTCGGAAGCGCCAACCAGCTGCTGAGCGCGCTTGTGCTGATCACGCTGTGCGTATTCCTGAAAGTGACGGGAAGGACAATGAAGACACTGGTCCCTCCGTTCGTGATCATGCTGATCGTGACATTTACCGCGCTGGTACAGAGATTTATCTCACTGGTCAAAGCATTTTCAGCGGGAACAGGGGTGTTCATGGTTGAAGGGCTGCAGCTTATCGTGGCAGTACTGCTGATGGTGCTGGGAGTGACGATCGTAGTTACATCGGGAAAAGAGCTTGTGAGGAAAATTTAGCTGTTTCTGGCAGAGTAAAATTTATCGAAATTTTAACATCTTGCTTGACATATAATAAATATAGGTGTAGAGTTGCTCCCATAAAAAGCAAAGGCGCTTTGGAGAATGATCTCCAGAGCGCTTTTCTTTTTATCCATATAAATACCTTTACCGGTACAAAGACGTGCATCCAGAGAGAGGTACCCTCTCTGCGGTGCATTTTTTGTACCGGGAAACAAAAAAGGAGGAGATGTTATGTATTCAGCAACAGATGTAATCTGGGTACTGGCAGCGGCAATTTTGGTGTTTTTTATGCAGGCCGGATTTGCACTTTGCGAGGCGGGGCTGACACGGGCAAAAAATACAGGTAATATCCTGATGAAAAATATGATGGATTTCTGTATCGGAACGCCGTGCTTCTGGCTGATCGGATTCGGCATTATGTTTGCGGGATCCGGTCCTTTGATCGGCGGATTTGACCCGCTGATCAGAGGATCTTATGACTTCGGTACACTTCCGACATGGTGTTATGCGATTTTTCAGACTGTATTCTGCGCTGCAGCGGCAACGATTGTTTCCGGTTCTACTGTTGCCATGACGGCGGATGCAGACATGGAGCTTGCGTCCTTAGTAATGTTTAATACAAACCTTGCAGCGGCGGTTGCCACGGTAGTGGGAATGATCTTTACCTGGATCCGATATGGAAAACCAGACGTATCTATTACTTTTAATGCAGCTCTTGCAGGTTTGGTGGCTATTACAGCTCCCTGTGACTGTGTGACTCCGGCCGGGGCGTTCTTTATCGGTCTGATTGCCGGCTTCCTGGTAGTTTTAGCCGTGGAATTCTTTGACAACATAGCAAAGATCGATGATCCGGTAGGTGCTGTTTCAGTCCATATGGTAAACGGAATCTGGGGTACTCTGGCAGTCGGATTGTTCAGCAACGGCGGAGACGGTGTGGGCACCGGTCTGTTTTACGGCGGCGGTTTCAGACAGCTTGGAATCCAGGCGCTGGGTATAGTCAGCGTAGCGGCTTATGTACTGGCAGTAATGTTTATTGCCTTTAAAATCATTGATAAGACAGTGGGGCTGCGTGTACCTGCTCAGGTTGAACTGGATGGACTCGATATACGTGAACATGGTCTTGCGTCTGCGTACTCCGGATTCGCCATTAATGATATGACCGGCATGGATATGGATATTTGTTTATAACGTGACGAGAGTTGTAAAGGTACGAACAGGGGAAGAAAACTATGCAGCGCTTCAGGATGTGGAATAAGCATGATTTAATAACCGCTGCCGGATAAATTCTGAAAATAATTGAATTCTGAAGATAATATTTGCCGGAGAGAAAAGGGCCGATACATTTGGGGATTAATGATTCCGATAATGTACCGGCTTTTCTTTTTTCAGAGGCGTTCTTCATAAATGAGTGCGGAGGGGGGGAGAGGATTTGCGAAGGACACTGTTTTTTGCAGGGGAAAATTGTTATAATGAAAGGCATAACGGCTCAGGGAATGATTATAGTTGTGGAGGGCGGAAAAAGGAAAGGCGGGAAAATATGAAACGAAAAGAGAGAGGGAGCTGCGAGACATGCGCTTTCTATGTGTATGATGATGAGTACGGCGCATATCTGTGCGATATGAATATGGATGAAGACGACTATGTGCGGATCATGTCAGACCGGTATTACCAGTGTCCCTATTACCGGAACGGGGACGAGTATGCGGTAGTCAGGAAGCAGATATAAAAGGAAATACAGATCAGGGTACAGAAGAACAAGCAGTAATTTGGGAATTACAGAGGAGTGTGAAGTCGGAGGACGAACTTTTTGGGTTTTTCAAAAAGCTTCTTTGAGCTAATGTGAGATGAATCCACTTATGATGAAAGGCGCTGTTTATCGAAAACTGAGTTAATAGAATAGAAAAATAGGTTTTGTCCCGTATTTTTGGACTCACTTTTTGTTAAAGTACATATAACAAAAAGTGAGTTTTTTATATCCGGAATTTCGGACGGAAAGGACAGGGAGTTATGAAAGAAATTAATTTAACGATCACAGGGATGAGACACTATTACGGCAACGGCATAATTCATGTGGGAGATATTTTCCGCTGTAAAAAAGAACCTGAAAACGCATATGATGCAGAAGCAATTCAGGTACTGCTTCCGGTATACGGAAAAGTGGGTTATATCGCAAACAGCCCGTATACCGTTGCAAAAGGGACATTAAGCGCCGGGCGGGCATATGACCAGGTGAAGAAAAAGTTCTATGTACGTGTACTTTATATCTGTACGAATCAGATCATATGCAAAGTGGAAGAGGGCAGGAAAGAAGAACTGGAGAGACGGATCAGCAGACAGCTCAAAGCGGTCGATGATACTGAGTTTTAAGAATGCGGCACATATGCTACAATGGCTTTATGAAGTCAAAGGAGATTAAGCCATGGTTAAATCATACAGCCAGAAATTAAGGGTGTTATATGTGATGCAGATCCTGCTGAGAAATTCCGACGAAGAACATCCGATCTCTCAGGCGGAAATATCAGAGCGTCTGAACGCTTACGGCATACAGGCGGACCGCAAAAGTATTTATGATGATATTAAGGTCTTAAATGAGTTTGGAATGGAGATAGAAAACCGCAGGTCTAGGCCGTCGGGTTTCTATGTGGCGGAGAGAAATTTTGAACTGCCGGAGCTGAAGCTGCTGGTCGATGCGGTCCAGTCGTCGAAATTTATTACAGCGAAGAAGTCAAATGAACTGATCCGTAAGCTGGAAGAACTGGCAAGCGTACACGAGGCAAAGACGCTCCAGAGACAGGTGTTTGTCGGGAACCGCATTAAAACGATGAATGAAAGCATCTACTATAATGTGGACAAGATACACCAGGCGCTCTCTCAGAACCGGCTGATCCGGTTTCACTACTATGAGTGGACGCCGCAAAAAGAAATGCATCTGCGCAGAGATGGAAAAGCCTACGAAATCAGCCCGTGGGGGCTGACCTGGGATGACGAGAATTACTATATGGTCGGCTATGACAGTGATGCGGAAATGATCAAGCATTTTCGGGTGGACAAGATGCTGGATATAGAAATAACGGATCAGATCAGGAGGGGAAAAGAACGATTCGAAAAGTTCGATCTTGCGAATTATGCGAAAAAAGTTTTTGGTATGTTCAGCGGGGAAGAGCGTACTGTGAAGATGCTTTGCGAGAATGCTCTTGCAGGCGCTATGATTGACCGATTTGGAAGAGATGTTATGATGCACCCTGTCGACGAAAAGCATTTTACAGTAAGCGCGGGAGTGAATGTAAGCCCGCAGTTTTTCGGGTGGCTTGTTGCGCTGGGGAAGGGCGTGGTGATCGAGAGCCCGGAGGATGTGAGAGAGGAGTTTAAGGAATGGATGAGGGCGGTGCTTAAGGAGTATGAAGATGAGGGATAAGAAAGATGTCTGTTGAGAAAGAGGAAGTGATGTCATATAGTTACATATTAAAATCAGTCTATGCTATTCGATATATGACGTGTTAGAATTAACATAAATCTATATCGATTTATTAAGGGAGGCATATTATGGCGTTTGATTTTGGAAATGCAAATGCTCAACAAACGGAGGCGATTCAGTCAACGGAAGGCCCATTACTTATAATAGCTGGTCCGGGGGAACGCGTGATAATAGTGATACCGCACGGGAGCGCCGTAAATACACGGGCTTCGGCGGCATAGTCCTATTCAAAACGCGTAGGTAAGGTCCCGGAGAACCGGTGGGGAAAGGCACCGGACAATTAAAAACGGAATATGGTCGATTTGGGTAGGACTGAATCAGTTTGAAGGAGCGGAAGTTCCAGGCAGACTGAGACAGTCTATTTTTTTACCCTTTAGCAGGATGCCGGGTGGCTCCCGGCTCTGCATGGCCATCACAAACATGACAATCGAAGGAGGAAATCAGATGCAGAAATCAAGGAACATGAAAGTTTATGGAATGAGCGGATACAAGTACAGGGCAACGCCCACGATTATGCTCAAAGGATAGTGGCTGAAGGAGTTGGGATTCGATATCGGATCTTATGTTTCTGTCAGCTGCGAGAACGGTAAATTGGTCATCACGCCTGATACGGAAAAGGCGGCGATGAAGGAAGCTGAGGCGGCATTCATGGAAAAGGAAATGAAGCTTCTGCAGAAGAAGTTTGAGGCAGAAAAAGAAAAGTTGCGTGCCCGCTTTGTGGCAGAGAAAACTGCAGAATATGGCGTATGTTCAGAACAGGGGGTGTGATGATATGGGAAAGATTATCATGATCGGAGCGATGAAGGGAGGCGTTGGGAAGTCTGTTACCACTTTCAATCTGGCGTATTCCCTGCAGAAGAAGGGCAAGAAGGTTTTGGCTGTGGACTTTGATCCGCAGTCGAACCTGACCGCCTGTTTTGGGGCGGATGATGTTGATGTGGCGATCGGAGACCTGATGCTGGCAGTGATCGAGGATGAAGAACTTTCGGATCGTGAGGAATATATCTGGGAGAGGAACGGAGTGGATTTCATCCCGTCATCCATAGGACTTTCTGCGGTTGAGGCGAAGCTGAGACTGGAAATGGGTACGGAGAAGATGCTGGCGGCTATTCTGGAGCCTCTGAGGGATGAATATGATGTCATCCTTATTGATACCAGTCCGTCTCTGGGTGCGCTTAATATCAACGCAATGGCGGTGGCAGATGACGTTATCGTGACGGTGAATCCTCAGCTTCTGGCGATGAAGGGATTACAGGATTTCCTGAAGACGGTGAAGAAGATCAAGAGCCGTATCAATGCGAAGTTGGATGTGGCGGGGATCCTGCTGACGATGTGCGACGCCAGGACGATCCTTTGTAAAACCATCACGGAGCAGGTGGCTGAGACTTTCCAGGGGCAGATCAGGATCTTCAAGAGCAAGATCCCGAATACGGTCAAGGTGGGAGAATCCGTTTATTACAGCGAGCCTCTGGCGGAATATGCGCCTGAGAGCAATGCGTGCAAGGCTTATGACAGGCTGGCGGGGGAGGTGATCGCGTATGAAGGCTAATGCACCGAAAAGGAAGATATTTGATGCTGTGGATATGCTGACTGGGGAATCTCCGGTGCAGACCACTGAAACGGCTGCAGGCGGCGTACAGATGCTGCCTGTAGATAAGATCAAGGCGTTCCATGACCATCCGTTCCGCCTGTATGAGGGGGACAGGCTGAATGATATGGTGGAGAGTGTGAAGGAGCATGGGGTTCTGAATCCCGTCATTGTCCGTAAGGTCGGTAAAGGGTATGAAATGCTTTCCGGCCATAATAGACAAAATGCGGCCAAAATTGCTGGACTTACGGAGATTCCGGCTATTGTGAAGGAAGGGATCTCTGATGAAGAAGCTTATATCTATGTGATTGAAACGAATGTGATACAGCGGTCCTTTGGAGATCTGCTTCCCTCTGAGAAGGCTACAGTCATGGGGATGCAGTACGACAAGGTGCGCTGTCAGGGAAAGCGGAATGATATTATTCGGGAACTACAGATCCTGAACGGTGAAACGCCGACAGAGACTTGTGGACATAATGGCCACAGGTTCAAGACCAGGGATGTCCTGGCTGAGGAATATGGATATTCAAGTCGGAGCGCGGCGCGGTATCTTCGTATCAACAGCCTGATCCGTCCATTCAAGGATCTGGTCGATGATAACAAGATTGCCCTGTTGGCAGCAGTGGATGTGTCCTATTTGTCGGAGGAAGAGCAGGAGACTGTGTATAAGGTCATCAGTGCAATGGGTGTGAAACTGAAGCCTAAGATGGCCGAGGAACTGCGGAAACACGGTGGTGAACTGACTGAGGCCATGACGGAGAATCTTATCGAAGGGATGATTGTAAGAAAGGCTTCTTGCGATGAAGGAACAAGAGTGAAGCTGCCAGACAATATCTGCGAGAAATACTTCTCTGGCATGAATGCCGTGCAGATGGCTGAGGTGGTGACACAGGCTCTGGAAGCGTGGTTTACCGGGAAGGAGGCTGCCTATGTTCAACAGTGAAGACCTGAAATGTCTGGATCCACAGTATTTTATCATCATTGCCACAGATGCCTTCGATGTGACGATCATGTCCAGGAATACTGGTCATTACTGGTACCTGCATAATCCTGAGTATCCGGAGCAGGGGACGGTGATCATATATCACAAGCACAAGGCTTCTCATCCGTATCATCAGCACGGCAGGGCGAACACCCTGTGGCAGGCGGTACGGGGGATTCGGAAGCACGATAAATGGCAAATGAACGGGAGAAAATGGTGAAAGATAGGCTCTTTTGAGGGTGGAATGCTCTTGAAAGAGCCTAATTCGTAATCTGCTGAGATTTGTTGGAAAGTTTAGCAGGGGGAAATAAATCTTTGACATGTTAAAGATTTTGGTGTATACTTATGTATGGCGAAATGGGTATCTCAATGGAGGCATTTAGCAGGAGTTGAAGTGAAACTATGAATATTTCGTACAACGGATTATGGAAACTACTAATTGATAATGATTTGCAACGAAAAGATCTGATTGAAAATCTTAATATCAGTTCTTCTACGCTGGCAAAAATGTCAAAGGGAGAACCGGTATCTCTTACAGTGTTGGAACGAGTTTGCGAATACCTCCACTGTGATATTGGTGATGTTATGAGTTTCCAAGAGTCAAACAAATATGAAAAGAGAGGATGATATCATGCCAGAAGAAGTAGTATTGAATCTAACCCCAGATCCCAAAGTGCTAATAGCATTAACGCACACGGATATCAAGCCTTTAGATGCTTTGTGCGAGTTGATTGATAATGCGATTGACTCTTTCACATCAGCAAAATTACAAGGGATAAACATAGTTAATCCATGCATTAGAATTGATCTTCCTTCAATTAAAGAAATCAATAGTGGGACTGGATTACTGAGAGTATCTGATAATGGTCCTGGATTAACCATGGAAGCTGCTGAAAAAGCATTGAGAGCTGGATTTTCAGGTAATAACCCTTATGATAGTTTGGGTTTGTTTGGCATGGGCTTTAATATATCTACGGGAAAAATCGGAAGTGTAACAAAGTTTTATTCATGTCGCGATGATTCTGATAAAGCATTAGAAGTTACGATTGACCTTAATAGGATTAACGCTAACAAAGATTACAATGTAGTCGCATATTATGTTGAAAAGGTAAATGATATGCGCGGTACCATTATTGAGATTAGTAATTGGTGGCCGAACGGAAATGATAACCGAGATTTTATTAAGAATCTGGTCAATTACGGAGTGAAAAAAATCCGAGACGAGCTGGGCAGAAGATATGCGACCATATTAAAAGAAGGTAATATCAAGATTTATGTTAATGAGGGAGAGTGCATTGCATTTGAACATTGTATATGGGATGACTCTCGCTATGTAGAAAAGAGTAAACACGGAAAGATTCCGGCGGTGTTTAGATTTGATAGAGTTTTGCACACACAGAAGAAATGTGCTAACTGTACGACTACATTGGAGTCGTTTCAGGATGAGTGCCCTGCATGTGGTTGTCGTGAGACAAGAACATTGGAAGAACGCGTATATGGTTGGGTAGGTATTCAGCGTTTTGATGACTTATCAGAGTTTGGTATTGATCTTATCAGAAATGGAAGGGCGATCAGGATTTCAGAGAAAGCAGCATTCTTTGAGTTTGTTGATGAATTTCAGAAGACAATTAAGGACTACCCTATAGACAGCAATTACGGAAGAATAGTAGGTGAAGTTCATCTAAATCATGTTCCTGTGGATTTTATGAAGCAGGATTTCCAGAGAAGTAGCTCTGAATGGCATAGGGCTATGGTTTTTCTGCGCGGTGAAAGTTCGCTTCAGCCTACGCAACCTGGAGCGGATAAAAATGAATCACCTATATTCAAACTGTTCCAGGGATATAGGAAAGTTAAAACAGCTGGAAAAACAGACATGTATATGGGCGTGTGGGATCCAGTTAAGGAAGAACCTCGCAGAATAAGCAGAGATGTTGAAAAAGAATTCTACGAGAAATTCAAGAAAAAAGAACCTGGATACTATGATGATACTGAATGGTGGAAGAAGGTAGAAGAGGCGGACAAGAAGCCGGTTAAAGAAATGCCGTTATGCCCGTCATGTGGTTGCCAGAATCTTGAAGAGGCAGAAGTTTGCTTCTCATGCGGAGCAATCCTTAAGGGTAAAAAATGCATTTCGTGTGGCGAAGAGATTCCGTTGTCTGCAAAAAGCTGTCCGAAGTGCGGAAGTAGTCAAGCACCTAAAATTATAAAACCGTGGACATGTAATATCTGCGGCACAAGTAATGATCCTACTTTTGATAGTTGTAAATCTTGTGGAGCTCAGCGCGGTGAAGAAAATCATCTTACATTTGATTACTTGAAGAAGCATAGTGATAAAAATGATGTTTTATCAATTGCAGATTGTTCAATAGAACTTGCTAATGGTAGCAAGAGTAATCCGATCCGGGTTGATGTATATGAGGTGACTGAGCCGCTAAAATCGAATAATGGAACAAAGAGCCTTCCGATTTTTACTGACAAAACTGATTTGAGTACATTGTCAATATTCATCAACTTGAATCATCGGATTTTTAAGCAGTGTAGGATAAAGCCTGAACAGATGATAGCGGAAGAAATAGCTGAGTTTGTATATATGACGAATCGTTCGATCAATGTAAAAGATGGAACACATACGATTCCATATATTGCGTGGCAAATTATTGAAAAGTATTGGGCGGAGCGTTTAGAAGGGAGTGGTAATGATTTAAGGGCTTCGGTAGAGAGCATTCTTTTATCTATTAGGGAAAGATTGATTTACTCAAACAACCCGGAGCTGTCAAATTATTTTGACTTGTTAGATTCCGACCAGCAGAAAGAGTTTATTAATGAGATGATAAATGCCGGAGAAGATATTTCTAAGGTTTCAGAATATAAGGCGGATTGTAGATATCTGAAATATGTGCCTGCAGCGTTCTTAATAAAGCTGTTTGAGTTGAAACCTGAGTTTTTCTTTGATGGAAAAGTGTGGGACGAACCATACAGTATAAGTGATGTAGGCGAGGATATTACCGCATTCATGCAGGAGAGAACGAAGGCACTGTATAAAGGTTGCTTAGATGATCTGCTCTTCTATATCAAATATAAAACGCCAAGCGATATGATTGTTCAGAGGACTACGCTTGCAGTTGAATGGCTTAAAGAGAGGGTGGCCGAATAAATGTTTATTGATAAGGAAAGCATCAAATCAAATTCGTGGCAATCCTTTGAACGCCTCATTTGTAGGCTTGCTATGGCGGAGGGGTTTACAGGCGCAAGAGTAGTTGGCCAGAGTAATGATCATGGTGCAGATATTATTGCGACAAGAAATGGTATTAGGTGGCTGTTTCAAGCAAAGCATTGGAAAAAGCCAGTTGGTATCGAGGTCATCGATGAAACCTTAAAGGCAGCTCAGTTATACAAAGCCAAGGTTCCTGTTATTGTGGCATCTAACGGTTTTGATTCAAAGGCGATTGACCATCAGAAAAACCTGATGCAGAGCGGGATAAATATCCAACTTTGGACACCAGATATTTTAGTGGAACATGCCAATCGTCTGGGAGATGGAATACCTAATAAATACCCGGTGCGAGAATATCAAGAGAAAGCCATTCAGGGAATAATGAATGCATATGTGAAACAAGACTGCAAAGCACTTGCTGTGCTCGCAACTGGCATGGGGAAGACTTTTATTGCTGCAGAAACGATACATCGAATGGTGGCAATGAATCAGAACCTAAGGGTGTTGGTTCTTGCTCATACAAATCCGTTAGTATATCAGCTTGAACAGTCGTTTTGGAAATTTATGAATCGCAATCAGAAGTCTGTAGTGTGGAACGGATATGAAGAACCATCTATGCAAGAATTAGAGACTTCATCATTTGTTTTCGCATGTGTAAATACGGTTTCGGATTATATTAAGAGGGTGGACGATTTTCCTGAATTTGATGTCATTATAGTCGATGAATGCCATCATGCTGGTTCATCAATGTATAGCACGGTTTTTGAAAAAACAAGAGCCGGAAAATATAATGGACCATTTTTGTTAGGGCTTACAGCGACTCCTTGGCGACCAGATGAAGTCGATCTTGCGGATATTTTTGGTGAAACAGTTGTCTGTATAGATATGGTGGAAGGGCTGAAAAAAGGCTTTTTATCAAATGTTGATTATCGCATGTATACAGATAATATCGACTGGGATGCGCTGAGAAATCTGGAAGGACAAACATTTACTCCGAAGCAGATTAACCGAACTCTTTTTATTGAGCAATGGGATGATTCTGTAGTTTATGAACTTAGGAATGCGTGGGGTGAACAACCGAATCCAAGAGCTATCGTATTTTGTGGAACGATTGACCATGCCAACATAATGTGCACCAAATTGAATGCATTGGGCTTTTGTAATGCGGCAGCCATTTATTCTAATTCGGGTAGCGGTTATTCGATGACACAGTATGAGAAGAACAGGATACTTGCAGATTTTGCTGATGGCCGGATTAATGTAGTATGCACTGTGGATATTTTTAATGAGGGTATAGATGTGCCTGATGTTAATATCTTGGTTTTTCAACGCGTAACGCATTCCAGAAGGATTTTTATTCAGCAGTTAGGGCGTGGGCTTAGAATATCTGATAGCAAGGAGAAGGTTATCGTTCTCGATTTCGTTTCTGATATTAGAAGGTTTGCAGCAGGACTTGAATTAAAAGATGGATTAGAGAAAGACGATCTTGCTCCTGCAGATAAGCATAAGCCCGTAAGGATAAGCTTGCCAAGTAAAGTAACATTTAGAAAAGTAACCGGTGATGATCCGGATACCGAGAAATTTTTAAGAGTTTGGCTTGATGATATCGCTGCAATAGAAGAGTCAGGGGAGAATTCAAGCGTACTAAAGTTCCCGCCGGTATTTGAAAATTCGAAGGTATAGGTGATAAGAATGGGTTTTGATCAGAAGGCAATCGTTGAAAGTATATTGAAAACGGAAGAATTAGCACAAGCGGAAAAGACAGCAGAACTTCGTCTTCGGAGAATAGCTACATGGGATACACCCACAATAGAGTATGCCTATCAGAACACGGAAAGTATGAATACAATAGCATTCATTTTTCCGGATCTTGCTGAAGATGTAAATGAATGGGTTAAGTGGGGGCTTGATATGCTGAGTCATTATGATTCGTGTATTGCCTGCTTTCCGGCTGAAGCACTATCTGATGCAAATCTTTACTGCGATTGTCTTTCTGAAAAAGGATTGGAATCACTTCAAATCGGCGTTGTTGCCTATGACAAAAATGGGAATATTATGGTTATACGGATGTATGTTCTTGCGGATACATCTAGCAAAAAACGATCAAAAGGTGAAAGAAAATCATATTGGTGCTGGTGGAGAGATGCAAGTCATTATGAAGTGGCAACGTTACTTGAACTTAGCGAAAAATATGATGATCTTGATGAAGATATTTATACAAAAAAGGTTTATCCAGAGTTTTATGACATGATGATAAACCAGCAAACAAAACAATGGGATGGAACGCCCAGAAATAAGAATTATAGTGTTGCTTCCTTTAAGGCAGAAAAGCAGAATTACAAAATTCCAATGTGTCAGCTTGGATTGTGGGAAGCATCAACGGGGCATATCACACCCAAAGGAAGGATATTGTTGGAAGTTGTAAGAAAGAATGGAGATAGCAGTAGAAGATACTTGGCGTATCTATCTAAATTGCTTTTATTAGATGGGAAGCATTTGGACTTAATAAAGGACTTAGATGACTTCCAAAAGAGTTGTCCGGAGGTGATACCTGAATCAAGTGCCGAGTATTTTATTCTGTTTGACAACTATATGGAAACTAAAGGATCCATAGGAACACGGAAACCTTCGGCTGTAAAAACAGGAGCAAAGAAGGCGTATGTTAGAGACGAACCTAAGCTTTGGAATAAGCTTGGATTCATCATTCCTTCAGGAAAAGGAAGGTATTATTGGCCATTTAAAGGAATAAAATTCAACTGGCCAAAAATAAATGAGATTCTAATCTCCACTGAGGATAGTCAGGAGGATGTTTTATGAGCAAATACAAAATAGTTGACTTGTTCAGTGGAGCAGGAGGCTTTCAAATCGGATTTGAAAGAGAAGGCTTTGAGACTATATTATCAACCGATTTTGACGAAGATTGTGAAAAGGTACACAAGAAGAATAGACCCGACATTCCTTTTTTGAGAATGGATATACATGATTTATCTTCAGAACTAATAGACAAGTATGTTGACCCGAATATAAATATAGATGTTCTTATAGGGGGACCACCGTGTCAGGGATTTTCAACTATAGGTAAGCGTATTTCATCTGACCCGGACAAAAGAAAGGCGTTTGATCCTCGAAATACTTTATTTAGAGAATACATCAGGGTGCTTAATTATCTTAAACCGAAGTTCTTTCTTATGGAGAATGTTCAAGGGTTGTTAACGAGAGATAAGGGGAGAATTTTTGAGGAAATAAAGGAAACTTTCAAAAAGACAGGCTATGAATTTAATTATGTGATTTTGAATGCTGCTGATTATGGTGTTCCTCAAATACGAAACCGAGTATTCTTTTTTGGCAACAGAGTTGGGGTAAAAATGGAGCCACCGTCACCTTGCTGTGATGGAACTGACGAGCATCCATATAAAACAGTAGGAGAAGCAATAGGTGATTTAGCAGATTTGTCGGATGATCTGGAATTTAATCATGTGGCATTGAAGCATGGAGAAATTAATTTAAGACGATATGCGTTGATACCTGAAGGAGGACGACTTCCGGAAGATCAATTACCGGAAGAATTATATCGGAAGAATTTTGGAAATACATTTAAGAGACTGCATAGGGATAAGCCGTCACTGACAATGGTTCCAGGACATAATGCGTTTCCTATTCATCCCTGGCTGAACAGAAGCTTAACTGTTAGAGAAGCTGCAAGAATCCAAACATTTCCAGATGACTATGTTTTTGTTGGTCCGAGACAAAAACAGTGTATGCAGGTGGGAAATGCTGTTCCGCCCGTTATGGCTCAGTGTTGGGCAAAATACTTAAAAGAGGAGCTGGATAAATACTATGGAGATAAATAGTTTTGTGGATCTATTTAGTGGGGCAGGCGGACTGTTGCGAGGATTTATGGACGCCGGTCTCACTCCTGAGTTTTCTGTTGAAATGTGGGAACCAGCTGTGCAAACGCACAGAAGGAATTATCCTAATGTTCCACTCTGGGACAGGGATATTAGAACAATAAAAAATAAGGAAATACAGCCTTATAAAGGCAAGGTGGATCTCATTATAGGGGGACCACCGTGTCAGGGCTTTTCTACTATCGGAAAGCGTTTGGTGAAGGATCCGAGGAACGAACTAGTATTTGAATTTATTCGATTTGTTAAGGTTATTAAGCCTAAAGTTTTTTTGATGGAGAATGTTCGCGGTCTTCTTTCAGCAAACAATGGACTCATAAAGGATGCAATAACCGCTGAATTTGAGAAGATTGGATATAATGTTACGCACGAGGTTATATGTGCGGCTGATTATGGGGTACCTCAAATGAGATACAGGGTATTGTTCTTAGGGATTAGAAAGGATCTAAAAACAATGCCTACATTTCCAGAGAAAACCGTTACGAAGGATCATTATGTGACGGTCGGAGATGTGATTATGGATTTGGTTGGTCAGGAAAATCAGTTTCCTAATCATGTGCCTATGAATCATAACGACATTGTAAAGAAAAGAATCTCACTTATTAAGGAAGGGGAAGGAATACCAGATGCTGGTTTACCTGAGGATGTTGCAAAGGGTTCAAGGTCTGATTATACGGACAACACGATAAAAAACTTTAGTCATGTATATAGGAGATTGAGTAGAACTAAGCCGGCAACGACAATGGTTCCAGGACACAATGCTTTTCCGCTTCATCCGACTGAAGATAGAAGTCTGACGGTAAGAGAGGCTGCAAGGATACAGACATTCCCTGATGATGTAATTTTCGAGGGTACACGACAAAATCAATGTATTCAAGTAGGGAATGCTGTTCCAGTTAAACTGGCGTATGAGATGGCAGAGCATATAAAGAAATTATAAAAAGCAGCAATGACAGCCGTACTGCCATTGCTGCAATTAGCGAGAGGACTTAACTACTAAGGAGTGGTTTGAATATATTCGTCAAAAATTGTGCGAAGTTTTTTAATCCATCCGTAGAGTGTTTTCTGGGGCTTTTGTAATATATCGGATGCTTCCTTAACGGAGAAATCCTGCCCTAATAAGGCGAGCAAATCCGTATAATCAGAATACTTAGGATATTTTTCCTTTACATATTCTATGAGCCCTGACAGTAACTTGAAATATGCATAATCCGTGGGAATGCTTGTTGGAGAAACAGGCTCAAAAGGATCGGTGTTTCCGTCATTGTCTTCTAATTCAAGAGAAGAGAAGAAAACAATTCCTTTATTAGGGCGGAACGAGTGATTGTAGCCATACGGACATTGCTCACAATCAACGGCGAGTGTTTTGGGCTGTCCGGGTAAACCTTCATATTCGGGATTGGGTATTCTGGATGGACAGCGTTTACTCTTTCCATCTTTTCCGGTAATGATACAGCGATTTTCCTGTTTGAATCGATCTTCCTGCTTCCATTCCTCACGTTTGTAATCAAGATAGGTTTGCTTATCTACCTCGAATTTGAGAGCGGGAACCATCACTCCTTCAACTCGCATTTTGCTGATGGTAACGCCTTGCTTCGATTCGCTGGAAGAGGCTTTGAACTGCTTGATACCTTCTTCTGTGGTTTCACATAGAAGGAAATACTTTTTGTGCTCAGAATTGTCTCTGATGGACTCAGATGTGATTATTTTCATTTTATTCTCCTTATTCATGCGAATTGCTTGAATCCGGAGGATCACATATCTGAGACCTAAGTCTTGTTTGAGCAAAAAGGCACACAAACAAGGAGGTATCTGCACATAGGTTCACTGGTAGCGGTGCTAACGGTGAAGCGATATGTGAATCCTCCTGCTTATGCGCGCTTAGATCAAAGCAATTAGATTAGTATTTGTAGTTTTTACTTGGTGAATGCGCAATTTGGGGGTCGTGCTAAAATCATATTGAGTGCTCCTTTCTTCGCTGATTATTAACTGTAGAAATAATCGAGTTTATATAGTTGGGGGTCAACGGTTGAGGGCAGTTTATTCAGTTTAGGAGAGTTAATCATTTGACGAGAAGGTGACAAAAATGGACAAAGACGTGAGAATGCATTTGACTCCGGGCATTTTCTTTAATCTGCTATTGGCAATTAGGAAAAAACCGGCTGCGAATCAGGAGAGCTGTTTTAAGGACTTACTTTATATTTTTGATAGGTCTGTCAAGGGGCTATACGGAAATAGTCTTAAGACGATAGCTTCACGGTTCAGAAATTGCGATCCGGACTTAACCAGTGATTATATTCGCTTTGGTGATCCGGTAGCTGTAGATGCATTTAATGACCGCCTGAAGGACGACTACAATTCTGTCGTAGATGAGATGGTGAAATATTCAGATAAATATCTGGATTTGCAGACAAATGGTAAATGGATTGTAAGATCGTTACTACAGCTTATTTATGAAGATGATGACATTAAAGAGAATACGAAATTCCTCGTTATCCCCGGTAATGTCTTGGCATACCGTGATGACTTGAGGGATATGAATACTATTCATGTATATAATTTTCTCTTGGGAATATGGCATTATATTTGTTCGTTACAGAACGGAAAATGCGGTCAGGAAACATATTTGGCCTTATCTGCTTATGTGAGTGAAAGCAGACCGAGAAATTTTGATAAATCTCGGATAGGTTTTAACGGATTTGAAAATATTCATCTTTCTTATGACACGAAACTAAATGATCAAACTGTGCGGTATACGGGATTGACCGCAACTTATCTTAATGGTGCTGGGGAAGAGACATCTCTTTCCGTAGAAGGAAATGTTGATCAGCTTTTTGTGAAATCAGCAGGAGAAAAAGCAGATCATGGATCAGAGTTTACTATTGAGATAACGCAGAGAAACGATAAGCAAGCCTATAATCGATTTAAGACATATCTGGAACATGCGAAGGCAAAACACCAGATGAAAAAAACATTTCTCTATGAGACTCAACGCCCTTTTTACAGTTTCTTTGTATGTAATGATGTTAAAAAACGCGTTACTCCGGTTGGATCAGGATTAGGCGGAAGCCATATCCCTGAACCAGCAATTAAGAACATAAATATTGATGCTTTTCCGGAAGGACAGAGATTTATTATTCTTTCAGGTACGGGTGGTTTGGGAAAATCCATGATGATGACCCATTTTTTGCTTGATACCATAGAAAAAAACCATGGCAGGATTCCGATTTTTGTTATTTTAAGAGACTATGATCCACAAAAAGAAGATTTATTAGATTTCATATTTTCTGAATTCAAGAGGCATGATCCGGAACTGAGGTTGCCAAGCCTTGTTGAACTGCTGTCACATGGTAAAGCTGTAATTTTGTTCGATGGTTTAGATGAAGTAAAAGCAGATAATAGGGATAAGCTAAATAAGGATCTGGAAGTTTTAGTAGATAGTTATCCGAGTTCTATGTTTATAATTTCATCTCGTCCAACACTGAACTTTAGGTCATTCAGTAGATTTATGGTTTATGATTTACAGGCCTTTAGTCCGGAACAATCCGTAGAGATGATTGAGAAATTGGATCAGAGTGTTATAGATCCAGAAATTCAAAAGGATTTTATAAGAGATTTAAAAAATAATCGTTTCAAATTTAACTATGATGAACGGACAGAGTTCTTAGGTAATCCACTCTTTCTGACAATCATGTTGTTAACATATGAGGGAAATCATGATATTCCAACTCAGCGGTATTTGTTCTATGAACAAGCTTATGAAGCGATGGCAAGAAAGCACGATGCCACCAAAGCATTGACGAGAGAATTTGCGACAGGACTTAACAGTAGGGATTTTCAAAAGTATTTTGGAGAGTTTTGTGCTATAACTTATGAACAAGAAAAGTATGACTTTACATCAAATGAAATAATAGATTTTTTCCAAGATGTAATTGATGCTAATGGTCTTGAAACTACTCCTGAAGCGTTTATTGATGATATAACCGGAAAGATTTGCTTGATATATTTAGATGGAGAAAAGTATTATTTTGTGCATCGCTCATTCCAAGAATATTTTGTTGCGTATTTTTTCTCCAAACAGATAGAACAAAATTTTGATGCGGTTTTGGAAATGATGATGTCACGAGATGAAGGAGATCATGATAGCATGGTGTTACCCATGTTGTATGGAATGGATCCACAAAAGACAGAGTTATGTATTTTCATTCCTTTTTTAAGGGAGTTGTTTGAAGGGCGAGGTGAAAAAGATAATTATTGGCATTTTCTCTGTCGTTTATATCCTTGTATTTATTATGAACAGGGAAATACAAATGGTGACTGTGCTGAAAATATAGCGGAATCATCAATATATGAATTTATAGCGGAAACATATGACATAAAGGAAGAAGTTTATGGAGACGATCTTCCAGAACTTGATGTTATGGTTGATAAAGAATATGTTTACTATGATTTGGACTGGCAGAAGGAAACTACTGAGGGAAACAGGATTCAGCTTATAGAACGTCATAAACTGCCTACCGGATATGAAGAAGCCTACGAAGAATACAATGATAAGCCCATAGAAATAGCTGGAAGAGAGTATGAGATTGATGTATTAAGAGTTTTTGGAAGTGATACATATAAGGAAGTTCGGACTATGTTGGAGGCACCTGATTTTCCGCTAAAAAAAGAGTACATCGCTATGAAAAAGAAGTTTGAAAATCTAAAGGAAACATATGACAAGAAAAAACCGAGAAAAAGCTTTATCTCAAGATTTCACTAAGAGTACCGCCGGGGCAGATAATACTGTTCCGGCGGTATTGTCATATTAGTCTTTCTTGTAAAACATTGTCTCATATCCATCCGCCTGGAGTAGGATGTCCGTAAACGTCAAATCGCTCGCCTTTCACTAAATTGAGTTTTAGTCCATACTTGAAA
>ERZ1643247.581-NODE-581-length-43439-cov-10.424604_pt1 | contig 43439 bp, 42 predicted proteins | sample MGYA00579264_ERZ1643247 | MGnify/ENA primary metagenome ERZ1643247 (study PRJEB29033, sample SAMEA4952262) | chicken gut metagenome | biome: Broiler Chicken; feature: Gastrointestinal Tract; material: Caecum | place: Ireland | collected 2018 | study: Broiler... | reverse complement strand
TCCGGCTGTATCGGTTGAGCAAAAGTCAGCGTGGGATTGATGTGGTATCTTTATTTAAGTGAACCCCCAAGCTCCCATTTTGAGACTGCCTGGCGGCTGACCCCCATCTTCTCCGCAAATGCTTCCTGCGAAAGCCCCTCCTTCTTCCGTAGCATCTGAATTTTTTCTGATAATTCCATACCTGTATATCCTGCCTTTCTGATTTTGTCTGCCTACAGGTTAACCGAAACCCGGCATTTTTTCCAGCAACCGAAGACGGAACATTGTCAACCTGAGGTTGCAGTACAGGATTTCACATGGTTATCCTGCCTTGAAATTTTTTTCAAACTGTCTTTTCTATATTCAGTAGGGGTTACCTTGTAGTGCTGCTTAAACTTTCTGCAAAAATAATCCTCGTGATTAAATCCTGTCTCTTTCGAGATTGTTTTAATATTTTTCTCCGTGGACGTAAGCAGCCTTGCCGCTTCTTTCAGTCTGCAGCTGTTCAGGTAGTCCACCGGTGTTGTATGCAGATACCGGCGAAAAAGATTGAGCGCGGTGCTTTTACTAACCAGTGCCTGATCGGCAATATCTCTCAGGGAAATACCTGACGCCAGATTCTGGTGAATATACTGCATCATCAACTGTACCCTTGCCTGAGAAGAAACAGATGTATCCATTCTCCTTCCCGCAAGATCCGTCTCCAGATTTTCATACATCAGATACCAGATCTTCTGAAGCAGCGACGACGTCAGCAGTTCTTTTCCGGAATCCGACTCCTGAATCCGGACAGTTTCCCTCATAAGTGTCAGCACTTCGGACTGCCAGGATATGTTTTCCTCAAAAGTCTGACAATCCAGAGCAGAAGAGAGGACAGGCAGCACATACCTGTCAAAGATCAAACTGTCCTGTGGCGCTATAAATACCGGATGGCATACAAAATTCGGCACTACCGCTTCTCCTTCCGAATAAAAGCGGTGCAACACTCTGGAATTGACAAACAGTCCGTCTCCTTCCCGCAAAGAGAACTGCTTTTCCCCGATCTCGCACCTCACTGTGCCTTTTTCAACCAGAACAAATTCCACTTCGACATGCCAGTGCCACTCGATACAGTTAAAGTCAAACTCAGCCAGATTTTCATAGTAATAATGGAACGGATAACTGCTGTTTCCATGCCGGACTGTCTCCATCAGACTGTCATCGGTCATGATTTTGTTACTTTGTCTGCCGTACTTCATAGCTTCTCACTCCTTAAAGGCACTGTCGTTTACGATATTATACAACAAATATGTGATATATTTCAATGACAGGCGGAATGTGGTACGATATAATTCAGTTGGTTTTCGTTTTGGGAAACAACAGTCCCGGAGCGGAAACCCCTAGACAAATCATAATAATCACAGGGGGAAGAAATCATGAAAAATCCATATAAAAAAACTCTCACCGCGTGTTACCTTGGATTTGTAACGCAGGCAATCTGTGCAAACTTTGCTCCTCTGCTGTTTCTGACTTTCCACAACACCTACAACATACCTCTTGGAAAGATTGCATTCATTTCCACAGCATTTTTCTTTACACAGCTGCTTGTGGATCTGTTCTGCGCCAGATTCGTAGACGGCATCGGTTACCGGAAGAGCGTGGTGGCTTCCGAGATTCTTTCGGCTTCCGGCCTTATCGGGCTGACTGTGCTGCCGGAGCTTCTTGGTGATCCGTACATCGGAATTCTTCTCAGTGCCATCATCTATGCAATCGGAAGTGGATTGATCGAAGTACTTGTCAGTCCGATTGTGGAAGCCTGTCCTTTCGACAGGAAAGACAGCGTGATGAGCCTGCTTCATTCCTTTTACTGCTGGGGAGCAGTCGGCGTTATTCTGTTCTCAACCGCATTTTTTGCCATTTTCGGCATAGAAAACTGGCGGATTCTTGCATGTATCTGGGCTCTGATCCCATTATACAATGTGTACAACTTTTCTACTTGTCCAATCCGGCATCCTGCAGAAGAAGGGGAAGCCAGGGGAATCCGGAAGCTTTTCAGGATTCCGGTCTTCTGGGTTTCCATTGTCCTGATGGTTTGTGCGGGAGCAAGTGAAATCTCCATGGCTCAGTGGGCATCCGCCTATGTGGAATCAGCTCTTGGAATTTCCAAAAGCATCGGAGACATTGCCGGCCCTTCTCTGTTTGCCGTTACTATGGGACTCAGCCGTCTCCTCTACGGAAAATACGGCGAAAAAATAGATCTGCTCAAATTCATGATCGGTTCCGGCGCACTTTGTCTTGTCTGCTATCTGATGTCGGCACTGGGGCAGCATCCCGCTTTGGGGCTTGCCGGCTGCATTCTGTGCGGCTTCTCTGTCGGAATCATGTGGCCGGGTACAATCAGTATATCGTCCTCCCGTATTCCTCTTGGCGGAACAGCAATGTTCGCACTGCTTGCAATGGCTGGTGATCTTGGAGGATCTATCGGCCCCGGCATCGTCGGATTCGTAACGGAAAATTCCGGCGACAGCCTGAAAGCAGGCCTTTTGGCCGCCTGTATATTCCCGGTGGTCCTGATTCTTTCTACCTGCCTGCTGAAAATGGCAGGTTCCCAAAAACAGATGTCCTGTGCTGCAGAACAATAACTGTCAAAGGGCGTACCGTGTGCGAAAGCATAAGCTTCGTACGATACGCCCTTTTCTTATTTTCTGTTATCCTGTTTTACGATATCCCGGATGATGGATTCGATATCCTGTCCGTTGATGGACACATCAAGGATTCTTGTTTTCTCCGCTATCAGGTTGATAATACGGATGCTGTCATTTTCTTCGCTGTCAAATTCCAGCACAAGTTCGGATTCCTGTGAGTGCAGAATTTCCACTCCCGGAATCTCGAATACGGTTTTCTGATTCCATGGATTGTTTTCCAGTTCCAGACGGATCTGTTTTCTCCGGTCAAAATTTTTCCGGACATTTTCAATTTTATCATCTACAACCAGTTTCCCATGGTTGATGAGGATAATTCTGCGGCACAGCGACTCAATGTCCTGAAAATCATGAGATGTCACGATAAAGGTCGTCTTCCTCTCCTCATTCATCCGCCGGATAAATTTCCGGATTTTATATTTGGACTCACTGTCAAGTCCGATGGTCGGCTCATCCAGATAAACGATCTCCGGATCGTGAAGAAATGCCGCCGCAATATTACATTTCATCTTCTGGCCAAGGGACAGCTGTCGCTCCGGTGTACCAAGAAGTTCTTCCATTTCCATCAGTTCCGTGAACTCCTCCAGATTCTGACGAAATCGGTTTTCCGGAATCTCGTAGAGCTGCTGCAGCACCCGGTAAGATTCGATGACCGGCACGTCCCACCAGAGCACGGAACGGTTTCCAAATACAACGCCGACATGTTTATTAACCTTCATCCGATTTTTTGACGGCTCCAGTCCATTGACAAGCACCTTTCCGGCTGTCGGCGTCAGCACTCCGGAAAGCATTTTAATCGTTGTAGACTTCCCGCTCCCGTTTGGTCCGACATAACCCACTGCCTCACCTTTCCGGATCTGAAAATTGATATCATCTACCGCCCGGAACACATCGTACTGCGGATGAAACATGGATGCCAGAGCCTTCCCCACGGAGCCCGGATCTTTTTTCCTTTTATATTCTTTTACTAAATGATTCACTTCGATCTGCATAGAAACTTCTTCCCCCTTACGTTCCTGTACTGTTATATCCCTTCAGGCCCAGCCGCCAGATCACAGCCGCAATTCCGGCTACCAGTGCCGCCACACACGGCAGAAGGATCATGACCGGCATATCGGTTCTTCCAAGAAGACCAAGCACCGGATAGTAGGCCACAAACCCCAGCGGCAGAACGTAGGTGAAAAATCCCTGTATCGCCGCAGGGAATACCTGAAGCGGATATTTGACAAATTCCCGGCAGGTCTGCACGAGAACCGCAATGTCATCGCCCTGAACAATCCAGAAATTCAGACAGTTAAAAATCGTGTAGATTCCTGAATTAATGATCGTTCCGCAGATCACATACTCGATAAGCAGCACGATCTCCCGGACTCCCATGGAAAGACCGATTCCATGAATAGACCACACCAGAATCCCTACGTATACCGCCATACTTAAGACTGCCTGAAAATGTACGACCTGACCAAGCATCTGAACAAACGTTGATGCCGGGCGGATCAGGAAGACATCCATTCCGCCCCACCGGATCATCTTATCGATAGACCAGACATTGTCAAAAAATGCCTGTCCAATTGCTTCAATCACTGCACACATGGAGAACAGCAGGCAGATCTCGTAAAATCCCCATGTGCCAAGGCCTCCCGTCACACTGGCTACTGCCAGAATTCCGATGAACCCGCAGGCCTCCCGAACGATCATGGAAATCAGCCAGATCACTGTGTCCGCCGGGTACTGGGTCATGCAGAGAAGCCCGATTCTCATATAGCAAAGCCAGAGCTTTGCATAGTATTTCCATCTCATACCATCAACCTCCCTGTACCACAACTTTTTTGATTGCGAACCGGTAAAACGCCATCACTCCGATTCCAAGCAGTGCCACCCAGATAATCTGAAGACCGATAAAGGAAAAGGCCTCTGCGGCTGTGTATTTTCCAAGATAAATGTGAACCGGCACCGAGACCATCCCGGCAAAAGGCATATAGTCCAACACCTTTGCCACACCTTCCGGGAAAAGAAAGAGCGGTACAATCCCGCCGGAAAGAATCGACATCAGCGCCGTCTTCGTATAACCAATCCCGTATGAATTCAGTGTAAAGAACGAAATCAGCCCCACCATCACTTCAATCCAGAACATCAGACCGATGGAAATAAAGACACTGACGAGAAACAATGCAAAGTTTGCTGCGCCATCTGGACCGGTTCCGCCTAAAATAAAGGTTGCGAGTATACTGACTGGAATTCCTTTGAAAAGGATAAAGAAAAGGAATTCTCCCACTCTTTTTCCAAAGAGCGTAAATACAAGCGGTACCGGTCTCAGAAGCTCAACCACAATATTGCCTTTCTGGACCCACTCGGAAAACTCCCGGTTGATTCCGCCGGAAAACTGCGAGGACAGAAGTCTGGAAATAATCACGTAAGTCGTGATCTCCACCGCCGTAAATCCATTCAGCTCGTCCCTGGACTGAAATACATATTTCCAGAGAAAATAGTAAATCAGAATCGAGACCGCTGTTCCGAAAATATTGAACCAGAAGGCTTTGATATATGCAAATTTTGTTTGAAACGTCATTCTGATTAGATAATATAACTTTTTCATAACTTTTTTCTCACTCCCTTCCCATTGGTATGATTCTATCATTAATGCCTTTTTGCATCCATAGCTGTTTTGTCTATAAACATTGCCATTTCTCAGATTTTTCTTCTTTTTTGCAATTTTTCTTTCTTTTAGCATTGCGAAATTGTATAATCAAGTCACTATATAGAAAAGGGGGATATCATGTTACAGAATTCGGATTTATTTTTAAATGCTGTAGAAAAAGATTCTCTGGATCTTGCTTTTCAATCCAGCGGCATCGATCAGTGTGTCTGCGGAAATATTTTCGGTCCGCGCATCCGGCGTTATTATCTGATCCATTTTGTTTTAGACGGTTTCGGTGTTCTGCAGATCGAAGAAAAAAAATATCCGGTCAAGCCAGGGCAGGCATTTCTGATTCCCGCAGGCGTAAATGCCGCCTACCAGGCAGATTTCCGCCACCCATGGAAATACTGTTGGATCGGTTATCAGGGAACTCAGGCCGGCTATTATACGAGCCTTCTTTTTGGAGATGGATTCGTTACCGACATACAGGATGTCACTCTTTACGAAAAAATGATCATGAAGTTCCTCGCTTTCACCGACCGGCGTATTCCTGATGGAGCCAGATTTACACCCGAAGACTTTCCTCTCACCTTTTTTTCGGAAGCAAAAACCGCATCCGGACATCTCAAACTGAATGGGCTACTGAAGGAAATGTTTTCGAGCCTTGTTGCGGAACATCACAAAGATCAGGAGGACATTTCCTCAGCTCCGTATCCGAAGCAGATCAAAGCCTATATTGACCGGCATTATAATGAACATATGCAAATTCAGGACATTGCTGACTATTTGCATCTGAATCCTCATTATGTAACCGCGGTCTTTAAGCAGAAATACTTCAAAACACCGAAACAATATCTGACAGAACTGCGGATTGAGAAAGCAAAAATCTATCTTGTAGATACAGATTATTCCCTGCAGGTCATTGCAAATGCGGTAGGACTAGAAAATCCATTTTCCTTCTCCCGACTTTTCAAGTCGGTAACGGGATATTCGCCGTCTGAATATAAGAAACGGTTTCCAAACTGGTTTTCTTAATTAATAATTTTATATATCGGTAGAAAAAATTATGAGAATTTTATTGATTGACAGCCCGGCTGTTGATTTCTATCTCCTCTATTGCTATACTAGGGGCATATTCTTTCCCGCCTTTTCCTACAAGGCGGGAGCCATTTCTTATTATCTATTGATTCCATTCTATTTTCAAATCAAAGGAGGCTTCTGCCTATGAAGAAAAAACAAAGAAAAATCACATCTAAAACAAAAAAACGGAACCGGTCCTTGGGAAAACCTGTCAACCGAAAGTACAAAGACACTCTTTTCCGTATGATTTTCCGGGACAGACACAATCTTTTATCCCTCTATAACGCATTAAACCACTCTTCCTATACGAACGAAGAAGATCTTGAAATCACCACTCTGGAAGACGTCATCTATGTAGGAATGAAAAATGACGTATCTTTTCTCTTTTCCAGTACCCTGAATCTGTACGAACATCAAAGCACCCTGAATCCAAATATGCCGATCCGCGGCCTGTTTTATATGGCACGCATTTACCAGAACTATATCAAGAAACACGGGCTGAATCTTTACAGCACACGACGGATTCCTTTACCCGTACCGGTATATGTGGTATTCTATAATGGACAAAGCGAAGAATCGGAATACCGGGAATTAAACCTTTCAGATTCCTTTATGAAATCTGCGTTTGCGGGACAGGCGGCACTGGAATGCCGGGCACTGATGCTCAACATCAATCTTGGGCACAATCAGGAACTTCTCGAAAGCTGTAAAGTCCTATGGGAATACTCCTACTTTATAAATGAAGTAAGAGAGAACCAGAAACAGGGGCTTGCCATAGAAACAGCAGTCCAGGAAGCGCAGAAAAGCTGTATTAAAAAGGATATTCTGAAAGAATTCCTGGAACAAAACAGTGCGGAGGTGAGCGATGTGATCCTGGAAGAATTTGATCAGGAAAAATATGAGGAAGATCTTCGGCGGGAAAGCTGGGAGGATGGCAAAATCGCTGGTATGGAAGAGGGTAAAAGCATCGGAAGGGAAGAGGGCAAAGCGTTGGAAAAGAAAGAACTGCTTGTCAATCTCTACCGTAAACATTTGCTGACTTTGGAGCAGGCCGCAGAGGAGTATGGTACAACGACAGAGGAGTTCCAAAAATTTTTATTGTAATGTAGAAACAATTTGGCATATTGTTGATTTATATCACTTCTATTACTATACTGTGAACATATTCTTTCCCGCCTTTTCCTACAAGGCGGGAGACATTTCTTATTATCTATTGACTCCATTCTATTTTCAAATCAAAAGAGGCTTCTGCCTATGAAGAAAAAACAAAGAAAATACCGGGAATTAAACCTTTCAGATTCCTTTATGAAATCTGCGTTTACAGGACAGGCAGCACTGGAATGCCGGGCACTGATGCTCAACATCAATCTTGGGCACAATCAGGAACTTCTCGAAAGCTGTAAAGTCCTATGGGAATACTCCTACTTTATAAATGAAGTAAGAGAGAACCAGAAACAGGGGCTTGCCATAGAAACAGCAGTCCAGGAAGCGCAGAAAAGCTGTATTAAAAAGGATATTCTGAAAGAATTCCTGGAACAAAACAGTGCGGAGGTGAGCGATGTGATCCTGGAAGAATTTGATCAGGAAAAATATGAAGAAGATCTTCGGCGGGAAAGCTGGGAAGATGGCAAAATCGCTGGTATGGAATTTGAAAAGAAAGAACTTCTGCTCAATCTGTATCGTAAACATTTGCTGACTTTGGAGCAGGCCGCAGAGGAGTATGGTACAACGCCAGAGGAGTTCCAAAAATTTTTATTGTAATGTAGAGACGATTTGGCATATTTCAAAAACCGGAAGAAATTCACAAGATGAGCGTGCATTTCTCCCGGTTTTTCATTCTCTTCTTTATGCTTTCAGTCTTGCCGAAAAATCTGCCATTGCCTCGGAAATTTTGATCTGCTGCGGGCAGACTGCTTCACAGCTTCTGCATCCGATGCAGGCGCCCGGCCGTTTATCTTCCGGAAGGGTTCCCATAACCATCGGTGCAATGAAGCCGCCGCCCGTAAAGCTGTGTTCATTGTACAGACTTAAGAGTTTCGGGATATCAAGGCCCTGTGGACAGTGGCTGACACAATAATGGCATGCGGTACACGGAAGTGTGCCGTCCAGCATTCCGTTTGCCACAGACAACAGCTTATCCATCTCTTCGTTGGAGAGCGGTTTTTCTGTCTCAAAGGTGCTGATATTATCCTGAAGCTGTTCCATGTTGGACATACCGGACAGGGTTACTGTCACTTCCGGAATAGACTGGAGGAACCTGAATGCCCACGCCGGAATTCCTTCGTCCGGACGCATGGATTTTAATATTTCTTCTTCCCTGTCTTTCAGTTTGGCAAGTTTTCCACCCCTGAGCGGCTCCATAACCCAAACCGGAAGATTGTATTCTTTCAGCAATTCTACTTTGGCCTTTGCGTCCTGGAAAGACCAGTCAAGATAGTTGATCTGGATCTGGCAGAACTCCATTCCCTCTCCATATGCTTCCAGAAATCTCTTCATGACATCGTAGCTTCCATGTGCAGAGAATCCAAGATGACGGATCCGTCCGTTTTCTTTCTGCTTCATCAGATATTCATAGATTCCATGAGAACGATCCAGATAGGCATCGATATTCATCTCGCACACATTGTGGAACAAATAAAAATCAAAATACTCTACCTGACATTTTTCCAGCTGCTTTTCAAAAATCTCTTCTACTTTGTCCATGTTGGAAAGATCGTAACCCGGGAACTTCGTAGCAAGATAAAAGCTTTCCCTTGGATATTTGCTTAACATCTTTCCTGTGACCAGTTCAGAGTTTCCATTATGATATCCCCATGCAGTATCAAAATAGTTGACACCATGCTCCATCGCATAAGCCACCATTTCCTCTGTTGCCTTCTCATCGATTCTGGCATCGTCTCCGTCGATTACCGGAAGACGCATTGTACCAAGTCCAAGGGCAGACAGTTTCAGGCCCTGAAAATCTTTGTAAATCATTTTGTTACCTTCTTTCTTCCTATTATAAACAATCTATCGGCTGCCAGGTCCGTGGTTAGTCGGACTCTTTAATTCTATTATAAAATCTTTAAAATAAAACCGCAAATTGATTTCAGTTATAGAATTGTATAACAAAAAGGAATCCTGCTATTGCAGGATTCCCCTTTATCTACGCAAATCTGATTAAGCTAATTTAGCCGGATTTACTTTTACGCCAGGTCCCATTGTAGATGTGATTGTTACACTCTTCAGGTACTGACCTTTTACAGCTGCCGGTCTTGCTTTGTTGATTGCATCAATAAGCGTCTGGAAGTTGTCCGCTAACTGTTCTTCTGTGAAGGAAGCTTTTCCAACCGGTACATGGATAATGTTTGTCTTGTCCAATCTGTATTCAATCTTACCAGCTTTAATGTCCTGGATGGCTTTTGTAACGTCCATTGTTACTGTACCAGCCTTCGGGTTCGGCATTAATCCTTTTGGTCCGAGTACACGTCCCAGACGTCCGACTACACCCATCATATCCGGTGTAGCTACAACTACGTCGTAGTCAAACCAGTTTTCGTTCTGGATTCTCGGGATCAGATCTTCTGCTCCAACGTAATCTGCTCCGGCAGCTTTTGCTTCTTCAGCTTTAGCGTCCTTTGCAAATACAAGGATACGAACCTTTTTACCTGTTCCGTGCGGAAGTACTACCGCACCACGGATCTGCTGATCTGCGTGACGTCCGTCACAGCCTGTTCTGATATGAACTTCGATTGTCTCGTCAAATTTAGCTGTTGCAGCTTTTTTAACTAATGCGATTGCTTCATCTCTGTCGTAAAGATTTCCTCTTTCAATCAGTTTAGAAGCTTCGATATATTTCTTTCCTCTTTTCATCTTATAACCTCCTAGTGGTAATATCGGGAGCGAGCCCTCCCACATTTCTAACGTTTACAATTAGTCAACTACTGTAACACCCATGCTTCTGCATGTACCAGCGATCATGCTCATAGCAGCTTCTACGCTTGCAGCGTTTAAGTCTGGCATTTTGAGTTCAGCAATTTCCTGAACCTGAGCTTTTGTGATCGTAGCTACTTTTGTTTTGTTCGGAACACCAGATCCGGATTTGATGTTGCAGGCTTTTTTGATCAGAACTGCTGCCGGCGGTGTCTTTGTGATGAAGCTGAAGCTTCTGTCATTGTAAACTGTGATAACTACAGGGATGATCAGATCTCCCTGATCAGCTGTTCTTGCGTTGAACTGCTTTGTAAATTCTACGATGTTAACTCCGTGCTGACCAAGAGCAGGACCAACCGGAGGAGCCGGTGTTGCCTTTCCAGCAGGAATCTGTAATTTGATATAACCTTCTACTTTTTTAGCCATTATATTGTACCTCCTTGTGGTATTTGCGGGGATTTCCCTCCCACTTCATTTACGTTACATTTTCTTGACATCTGAAAAACCGATCTCAACCGGTGTTTCACGGCCAAATAACTCAACATTGATTGTAACACTCTGCTTTGGCGTATTGATCGCCTGAATGACTCCAACAGTGTCAGCCCATGCGCCTGATACGACGCTGACTGTATCGCCTACCTCAAAGTCCACAACAATATCTTCTTTCTTGATTCCAAGCGGCGCCATTTCCTCATCTGTGAGCGGTACCGGCTTGGATCCCGGTCCTACGAACCCGGTTACGCCCCGTGTATTACGTACAACATACCAGGTGTCGTCATTCATAATCATATGAATCAGTACATAGCCCGGAAACAGCTTTCTCTGGGCAGCTTTCTGAACTCCGTTTTTGAGCTCCACTACGTCCTGCATCGGAACCCTGACTTCCAGAATCTGGTCTTCCAGGTGTCTGTTTTCGATTGTCTTATCAATGTTGGCTTTTACCTTATTTTCATACCCTGAATAAGTATGAACTACATACCATTTTGCCGTTGACATATTAATCACCTTTCTTACTGTCAGGTCATCAGTTTCTTAGCGAACTAAGAAATCGATTCCGAATGTTAGAAGCGCATCGACTACCGAGATAATCGCTCCCAAGATTACAGTAACAGAGACAACTGCCACCGTTTGTTTTGCAAGAGTCTTCTTGTCTGGCCAGATAATTTTCTTAAACTCTGCTTTCAAGCCTTTGATTTTGGAAGGCTTCTTTGCTTTCGTTTTAGAATCGCCCATAACATCCGCTCCTTCTCAAACGACTATTTCGTTTCTTTGTGTACTGTGTGAGTTCTGCAGAATCTGCAGTATTTCTTTGTTTCCATGCGCTCCGGATGAGTTTTCTTATCCTTTGTCATGTTGTAATTACGCTGCTTACATTCTGTACATTCTAATGTAATTCTTGTACGCACAACTTCCACCTCGCTTTTTTTTACTTCTTTTTTACTGGTTACGCGGCAGTTTGCGAAGCTGCCTGATTTTAGGCATAAAAAAAAGACCTATACTTCCATTCGCCATATCAGAATATCACATGGCCAAGTGTGAAGTCAAGTCTTTTCCTTATTTATTTGCATATTTCCAGAAGTTACTGCCTGCTCCTCTCTTTTTTCTCCCTGCCATACCGGATTACTGTAAAACAGCAGGCCTTTCTCCGGATGGAATGCCTCAACTCTCGCCCAGTTCCACTCTCCTTTGCGGAACCGGATTTTCTCTTCTGCTTTCCACCCGCTCTCTGTCTGTACCACGTCCATACGGATTCTCTCTCCGTTATGTATGATATAAACTTCCGGCTTCCTGGCTGATTCAATGTAAATGCGAATATCAATCTTCCTGTTCTGTTCCGGAAGTTCATCTCCCGGAAGATACTCTTCGCCTTCTGACCGTATGTTCAGTTCTGAATTCCTGTTTTCCGCCAGAACCATATGACCTTTTTTAATATTTTCCAGAAAGATTTCCGGTGTAAGTGCCTCGCAATGTATCAGAGTTTCTTTTTCTTTTGTCGCCCAGATCCGGTATCCTTCTCCCCATAGCCTGTCCAGAAGTACCGATGTTTTCGCGAATTCTTCCATACTTTTTCCGATTTCCATACAGGTCAGTGACGAAACCGGAATGGCATCCTCTTTCCATTCGCTTCCTTTCTGAAACGGATGTTCCAGATTCAGAATCCATCCTCTCTTTACCGCTTCCCGAACTGTCTCATAAAGATACTGTCCGCTCTCTTTTGTCCCTCTGCTCTCTATCAGTTCTTCCAGACGTTCCGGCATCTTATCAATTCCGATCAATCCTATGTCTCCGAAACAGGATGTAAGTTCCACGCCCGGGACTGTCATGACGGAGCTGTCCTTCCAACCTGTCGCCACCACATTTCTCTCTGTCGTGACATAGACATCGACGCCATCTGCTTTCGCTCTCTTTACAGCCTCCCGGATCGTATTTTCCCCGCCGGACATCCGGGTACGTGTATGAAGAGCTCCGAGATACCACCCTGTCCTGTTGCTGTAAAACTCCTTGCTGTTAAAATATCCAAGCCATAACTGCTCGCGATAATGCCGGTCAACCCAGACTTTTGATCCCATTGTTTCCTGCAATTCTCGCTTTTCTCCGCTGATGCAGATCCGCAGCGGTATCGTCTCACCTTCGGGAATCGTCTCGAAAAATTCCGGAAAAAGATACAGGCAGATTTTCCATCTGCCTGCTCCAACAGGTCCCGGGACGCCGCCCGGAGACGTGTGGGAAGCATGTCGTGCAATCGTAAAGTCTTCCTCTCCGTATCCGCACATACGTAAAAGCCGGATCCTGTTCTTTTCATCTCTGATCACAATATATCCGGCCCAGTCTGTTTTTGAAGTGATTGTCATTCGTTTCATTGCCTTGGATATTGTGATCGTTTCTTCCAGTTTTGCCGGTGTTGACCGGTTTACAAAAAATGTAATTGTTTTTTCCATGATTCGTGCTCTCTTTTCATACAATTTCTTATCAGTATAAGAGAACACGGTTAAATTCACCCCGCCTGTTTCGTTAAATGCGTGTAAAACGCGGGACTATTCTTCACCTAATTTTTCTGAAATAAAATCTTTCACCTTACCGCTCTCGATCTCCAGAGCCGCAGCCAGCTCATCATAAAGCACATGTTCCGCTGTCCGGAAATACCGGCTGTCCGCCGCTGTCAGATGTTTCCCCTGTGCTTCCCGTTCCTGCTTTCTGCGATAGATGGTCTTAATCAGACTGACCAGCTTTTTGCAGTCGCATGTCTTAAGTGCGTTTTTATAAGTCTCTTCACGCTTCCGCTCTTCCGCAATCCCAAGTACCGCAATTTCCTTCATTTCCTCAATCAGCAACAGAGCCTCCTCTTTACTGATAATCTTTCTCATCGGTATCTTCTGGCTGTCTACGGGAGCAAATACTGTACTTCCCGTCTCCCCAAAGGGAATCAGGGTATAATACAGCCTGTCCTTATCTTTTGCCACTGTCTCCAGCGGCCCGATCTTTGTGATCCGACAGACGCCATTATGACCATATACAACATACTCTCCAACTTTAAACATGCGCTCACGCCTTTCTTTGCTCAATCAATCCCTTTCGTTACCTATTTATATATAGTATAACATTTTTTTCCATTATAAATAAGGCATGAATTGCAAATTTCTCTCAGCATTCCAGCAGGTGAAGTAAACTACCATTAATCCGGTCGTCCTGTTCCATTTCCTTCCTGCCTGCTTCTTCCAGAATAGAACCGGTACATTCTCCACAGATATCTACACCTATCACCTGCTCATGAAGCAGAATCTGATAAATTACCTTTTTCAAATCCGCAAGTTTCATTTTCCCCTGATTCCAGTTTGTCTTCACCTGCGAAGGATCCAGAATATCCTTGTCGATCGTAAGATACACCGGCACTTCAATATGTTTCTTCCGGAATTCCTCCCAGATGCGGTCATGCACCACAGCCTCTTCATTGTAGGCGGCAATTCTGTCTTTGTATTTTTCCGGAAGACTTTTTACAAGTTCCTCTTCCGCTCCAAGCAAAACGATCTTTCTTACATGCGGATTTTCGTCCAGCACCCGCGCAGCCCAGCATCCGCAGGAAAGCAGATTTTCAAACAGAGATGGCTGGGCATCCGGATGATGATCGATTAAAATAAGGACAAACGGCTCCCTGATCTTATCGGTCCAAAGTTTTGTCATATAGTGATAATTTCCGGAGTCAATAAAGTGAATCCCTTCCGGCGGAAGTTTCCTTATCCGCTCTTCCAGAATCTGCTCCGCCTGTTCATCACAGTAGCAGTTTGTCCCGTGGATATCTCTGCAGTCGATCCAGCAGATTTTTTCGCTCCGGTAAAATGTCTCTTTCTCATAAATGCCAGTAAAATTCATCACCACCGGCCTGCCGTCCTGCCTCATGCGATCACTCCTCCGCCTGTTCCATCTTGTTCAGAATACACCTTGCTGTATAAAGGCCGTTAGCCGATGCCTGCTGAAGGCCTCTTGTAATGGCTGCTCCGTCTCCCATTGCACGGAGGCCTTTTATATTTGTCTCAAATTCTTTGTCCGTTACAACCTTATTGGAGTAAAATTTGACTTCCACTCCATAGAGCAGTGTCTCATCACTTGCAATTCCCGGAGTCACCTTATCAAGGGCTTTGATCATTTCATCAATATCAACCATGATTCTGTGCGGGAATACCAATGAAAGGTCTCCCGGCACTGCATCTTTCAAAGTCGGAATCAGGTTGTTTCTTACGAGACGCTCTGATGTTGTTCTTCTGCCGCGCCGGAAATCCCCGTATCTCTGAACGAGAATTTTTCCATCACAGAGCATATTCCCAAGCTGCGCAATGTGTTTTCCGTACTCAATCGGAGTTTTAAACGGTTCGGTAAAGTTCTTTGACACCAGAAGAGCGAAATTGGTATTCTTTGTCTTCATATCTTTTGATTTATAGGCGTGCCCGTTCACAACCGCAAGTCCGCCTTCATAGTATTCTGTCGCTACTTCTCCGGATGGATTTGTACAGAATACACGCACTTTATCGTCAAATGTCGGTGTATAGTAGACAAGCTTCGCTTCATAGAGCTTTTCATTTAGCTCTTTCATAATCTCATCCCGGACCTCTACACGGACCCCCACATCAACCGTTCCATTCTGCGTTTCAATCCCATGTTCCTGACAGATATGCGAAAACCATTCAGAGCCTTCCCTGCCAACGCCTGCAACGATCTCCGGCGCATAGAAGGTTTCTCCTTTCTCTGTGACCACTCCGACTGCTTTTCCATCCTCTATAAGAATATCCTGAACCATCGTCATAAACCGGATTTCTACATTAGTTTCCTCCAGATGCTTCTGAAGTCTTGTATAAATCTTGTATCCTTCTTCTGTACCAAGATGCCGGATCGGGCACTCAATCAATTTCAGATTTGCACGGATGGATTTTGCACGGATGTCCTCGATCGCCTGCATATCATCCAGACCGTAAACCTTTTCATCTGCTCCGAATTTCAGATAAATGCTGTCCGCCTCCCGGATCAGTTCCTCTGCTTTTTCATAACCTAAAATGTCCGGAAGAGTCCCTCCGACTTCCGGAGAGAGAGAAAGTTTCCCGTCGGAAAATGCTCCTGCTCCTGCAAATCCTGTCGTGATGGAACAAGGCTTACACCCCATGCAGACTTTCGTCTTTCTCTTTGGGCATGTCCGTTTTTCAATCGAACGTCCTTTTTCCAGCATCAGAACCTTCAAATCCGGCCTTTTCTGCATCAGCTCGTAAGCGCAGAAAATACCTGACGGTCCTGCCCCGATAATAATCACGTCATACATATTTCTTGTCTTCGCCATATTCAAGTACCTCCGATTCTTTTGCAGTTTTCCTCCTCTTTTATCATAATACCCTTTTTCGGAAAACTCAATTCGCTTTTAAATTGAAATAGAATTCCTCTGTATCATTAATTGAATCTCTGCCGAATCGGCAATTTTGATATGTAACATAGATCTGAGACTGTCGATATGCAGCTATGAATTCACTGTGATACCGACAGTCAAAAATGAATCTCTTTTGCGGCTCAGAATGACCGCTGATTATCTGCTCTGAATTGCCTCTTCAAATGCCTCAACAGATCCCGCTCGAAGCGCTGTCTGAAACCAGCTTTTCAAAACTTCCAGATCTGTTTCTTTTTCAATTTTTTCCTGAAGTTCGGAAGGAATTTCTCCATAGGCATTTATAGTTTCCAGTAAAGTGTACTTTACTCCTTCTGTTTTTCCGGCGTTCCTTTCGTCTCTCAGCATCTCTTCCAGAATCATAAACCTCGCCTCCATTTCCCGGCTTTTCTTCACATCCACGATAAATTCCTGTAGCTTCTGTACATATGAATCTGCAAAGTTATTCTGACTTTCTTTTAAATCTGCTTTTACAAACGCAAGAAATTTCACCAGCTTTTCCGGAACTTCCGCCGGATTCTTTCCGCAGGTGCTCAAATAGATGATTTTTCTGCCGTCCGGTAACTGGATGTCTGGCACTTCTTTACATATATTCTGGAAACTGTATCGATATTTTGCCTCTCCAAATGGGTCAAAATCGCATACAAAGATCACATAAGTATTAGGAATCTCTGCATATTCTCCAGAAATTCTTTGCAGTTCTCTTCATTCACCATGACTGCTCCGAAAAGAAAATTGTCCTTGATTGTCAATTCCTGTAATGTTTTCTTTTTCGCCATATTCTTCCTCCATATACAGAGGAATTCTATGCCTTTATTATAAGCCCGCAGCGGGAAAAAATCTATCCCTTGTCTTTTTATCATAGAAAAAGGAGCAGTTTTCACTGCTCCCGTCGGGGTTTTGCAGCCCCATCTGTCCGTCCTTAGTCGAACAGATGGCATGCTGCGAAGTGTTCTTTTTCGATCTCTTTTAATACCGGTGTTTTGTTTTTGCACCTTTCTGTAGCATATTTGCATCTGCTTGCGAATCGGCATCCCGGACCGCAGTTGATCGGGCTTCCCACTTCTCCTTCGAGCGGGAGCACAACCTTGTTTTTCTCCTTCTCCGGATTCGGGATCGGAATCGCGCTCAGAAGTGCTTTTGTGTATGGGTGCTGCGGGTTTGCGTACAACTCTTTACTTGACGCAAGTTCAACGATATGTCCCATATACATAACGCCGACACGGTCGGAAATATGTTTCACCATAGACAGATCGTGTGCAATAAACAGGTAAGTCAGGCCAAGTTCTCTCTGAAGCTTGACAAGAAGGTTGAGACGATTATCACCTCCGGCATGTCCGCTCATGTCGCCTTCTGCGACCTCAAAGCTTACCGGTGTCCTTCCAAATTGTGTCAGTATTACTTTATTCTTACTAAGATTTCCCTTAATGTCTCCTTTTGTTCCACAGATATGGATGGTTCGTCCACCCTCTCCTGTAAAGGCTGTCATCTGGAAATCTACCGTAATTCCATCTTCAAATTCCATGTTGACGACCTGATGGTCAACTACATCGTTATCGCATGCATAAACGCATCTGCCGTAAGGTCCGGTTTTAAGCGCTTTCCGTACTGCCGCCTCCGAAAGGTCATTCGGTGTCAGCACACAACACGGCCAGGCTGCATCTCCGGTCTTTCCTTCCCGGACTACAGTCCGGATTCCTGTGCGTTCATTTGTAATATAAATCTTCTCTGCATCATACGGACAGTCAGCTTTCGCCAGGCATCCGTCCAGGCATCGTTTTGCAGCGCCTTCCGGTGCCTTTTCCGGCCTGAAGAGATACAGCCCTCCGTAAGAAGAAACTTTTTTGCACTGTTTCCCAAGAAGCCAGACAAAAATATCCAGATCATGACATCTCTTTGCAAGAATCATCGGACTCGTCTCGTCTGTCCTTCTCCAGTTCCCTCTCACATAACTATGAGCCTGATGCCAGTAGGTAACCTGCTCCATCGCCTGAATTGAAACAACTTCCCCAATAGCTCCGCCTGCAATCAGTTCCTTAATCTTTGAATAAAATGGCGTATAACGGAGTACATGTCCAACTGCGACAATTCTCTGATATTCATGCGCTGCCTTCTGCAGACGTCTGCATTCCTCCGGATCCGGTGAGATTGGTTTTTCGCAGAGTACGTGATATCCCTTTTTAATCGCATTTACCGCCTGCTCTACATGCTACCGGTCCTGTGTCGCAATCACCATCACATCGGCAAGTTTTGGCTGCGCCAGCATTTCCTCCGCGGACGAAAAGCATCTGTTCTCCGGCAGGCCGTATCGCATTCTGGCTGCTTCGCGTTTTTCTTCCTGTGGTTCGGCAACAGCTGTAACCTTCATTTCTTCCGGGCTTACAAACTGGTAATTTCCATAGATATCATTTCCCCTGTTTCCAAGTCCTGCAATTGCACATGTAATGATCTGTTTCATCTTCCCATATTCCCTTCCTTATGACTGTGCTGTCAGTTCAAAAAGCCGTGACTGATAATCTCCCTGTCTCTCTTTTTTCTCGCGGATACCGCTTGCATAATCCGAGACTGCCATTCCTGCCCGCATCAACTCATCTCCGCATGCTTCCAGGCCTGTTTCCTTTATCTTGTAACAGAGGTTTTCGTCCAGACCTTTCAAAGTCAGCCGTTTCAACGGCGCATTGGCAGGCTGCCTCATACGGTAATATCCTGCCAGTGCATGCCTTTTATCTTCTGAAACGACCATCCACGCCGCCTCGTCTCCTTCAAACGGGCTGATTAACCGGTAAAAGGTTCCATCCATAACCAGTTTCCGGATTCGTTTATAATATTGAATCTGCTCTTTGACCTCTTCTTTTTCCTCTTCTGTCAAAGTGTCCAGATCCATTTCATAACCGAAACATCCAAAGTATGCCGTCTCCGCTCTTGTGGAAAGCGGCGTGTTTCGAAATGTCTGCTGATTCGGGGCCTCCGATACATGGCATCCCATGGAACTCAGCGGGTATACAAAAGAAGTTCCGTACTGAATCCGAAGCCGTTCTACCGCATCCGTATTATCCGACGTCCAGCATTGCGGTGCATAGTAAAGCATTCCAGGATCAAATCTGGCCCCGCCGCTCGCGCAGGATTCAAACAACACCTCCGGGAATTCAGATGTAAGACGTTCATACAGGCGGTAGACGCCGAGAATATGCCGGTGGAACAGTTTTCCCTGCTCCTCTGCTTTTCTTCCCTGCGAGAATGCCTCCGAGATACTTCGGTTCATGTCCCATTTGATATACGATACAGGCGCATTCCGCAAGATTCCGGAAATCTGGTCACCGATATAATCCACCACTTCCTCTTTTGAGAAGTCCAGCACAAACTGGTTCCTTCCGTGGCAGGCTTCCCGGTACGGCACCCTGATCACCCAGTCCGGATGTTCCTCATAAAGTCTGCTGTCTTTATTTACCATTTCGGGCTCAATCCAAAGTCCGAATTTCATTCCCATGTTTTCGATCTTCTCCGCCAGTCCGCGGATTCCCCGCGGCAGTTTCTTCGGATCAGGATACCAGTCCCCGAGAGACGAAGTATCGTCATCTCTGTGTCCAAACCAGCCGTCATCAAGCACCATCATCTCAACCCCGAGTTTCCGGGCTGTTTCCGCGAATTTCAGAATTTTATCTTCTGTAAAATTCATAAAGGTGGCTTCCCAGTTATTGATTACCACCGGTCGGACACGATCTCTCCAGTATCCTCTTGCAAGACGTTTGCGATAAAGCCGGTGAAATGTCCTGCTCATCTTTCCGAGTCCCTCTCCGGAATAAACGAGTACCGCCTCCGGAGTCTGGAAAGTTTCGCCCTTTTTCAGTGTCCAGGAAAATCCTTCCGGATGAATCCCGATCATGGCTCTTGCCACTCCAAATGTATCCACTGCTGTCTGTCCCAGGAAATTTCCGCTGTAAACCAGGCTGATCCCGATTGCTTCTCCGGCATCCTCTGTCGTCTCCGGCCGCTTCAGTGCAAAAAATGGATTGAACTGGTGGCTGCTGTGCCCGCGCATACTGTAAATAGCCTGAATTCCCTCGTGGAGAGGTGCTGTTTTCACATAACGTTCTCTTGCCCATGCCCCGGTCAGCTCGACCATCTCATATCTGTCGTCCGGCAGATCCAGATTCAGGCTCATGGCACGCTCCAGCACAATGCTGCTCTCTCCCTCATGGACAAATCTTGTATTTCTGATAATTACCGGCAGATTCTCAAAAATCGTGTAGGAGAGAATTATCTTTGTATTCATCACCCGGTCTCTCAGGTAGATCTCCAGTGTTTCTGCCTCCTCATCGGATTCTGTATAAACAGCCGGCAGCCCTTCGAGTTTCCTCTTCCCTTTCAGAATCACATAGTCTTCAAACGTAAATTCTGTAATACGGCTTCCGTCTTCCTGCAGAATCTCATAGGCAGGTTCTCTCATATCCCCGTGGCCGTAGGAAGGATATTCCTGTTTCAGATATTCCATGGAGAATGTCCGGTCACCCTCATAAGTACAAGGCGCCATATCCCGCATGGAATATTCGATCAGATGCTGGAAGCTTTCCCGGTCTTTGATTTTTCTGCCATAATAAATCTGTCCCGGCTGTCCGTTTCTTAAGATGCAGAAAATATAACTGATCTCATCATTATAAAGATGAAACTCTTTTGTGTTTTTATGAAATATGATCGGCATGTCTTCTCCTCTCTATCAGAAAACCTGCTGGAAAGCCTGTTCCAGATCTTCAATCAGATTTTCTGTCCCTTCCAATCCGCAGTGGATACGGATTACGTTTTGTCCGGCTCCCATCTTCTTACAGGTTTCTTCATCTTCCCTCGCGTAAGGCATCATCACCAGACTTTCGAATCCTCCCCAGGATACTCCGATTTTAAAGATCCGAAGCGCCTGACAGAATCCTTTTGCCTCCTGCGTCGTACTGTCCAGTTCAAAGCTCAATAGTCCGGTATGTCCTGACTGCTGTTTTTCAATCAACTCATGCTGCGAGTGTGAGGCAAGCCCCGTGTAGTATACTTTCTTTACTTTTGGATGCTGTTCCAGATACTGCGCCACAGCAAGTGCTGTCTTCCCGTGTTCCTTTACCCTCACTTCCAGAGTACGCAGCCCTCTCATCATCAGCCAGCCTTCCATCGGCCCTATAATACTTCCGATCTGTTCCCGGATTGTCCTTACCCGTTTTCCCAGTTCCGGATCTTTTACCGTCAGGGATCCTCCGATAATATCACTGTGTCCTCCCAGATACTTGGATGCGGTATGCATTACAAAGTCAGCTCCCAGTTCCAGCGGATTCTGGTAAATCGGTGTGCAGAATGTATTATCGATATATACAAGGGCTCCTTTTGCATGTGCCGCTTCAGCCGCCTTTTTTATATCCTGAACGCGAAATACAACAGAGGAGGGACTCTCCAGCACCAGCAGCTGCGTATCATCCTCCAGAACCTCTTCAATCTCTTTCGGATCATCCCCGTCAATAAAAGTCGTCCGGACATTCATATGCTCTCTGCAGTAATTCTGAAGAAAATCTTTCAGCGGGCCATAGGCAGTGCGGATGCAGACTACATGTCCGCCGCAGGAACATGCAGTAAGAACCGCCGCTGTCGCTGCCGCCATTCCGGATGAAAACACGTAGCTTTCTACTCCTTTTTCAAGTTCGGTAATCTTTTCTTCGAGAATTCTTACAGTCGGGTTCTGGACACGTCCATAACAGTACGTGTGTTTATCCCGCTTATCCGAATCATAGTACTCGTCCACTGTGGGAAAAATATTTAATGAATTCATAAAAACCGGCGGAACGATCGCATTAAAATACTGATCGTATTCCTCCCCGGCATGTGCGAGTATCATACCTGTTTTCTCTTTCATCGCTTTCCTTCCTCTTTCCTTTTGTTATTTGTAGACTATATTCTGTCAGGTATCATCTATATGCTATAATATAGCTTGATTGTTTAAAATAAATGCACATCAGTTCTGCGGATTCACTGATGTGCTATTGCAATATCATCATATACGCAGTCCAAAAGCTTGTTGTTAATCTTCTGTGCCTTCTTGATATCACGCTCTCTCAACGCCTGATAGAGCATTTCATGATACGGCATGCTTGCCTTGAACGGGTCTTCAATATCCAGCGGAAACTGCCAGAGCCTATCCGTATATTCATCCAGTACTTTCAGTACTGCATAAAACACTTTGTTGTGGCACATCAGGTAGATCTTCTCATGAAATGCCTTGTCCTCTTCGGTATCCCGCTCATCCGCCCGTACCTTCTTCATAAGGACCTCCGTGAGCTCCCCCAGTTCGTCCATCTCCTGATCAGTGGCATTCCGCACTACCATGGCCATCAGTTCTGTCTCCATCGCTCTTCTGGCCTCCAGTGCTTCGATCAGAGACTCTCTCTCCATTGTAAAACCGATCAAAGACTCCAGTGCCGTTGCTTTCCTTCCGCGGCATCCTACAAATATGCCTTTGCCGTTCTTCACTTCCACAATGCCTTCCGCCTCCAGAGTCTTCACTGCCTCTCTAAGCGCTGTCCTGCTGACCTGCATCATTTCAATGAACTGTCCCTGAGAAGGAAGTCTGTCACCTTCTTTCAGATCATGTTCCTCTATGTAGCTTTGAATGTACTTAATAATTTCTGATTGTAAAGAAACTCTTTTGATCGGTTTTGCCATCACTGTTCTCCCTGTCATGTTCCTTGGGATCATTATATACTTCTTCCAATTCCACGTCAACTGATTTCTTTTTTTTATTAAAATTGTACAAAAGGGCAGAGGTCATGATTCCCGCCATGCCTCTGCCAGTTCGTCGATTGAGGAAAAAATGTAGTCCGGCCCATATCCGCATGCTTCTGCTTCCTGACGCGTGGTCTCTCCGGTCAGTACGAGAGCAGTCTCCACTCCGGTTTTGTGTCCGCAGAGAATGTCCGTATAAAGCCTGTCGCCCACAATCAAAGCCTGTTCTTTTGAAAAATGATTCAGTTTCAGAGAGTACTCGACCATAGCCGTCCCGGGTTTCCCCATATATTCCGGCTGCCTTTTCACCGCATGCTCTATCATCTGACAGATGGCGCCGCAGTCCGGTACATAGCCGAATTCGATCGGGCAGACATAATCCAGATTTGTGGCTATATAGCCCACTTCCGGCCGTGTGCTCAGGATCTGGCAGGTGTCCTGAATCTTTTCGTAAGTCAGCTGATTATCATAAGACACCAGAACACAGGCAATCTCAGGATCCAGACAGTCTACCGTCACCCTGATCCCGTTACGTTTCAGTTCTCTGAGCAGGGATTTTGTTCCCATCACATAGATCAGCTTTCCTTCATAATTCTTTTTCAGATACTGCACAGTGGCAAAAGACGCAGTAATAAAGTTGGAATAATCGGTCATGATTCCCATCTTCTGAAAAGAATGGATATAATCTTCAATGCTTCTGGTAGAATTGTTTGTGATGAACACAAACTGGCCTCCATTGTCCCTGACATCCTCGAGAAACTCTTTTGTCCCGCTGATCAGTCTCTGTCCGATACAGACCGTACCGTCAATATCGAGAAGAAAGAGTTTCTTATTTTTCAGCATGTTCCACCTGCCTGCGTACCGCAATTGCTGTATCCGGATAGTTGGTAATCACGGCTTCCAGCCCTGCCTCGATAAAATGCTTCATATCCTCTTCCCTGTTTACAGTCCAGACACGTACTTTCATACCGCTCTCCTTCCAGCGTTTCAGGAAATCAGACATATACAGATGGTACAATGCAGGATGCAGTCCCTGTACACCTGTTCCCTCTGCATATTTCTCCACATCCAGTATGACGTCCCCGTACAGATACGCGGTCTCAGCCTCCGGATTCAGCCGGCGAACTTCCTGAATACTGTAGTGGTTGAAAGATGAATAGATGACACGGTCCTCCATCCCCGTCTTTTTTACAATTTCCATTGTCTTCTCTTCGATTTCCGGATACCAGAAAATTCCGGTTTTCAGTTCAATATTCACTTCCATTTTTCCAGGTTTCAGGAGATTCAGCACTTCCTCCAGTGTCGGTATCGTTTCTCCTTCATACGCTTCCATATGATTGTGGAAAGAGAACTTTTTCAGCTCTTCCAATGTATAGTCTCTGACAAATCCGGTTCCGGTGCTGGTCCGGTCAATTTTCTCATCGTGGATGACAACCACTTCCCCGTCTTTTGTAAGCTGTACATCCAGTTCTACCCCATCGGAACCCTGTTCCTCTGCGAGCCGAAATGCTGCAAGTGTATTTTCCGGTGCATATCCGCTTGCCCCTCTGTGCGCAAAAATCTTTACTTCTTTCATGATCTTATACCTCCTGTATCATCATAACATTTTTCGCGATAAAGAAAAGCGTGCCGGAAATCATTTCATTCTCTTTCAGACACGCTTTTCCAATTACTGTGGACAGAATTGATCCGTTTTTACTTTTTAGCCGTTGACAAGATTGTATTCTTCAATCGTATCATTGATCTCCTTTGCCATGTTATCCACTGCCTCTTCCGGCGTTACATCTCCGTTCAGCATATTTTCGATCTGAGTCTCAACAATCTGGCGGGATTCCGGGAATACACTGAGGAGTGCTCCTGCGGATTCCGGTGTGGAATCATGCAGCTGATCGAGAGCTGTCTGGAACTGCGGATATTTGGCAATGTTATCCTTGAACGTCTGCTCTTCCTGTGCTCCTGTAACAATCGGGAAGTATCCTGTCTGTGCGTTCCAGTATGCCTGGGATTCCGGAGAAATCAGGAATTTAACAAATTTCCATGTTGCTGCCGCCTTTGTCTCGTCTTCATTGTTCAGTGCCCACAGAGATGCGCCTCCGATAGAAACTCCGCCTTTGTCATCTGAGCTGACTGCCGGATAGTATGCGGTTCCTACTTCAAATTTTCCGCCGCTGTCTTCCAGAACCTGTTTCAGGGAAGCACTTGATCCAACCATCATAGCTGCTTTTCCGGATGTAAAGTCTGTTGTCGCAGTATCACTTCCGGAACGTCCGACGTTCGGAGCATAACCTTTTTCAAAAAGATCATACCATGCATTTAAGATGTTCAGACCGCCGCCGTTTTCATCAAACTCCACTTTGGTAGCTGCTTTTTCACGTCCGTTTCCGTTATTTACCATATTCAGAGCCTGTTTGCAGAGGAACTGTTCGAAATACCAGCCGTAAATGCTGATTGCAAATACTTCCTGAGCTCCACCCTTCTCTTTCAATGCGTCACCTACTTCTGCGATCTCCGGAAGGCTGGTCGGAATATCTGTGATACCCGCAGCATCAAACATATCTTTGTTGTAGTACAGAAGCGGTGTGGAAGAATTGAACGGCATGGAGTACATCGTTCCGTCCTCTGTTGTATAATATGCGGCTACATTCGGTTCGAGCTCCGACATATCATATCCGTCCGCATCGATCATTTCCTGCATCGGAATGATCCATCCTGAATCGATCATGAAACGGGTTCCCAGATCGTAGATCTGTACAAGATCCGCTCCCATGTTTCCGATCTGAGCACTTTTCAGCTTGTTGATCGTATCATCATATTCGCCCTGGTATACAGCTTCTACCGTGATACCATCTTCATTTTCTTCATTAAATTTGTTTACCAGGTAATCCATGGCTTCTCCGTTAACACCGCCCATGGAATGCCAGAATGTAATCGTTGTTCCATTTGTGTCAACATTTTTAAAATTGTCAGTGATCACTCCGGACCCGGTGCTTTCTTCCCCTTCTGAAGTCTGCCCGTTCATCTCGGAAGCGCTTTTCCCGTTTCCACAGCCAGCAAGGGTAGAAACAACCATCAGAGCAGCGAGCATCGCTGCGATTACTCGTTTTTTCATAGATATTTTCTCCTTTTCTTTTTCCGCCGGCGCCCTTTCCGGGTTCATCCGGCGTCTGCCTTCATGTTGATATATGTAAACAGACCAGTCTAACCTTTGACTGCACCTGAAAACATTCCGCTGATCAGCTGTTTCTGTCCTACGATGAAAATCACCATGGACGGAATGATAATTGCCACAACGCCCGCCATCATCAGCGTAATAGACTGGGCATCTACACTGTTCAGCATACTGATACCGATCTGTACGGTCCGCATTTCTTCAGATCCCGTTACAAGAAGCGGCCACATATACATATTCCATGCATTGATGAATGTATACACTGCCATTGCCCCGATTGCGGATTTTGTAAGCGGAATCAGGATCTTTACAATAAATCTCAGGTTTCCGCATCCGTCCAGTTTCGCCGACTCATAAAGAGAGATCGGGAATGTCATATAGAACTGGCGGAAGAGGAAGATTCCCATTGCGGATGTCAGCGATGGAAGAATCAGAACCAGATAAGTATCCAGAATTCCCATGCTGCTGACCGTCAGATAGTTGGAGATGATAACCGCCTCTCCCGGAACCATCATGGTAGCCATGACAAGCATGAACAGAAAGTTTTTCCCTTTGAACTCCAAAAAGGAGAACGCAAACGCCGCAAGAGAACAGGTAATAATCTGTCCGATTGTAATGCATCCTGCTACAAGGAAAGAATTCAGGATAAACCGTACAAGCGGCACCTGTGTGAATGCCCTGATATAATTTTCAAATGTCGGATGTGATGGAATAATGTTCAGATCCATCGTAAAAAGCTCATCTCCCGGCATAATAGATACGCTGACAGAGTATAAAAGCGGGAACAGCATAAACAGGGCAAAAATGATATTTACAGCAACCAGCACCGTTTTACGGATTCTCTTTTTCCTCAAGGCGCGGGCGTTCATCAGTCTGTGAAGTTTCTCCACTTCCTCTGCATTATAAGAATCAAGCTCTATTGAAATCGTACTATTCATTCCAGCCATCTTAATATTTGACTCCTTTCTTTTCAATCTTGAACATCACAAGTGTCAGTACCATGATGATCAGGAACAGTACAACGGACTGTGCCGCCGCACTTCCAAATTTGTAGTTAAAAAACGCGTCCCTGTAAATTGAATATACAATTACATTCGTGGACTCTCCCGGTCCTCCGGCCGTCAGGATCTTGATCTGTCCGAAGGACTGGAATGCCTGGATGATATTGACTACAAGTGTATAGAACATAATCGGGCTTAATCCCGGAAGCGTCAGACGGAAGAATTTTTGAATTCCGTTCGCCCCGTCTACAGAAGCACGCTCATAAATGGACTCGTCAATGTTTCCAAGTCCTGCCGAAAAATACAGGAAATTGATCCCGCTGTTCAGCCATGCTGTAAGAACCGCCACACAGATCAGCGCATATTTCGGATCTGCGATCCAGTTGATACCCAGTCCGGTCAGTTTGTTCAGAATACCGATTGTCGGGTTCAGAATAATCTTGAAAATCATTGCGGCTCCACTGGACGCAATCGCCATCGGGAGTGCATAGGATGTGCTGAACACCCTGATTCCCGGAAAGGCCTTGCTGCAGAGCACCGCCCCGATCAGACCGATCAGCATGCTGCCGATTACAACGATTACAACAAAAATCACGGTTACTAAAAGACTGTTATAAAATGATTCTGACGTGAGCAGATCCACGTAATTGTCCAGTCCCACAAACACCTTTGCCTGTCCCAGCTTGTCTGTCAAAAACAGACTCAGGTAGATCGTTTTCACAAAAGGATAAAACAGGAAAACCGCAAACACCAGAAAGCAGGGAATCAAATAGAAATAAGCATTTCTGCCCTTCGTTTTCTCCATCAACTGTTTCATTGCTGACCTCCATGATAAAAAATATTTTTCTCTGTATCTGCATCAAAGAAATGCACCCGGTTCATGTCCACATATAAGGTCATTTCATCTCCCGGAGCTCCCTTTGTATCTACCGTAAGCCGTGCCGCATATTCGCCCGCCCTTTGTTCTTTCAGGTAGAAGATGGACTCTGATCCGAGCATTTCTTTTACTACGACTTTTCCGGTCAGCCTGCATCTGGAAGGATTCAGGTTTGCGTGTTCCTTCTTGACTTCTTCTGAAAAATGCTCCGGACGGATTCCAAGAATTACCTTCTTGTCTGCATACTGTCCTGCCAGCAGAGCCGCCTTCGTCTGCGGAACCTCCAGTTTCTGTCCGGATGCCAGCACAAAATCTACACCGCTTCCGTTTTTCCGGATTGTACCCTCCATGAAGTTCATGGACGGGGATCCGATAAATCCGGCAACAAACAGATCCGCCGGATCTTCATAAATTGTTCTTGGCGCATCCGCCTGACGAATAAATCCGTCTTTCATGACAACAATTCTTGTTCCAAGTGTCATGGCCTCGGTCTGGTCATGCGTAACATAAATGATCGTTGTCCCAAGCCGTTTATGTAAATCCGCAAGCTCTACTCTCATCTGGGCTCTCAGCTTTGCATCCAGGTTGGACAATGGTTCATCCATCAGAAATGCCTTTGGTTTTCTCATAATCGCGCTTCCAATGGCAACCCGCTGTTTCTGTCCTCCCGAAAGCTGTCCCGGTCTTCTTTTTAAAAGAGATTCAATGCCAAGAATGGCCGCAGCCTCATGCACTTTCTGATCAATTTCATTTTTCGGAACCTTCCGGATCTGCAGCGCAAAGGCCATATTATCATAGACTGTCATCTGTGGATATAACGCATAGTTCTGGAAAACCATGGACAGGTCTCTGTCCTTCGGTTCCACATAATTACAGAGCTGCTTGTCAATCCAGAGTTCTCCGCTCGTAATTTCCTCCAGTCCCGCAATCATACGAAGTGTAGTCGATTTCCCGCAGCCGGACGGTCCGACAAAGATGACAAATTCGTTATCATGGATTTCCAGATTAAAATCCTTTACCGCGTAATGCTCTTTGTCATAGGATTTGCATACATTTCTCAATGTAATTTCTGACACGGCTTTTTCCTCCCTTTCTGAAGTTTTCTTCTCTTTTTCCCTTATTTCTTTCACAACACGAGAAATTATATTGATTCATCATTAATGTTTGATGGAATTTTTGTTAAATGGTCGTTAAAAATTTTTCCCTCTTGTTTCCTTTTCTTTTCCCTTTATTTCCGCGGTTTTTCAGCGCAAACCGGACTGTTTTTCTTTCTTATTTTCGTAAAATTCCTGTTATTCAATGTAAAATTTACGTATACTTTTTCATAAAAAAAGGACGGGAAGCACATTCCCGTCCGGATTATTTCGTATTATTTTTTTGCAAGTTCCGCCATGGCTGCCGCTGTCAGCTCAATAGATTTCATAAGATTTTCAACCGGCATCTGCTCATTTGGCTGGTGGGCTACATCCGGTTCTCCCGGAAACATCGGTCCGAATGCCACCATGTTTTTAAACATTTTGGCATACGTTCCTCCTCCGATTGCCTTTGGTTCAGGATCTTCGCCGGTTCCCTCCCGGTATACTTCCATCAGTTTCCGGACAAGTTCAGAATCTTTCGGAACATAGAGCATATCAGTTGTTCTGTGTACAAGAATCTCCATTCCATAGGAGGAAAGCGCCGTATGCAGCTGATGATATACCACATCCGCATCACCGTTTTTCGGATAACGGATATCCAGATTCAGATTCATTTCCTCCTCTGTATATTCGATTACACCGAGATTGACAGTTGTCTCACCGGTTTCCTCATCCCGGAAACAGATTCCCAGTGTTTCCCCATTTGTTTCCTTTCCGATTTTCTGGCATACAAAATCAGCCATTTTCTGGAAGTCTCCACCGATTCCCATTCCCCGGACTGCAAGAAGAAGCTTCACAACCGCGTTTTCTCCGAGTTCCGGTCTGCTGCCATGCGCGCTGACTCCTTCTGCCTCAATTACCGTATTTCCATCCCGGATGCTTACTGTAACACTGTCATCTGCAAGCTCATGTTCTCCTTTCAGAACAAGTCTGCAATGAAGCGGCACAATATTTCCGGCAGTTCCGCCCCGGAACTCAAGGACACGGATTTCTCCCTGTTCCGGGTGTTTTTTCCCTCCGATCACGGTTGTCATTCCCTTTTCAAAAAAGATAAGCGGATATTCCGCATCCGGAGTGATTCCCAGCACCGGATGTTCTTCCCCGGCTTCAACATAATGTTTGATGCAGTCACATCCACGCTCTTCATTCGTTCCGAAGATCACACGTACTCTGCGGTCCAGCGGAAGGTTCAGATCCTGAATGGATTTCATTGCATAGATAGCTCCGATCGTCGGCCCTTTATCATCAGCCACACCTCTTCCGTAAAGGATTCCATCATGGATCTCAGCTCCAAATGGAGGGTATTTCCAGTCATCACCCACCGGTACTACGTCCAGATGTCCGAGAACCGCAATCATCTCATCCCCTTCTCCCATCTCTACGTAACCGGCCTTGTTATCCACATTGCCCGTACGAAATCCTAATTTTTTCCCCAGCTGAAGCGCAAAATCCAGCGCTTCTTTCGGGCCTTTTCCATATGGTGCACCTTCTTCCGGCTCACCGCCTACGCTGTCAATCCGGATACAGTCCTGAATTCCTCCGATAATCTCATCCTGCATTTCCCGGATTTTTTCCCTTAATCTTGTATAATCCATGATTTCATCTCCTCTTTTCTGCTCCATGATTCTGCCTTACTCCTCTGCTTCCGGATATTCATTGCAGAGCAGACGGTATGGTGCTTCATCCTCTTCAATTTCCGGAAATCTTCCGACCTCTTCATAGAAACGGTTATCTACATTGTCATCGTTGCACATGGAAACTTCCCCGATCAGCACATCACCGGTTCCCGGTTCTACATCAAAATCGTGATACTGATGCGGCCAGAGTGTAATACTCTCTCCCGGCTGCAGCCTGACTCCCGTTCCGGCTTTTACCTGATATGACCTTCCGTCCGAATTTACTGTCACATCAGTATCCGCAAGCCCTCCTTCTCCATCATCATTATACAGATGGATGATCAGAGTTCCGCCGCCCCGGTTAATGATGTCCTCCGACTTTTTCCAGTGGAAATGCATCGGGGAATGCTGTCCTTCTTTCAGCATCAGCAGTTTTTCCGCATAGACTTTTTTATATTTCGGATTATTCTGGTTTCCGTTCCGGATTGTAATCAAAGAAAATCCGACCTTGTCAAAATCTCCCAGCCCGTAGTCCGTAATATCCCATCCAAGCATGTTGTCACGGATCTCATCATACTCATGTCCTTTTTCCCGCCAGTCTTCCGGTGTCCAGTGGCAAAATGGCGGAAGCTCAAATCCATGCTCTTTGATCAATGCTTCCATGTCTTTAATACACTGATTGATTTTTGATCGTTTCATCCTCTCATTCTCCTCCTTACTTGATTTTTTCCTGTGTGATAATCGGAATTTCCTCCTGAAGATAACATTCCATCAGCCGGATACATGCTTCCACATCATCCAGATTGACAATACTGTTCGGTGTATGACCATACCTGGTCGGAATCGAAATCCCAAGTACTTTCACACCGCCTCCTGACTTATTGATTGCCCCTGCATCAGTACCTCCTGCCACAAGTGCGTCCCGCTGATACGGAATCCGGTTTCTTTCGGCGCAGTCGATCAGCCCTTTGGTCATCTCACGGTCGCAGATGACACTGCTGTCATTGATTTTGATCGCTGCCCCTTTTCCGAGTACCGGATTCCCATTTTCATCACCCGGGACATCAAAGGATCCGGTAATATCAACAGCGATTCCAAGATCCGGTTGTACTGTTTCTGCCGAAGTTGTAGAACCGAACAGTCCTACCTCCTCCTGTACAGTGTATACAAAATAGAGATCATGATAACAGTTTTTGATTCTCTTCAACGCTTCAGTCTGAATATAGCATGCAATCCGGTCATCAAAGGCTTTGGACATCACATTGCGTCCCGCAAGTTCTGCATAATCTCCGCAGAATACCGCGCAGTCGCCCGGTTTGACATACTTTCCGGCCTCTTCCTTTGACATCGCTCCGATATCAATATAAAGTTTGTCAATCTCTTTAGGCTTAACGGTATCTATCGGATCCGTTACTCCGACTGTTCCAACAGTTCCGTTTTCAAAACGTACTCTGTTCATGAAGGAGCACAGTGCGGACACCCCTCCGATCTGCTTCACTTTCAGAAGTCCGTTGTCTAGAATCTTCACTACACAGAGGCCGATCTCATCCATATGTGCCGCACACATGATTTTTTTCTTGTCAGCTCCGCTTCCCCGCTTTAAAACAATCAGATTCCCCATTGCGTCTCTTGTAATTTCGTCCGCATAATCCATGACTTCCCTGATAATCAGGTCGGACACATTTTTTTCCAGTCCGCTTACTCCCCACGTCTGTGTATAATCCTTGATCATTTTTTCTCCTTTTCCCCGGTTCCATTTATTCAAAGATCAGCCGGAATGTCTTAATCTCATATGGTTTAAATACGGTCTCAAAACAGTTTTTGCCGGCCGTAAGTTCTTCTTCATTTTCTTCCAGAAGATTACATTCATATACATGTGCAATCGGATATGCTGTCTGAATCTGTGCTCTGACGCGATTATTTTTATTCTCGTACATTCTGACAATCACGCCGTTTCCATCTTCTGCTTTTTTGATGACTTCCACAAAACAGCTCTCCTGACTGCATTTCAGGAAGCTTTCGTATTCTCCGCCGCAGCCCTCCTGCCTTCCGGTTCTCTTTGCCAGCATCGGCACATTCAGGTTGTATGCCATCTCTACGGTTTTCGCTTCCTGCCATCTTCCCGCATGCGGATAGATGGAATAGGTAAATTCATGCTCTCCGATATCAGCATCTTCGTTCGGATAGGTTCCGGATTTGATCAGAGTCAGACTCATATCACCTTTTTTGATTCCATATCCATACTTACAGTCATTGAGCAGACTGATTCCGGAACTGTTTTCTGAAAGATCCGCCCACTTGTGTCCACACGCTTCAAATTTCGCCGTATCCCAGCTGTAGTTGTTTGTTGTCTCACGTTCCACATTTCCAAACTGGATTTCATATGACGCTCTTGTCGTATTGACATCTACCGGAAAATGTGTTTTCAAAATCACATGATGCGTTTTCCAGTCTGCTTTCGTCCGGAAGTCAATCCTCGGAATCTGGTGATACAGACATACCTGCTGCGTCACTGTCGAATCAAGGAATCCACATTCAAATTCCACTACCATGCGGACTTCTCCATTTTCAATAACTCTTGCCGGAGAATACCAGTCTGCCTCATAAGGTTTTCTCTGATAAAACACGTCAATGTCCCAGTTATCCCACTGCATCGGACGGTCTTCATATGTCCGTAGAACGTTACCGCACCTGCCGTCCTGAATCAGCTCTTTTTCTGCTTCTTTTTCATAGAGCGACGTAATTTCCATCTTCTCATTAAAGCAGACCTTGATAAATGGATTCTCAAATGTGTAATCCCATTCTTTTCCGGTACTTTCTTCGAGTAATTCCTCTGTTTCATATAATTTTTTATATCCAAGCGGCGGAATATGGCTTACATAGAGCAGATATCTGCCATCTGCCGTTTTTTGCGCAGGCACATTTCTTCCGTCTTCATCTACAAGTCTCGGGATTTCTGTTCCATCATCCAGCACTACGAGATCATCTCTCTCATATCCCTGGGTATTCATCACTACGACGCCTTCTTTTTCCATTGAAAGCCTGCCGACAGCCGCGGATACAACCCGATTCAATTCCTCTTTTCCCGCCTCTTCAATTTCATGATACTCTTTATCTGTCTGTTCGTACACCGGTTTGATACTGGAACCCGGTACAATATCATGGAACTGGTTGATGAGAAGAATATCCCAGCCCTTGTCCAGCACATTTTGAAGCTGTTCATCTTTTTCTATACCGGCCATACAGGAGGCCGTCTCCATCTGCGTGTACAGAATCTCGTTCTTTCTGTTACTCCGCTTGTTTCTTGCCATGGACGTCAGAGTTCCCCTGTGGTATTCAAAATACAATTCCCCGTCCCAGGTCGGCATATCCGGGAGATCGTGTATCTTTTCGTATGTCCGGTCAAAATAGTCCTGTTCAAATTCCTGACGGATTTTCGGAATTCCCGGTATTCCGTATTTCAGTCTTTCTGCACTCTCCAGCATTTCTTTGGTCGGACCGCCGCCTCCATCGCCGAATCCAAAGAGCATCAAAGTATCTTCTGTCAGATCACGGTTCTGGAACCGTTTAAATGTTCCGAGCGCCATATTCGGGTTTACGATTCCTGTATAGGTCGTTGTATTTCTTGTATCAGAGAAAGAAATATTCAGTCCCTGATCCTTATCATAATCCGTTGTTGTCGGCATAAATGCAAAGACTTCCGATCCATCGATTCCCTTCCATATGAATGTATCATTCGGAAGCTGGTCGTACTGATTCCATGCGATTTTTGTTGTCATGAAATATGGAATTCCGGATTTCTTCAGAATCTGCGGCAGTGCGGCAGAATAACCGAAAACATCAGGGAGCCACAGAGATTTACTTTCTTTTCCAAACTCCTCCAGAAAGAAACGATGCCCCTTGATGATCTGTCGGACAAGCGATTCTCCTCCCGTCAGGTTGCAGTCTGCTTCCAGCCACATGGCTCCGTCTACTTCCCATCTGCCTTCCCGGATCCGTTCTTTGATTTTCTCATACATTTCCGGCTCCTGCTCTTTTACAAACTGATAGAGAATCGGCTGACTGGACATGAATTTATAATCCGGATACTGCTCCATGAGACGAAGTACAGTAGAAAAGCTGCGAAGTACTTTCTCCCTTGTCTGCTCCACTGTCCAAAGCCAGGCAATATCAATATGTGTATGCCCGATAGCGCTGACTGTCGGACACTCCCGTTCTTCACTATAGAAAGCTTCTTTTAAAATCTGTTCAGCCTTTTCAATCGAACTGTAAAATTTCTCCGAGTATGCATCCCGCAAATCAAGTGCATCCAGCGCCGGTGCCATACTTTGAAGTACTCTTCTGTAGTTTTCTTCGTCCGCCTTTTTCAATACATAGGCACTCTGAAGAGGAATCAGCAAATCATAATACAGTTTCTGTACCCGGTCATCTACTGCAATAAGGTATGTATGAATCACAAGATCCCCTTCTACCATCCCGCTATAGGCAAGAACCGCAATTTCATAAGAGTCACCGGCCTTTGCCTTTCCTGAGATTGTCACTTCCCGATGATTCACATCAATCCCCTGAATCAACTGTCCGTCCAGATAGAAAATCATCTGCGGATTCGTTGCATCCCATTCACCTTCCCGTCCTGTTGTAATCAGGAACTCCACATGCTTCCCGTCCATAGATTCCGGGATCGTAATTGTTGTACGGAACCACCGGTGAGCATCCACCTGATTCCACGCCGTTCCCATTACATAGTCTTTCCATTGTCCATCAATTGCACATACATGCCCGTCCTTTTTCTTTCCTTCCAGGCTTTTATAGGCTGTAATTTCTCTTTTTTCTACAATAATCATCTTTTCGATATCTTCTCTCAGCCTTTGCGCCCGCCCCAGTTCAAAAATCAGATTCATATTACCTCCCGGTGCCATAAGCTATATTATAGGTTGGATATAGCGTATCATTTTTTGTGCAATATGTCAATTCCTGACGGGTGTTTTCCCCAATAGTTGTAAATTCTTTGAACAATTTCTTCTATAAACAGGAAAATCCCGAAGTTCATCTCCGGAATTTTCACTGCATACATTGCTGCCTTGTTACTTCTTCTTCCAGTACACCTGAAATGCTTCTTCCTCAATATCAAACAGCGGTTTCCAGGTCAGATCCCGATACTGAAATTCCAGCCCTGTTTTGCGTACTTCATCAGCTGCCTTTTGACCGTCAAGATCCAGTTCCAGAAAATTCTGGTCACCGCTCAAGGCCGCCAGGACATATGGTCCGTACAGCAGGGTATGAAGTTCCGGACGGTCCGGGGTCTTTTCCAGATAAAATCCGCACGGGAACAGGCAGCGGATTTCATGCCTGCCTTCCGGCACATCCATCTGGATATATCCATCCGCTTCGGTCCATCCATTCTGTTCCACACTATCCATCCAGATTTTTCTTCCTTCCCGGCTCCATTTTGGAATCCGGATATACATCGGGAATTCTCTCTTGCTTTCCACTTCCAGAATAACCGATTCCGGAGCTTCCATCTCTGTTTTCTGACGGATGGTGATTCCGGCCTCTTTCCATTCCAGCCTGGATTTTACAAACAGATTGACAAACAGTTTCTCTCCCTGATATGCGTAAATCATATCGGCATATTTGAAATGACTCTCCATTCCCGTTCCATGGCAGCAGGAATTCTCATGCTCAAATTCTTTATGGAATCCCGGAGCCAGCGGCATAAAGTATACCGTTTCTCCCGTTGCACCATGTTCTCTGCCTCCAAGAATATGATTGGTCATTGTCCTCTCATAATAATCCATCATTTCCTTTTTATTCTCATACCGGTACAGCTCTTTTGTGAGCTTCAGCATATTATAGGATGCACAGCTTTCCGCTGTATGCTTTGTCAGGAGATTCCCGATGCACCCCGGACCGTGAAACATCTCATTTTCTCCGGTTCCTCCGATCGTATATAAGTGCGACTCTGTTACCGCTTTCCAGAAATAGGAAGCAATGTCATAATACCGCTTTTCTCCGGAGGCACGGAATATTTCCATTGCCCCTATCACCTGAGGAATATGCTGATTCGCATGCAGGTTTTCCAGCGCATCAATCCCTTTTTCCATTGGCAGAAACAGCTTTTCGTTATCAAAATATCCGGCGGTCTCCAGGAATTCTTTCTTTCCGGTAATCCGGTACAGTCTGGCCATGACGTCATTCATTCCACCATATTCACCCGCAATGTACATTCCCCACATCTTCATCCGCTTTTCCCTCGGAAGCCCCGAAAGACGGCGATATACCCACTCACCAAGTTTTACGGCAATTTCAAGTGCCTGGTCAATTCCGACAAACTCATAACAGTCCAGAAGACCTGCAAAAATCTTGTGAAGTGTATAATAAGGAGCCCATATCTCAGGATACGGGGTGTATTCCTCCAGCTTATCAAACTGATCTTCCGGGTACCCGCTTAAAAATCCTTTCCGGATTCCCGGTATTTTTTCAAAAGCATCCTGACATTTGCCAAGTTCCTCAATCATATAACATGCTTTTTCTTTAATCGTTTTGTTTCCGCCTGCCTTATAGCAAAGCGCAAGCGCTGACAGATAATGACCGCTTGTATGCCCTTTGAGATGACATTCCGGCGCGTCCCATCCGGTCATCGGCTCTGCTCCTTTCACATCCAGCCCGCTGGCCTCCCTGAAATTATAAAGCATTCTGTCATCATCCATCTGAAGCAGAAATTCCTGCATCTCCTCCTGTGCTGTATAAAATCTGCTTCCCTCCTCCAGGACTGCTTCTCCATGGTCAAAATAGCCAATCAGCGGTTCTGTGTTCTTTTCCGCTTTCTGAATCTCTTTTTTGACTGTCACTTTGCAGAAAACCGGAAAGTCCAGGCCGTCCAGCATGCCTTCCTCCCGAAAGTTTCCGACCCGTTCATATACTCTTTGCGCACCCTCTTTCCAGTTTATCCGGTGTACCAGTGTCTTCCCGTCTCTGGTATAAATCACAGCCACATACGGAAGATAAACTTGTACCCCCGCCTGTGCCTCCAGCTCCGGTTCTTCTACACTTTCAACCACTATTTGAGGCTTCTCTTCCAGGATACAGACTTTATACTCTTTCTCCTCTGTAACACCGCCGGCACAAAATGTTGCCCATAGTGAGATCGTCCGGTCTCCCGTCCCGTACGGAGGTCTTTTTACATTTCCTTCAGAATCCAGGAAGCGCTCGTGTCCTGATTTCCAGATAATTTCTGACCCATACTTTCCCTTTTTGGGAAGATTCAGATTAAACTCTACTGTATTCAGATTACCAAGGTACAGGGCTTCCATGTCTTTTTTGATGATTTCTTTCGCTTCCACGTTCTTTCTCCTTTTCATTTGCTCTTTAAAAACAGATTAGTGTAAAAATGGAGCCATTGCTCCATAGATGTTCTTTCATCTAGTCTGCAACGGCTCCTGTGGAGATATAGTTCTCCGTATCCCGTCTGACATCCTCCAAAGTGATGGATGCAAGTTCTCCTTCCATTGCGGCCTGTACACGTTCCAGCTTATCATCCAGTATCCTGTGAATATTTCTCCCGACAGGGCAGTCGGCATTTGGATTCTCATGAAAGTGGAACAGTTCTCCATTTTCAATACACCCCACTGCACGGTAAATATCGAGAAATGTGATTTCACTTAATGGTTTGGCAACCGTTGTTCCTCCTGAACCCCGTGCCACATTTACAAGCCCCGCCGCCTTCAGCTGCAGAAGAATCTTCCGGATAATCACCGGATTTACATTGGTACTCTCCGCAATTAAACTGCTTGTGACCTTATGATCTTTTCCAAACACATCGATACAGGCAAAAATGTGTACTGCCAGAGTAAATCTACTTGAAATCTGCATCGTAAATTCCTCCTTCATGCATACTATTTTATCCGCATTTCGATGTAATGTCAACGATTACAATATGGTCTAACGGACAAAATTTGTTCTGATCGGATCTTCCTTTTCCGGCAGTCCATATGTTTCTTTTCCGAGCTTAATACTCTTCATCAGAAATGCCATATTTCTGGCAAGTGTGCGCATACTCTGCAATCCTTCCGCATCCTCTGCGGCCTCTCCCGGCTCTCTTCCGTGAATGCTGTTCCAGTACTGTCCGGATGCTACCGGCATGCCTGAAATAGTAAAAAATTTATTCAACTCATCAAAAGTAGAGGAAAGTCCACCTCTTCTGGCTACTGCCACCGCAGCACCGACTTTCATTGTTTTATCAAAATGTGTACTGTAGAAAAGTCTTGTCAGAAATGCTACCAGTGTTGCATTTGCGGACGCATAATAGACCGGTGATCCTACAACAAGTCCGTCACATTCCTCAAACTTCTCTGCCGCCTGATTTACAATATCATCAAAGACACATCTGCCTTTCTCGAAACACTGTCCGCAGGCTATGCAGCCTCTGACCGGCTTGTTTCCGACATGCAGAATTTCTGTCTCAATTCCCTCTTCTGCAAAAATTTTTTCCATTTCCTTCAAGGCAATCGATGTATTCCCGTTTTTCTTCGGACTTCCATTGATCATCAATACTTTCATGATATGTACCTCCTGACTCAAAATTGATGTTTCCCAACAATACTATTATAACACCAGAAGGCCGGTTTTCAAATCTTCTTTATAATGGCCGGAAAGGATATCCGGCTGCCAGCCGGAACAATCACAGGAGTTTCTGAAACTCTTCCACTGTCGTTCCATATTCCTCTGCCGCCTGCTCCAGCGTCAGAAGATGTTTCCGGTAAAGATTAATCAATGTTTCTTTTCTGCCCTCCATCTGTCCTTCTTTTCGGAGTCCTTCCTCATACTGCTCCTGATTGAACTCTTCCAGAATCACGTCCTTCACCTCCGCACTGTTTTTCTTCAGGAATTCTTTCAGTATATCCTGTTCAATACAGTTCTTCTGAGCTTTCCGAACCGCTTCTTCTATGGAAAATCCATGCTTCTGGTTCTCCCGGACCTCGTTTACAAAGTATGCGTACTCCCACAAAATTTTGCAGTTTTCCAACAATTCTTCGTTATGTCCCAGGTTAATATTAATCACCATTACATTGCACTCCAAAGCTGCCTGCCCTGTGAATTCCGATTTCATGAACGCATCCGAAAGCTTCAATTCCTGGTATTCGTCTTCCGCCTTTCCTCCATTATAGAATACCACATATACCGGAACCGGTAAAGGAATCTGCCCGGAGCTGTAAATATTAAGGTCCATTTTCTTTATATAGTTTTGATAAATTCTCGCCAGATAGAAAAGTCCACGTACGGGCATATTCGGATTCACTGTGCTTTGGTGTTCGTACAGATTCATAATGCTGGAAAAAAGAAAAGATACGTCGTTTTTCATTCCTACATAAATAACATCTTCCAGTGTTGTAATTTCCATTTCATCGGGGTTTGTGTAAGAAGAGTTGTTCAATGCATTGTAGAGAGATAAAAGATTTTTCCTGTCCCGGAAGATCATTCGGAAAAGTGTGTCTTTGTACTTTCGATTAACACTGCTGTTTTGAGATATGGTTTTTCTGTGAGTTTTAGATATGGTTTTTCTTTGCTTTTTACGCATAGGCAGAAGCCTCCTTTGAATTGAAAATAAATCAGATTTGAACATAGATTTGTGATTAGATTACTCTCTCAGCATAGCAGAATCCGCGGTAAAAAGCAAGGGCGCAGATTTTTCTGCGCCCCAAAAATACTTATGTAATTTTTAGCCTTTAATACCAGACTGTGCAACACCTTCAATGAACTGCTTCTGGAAGATGAAGAACAGAATGACAAGTGGAACTACAGCTAATACTGCTCCGGCCATCTGCATTGGATACTGGGTGGTGTACTGACCCTGCAGAGTTGCAAGAGCCGGTCCAAGAATCATTTTATCTGTAGAAGTATTAACGATCATTGGCCACATAAAGTCATTCCATGCAAACTTTGCTGTAAAGATTACCAGCGCTACAATGCCTGGTTTTACAAGCGGAAGCATGATTTTTCCAAAAATCTGATAACGGCTGCATCCATCCAGAACTGCAGCTTCTTCAAGTTCTTTCGGAAGAGACATGAAGAACTGTCTCAGAAGGAATGTACCAAATGCACTGAACAGGTTAGGAAGCATCAATGCCGGCAATGTATCAAGCAATCCCAATTTCTGCACAATCAAATACTGAGGAATCAGGAAGATCTGTCCCGGAACCATAAGTACTGAAAGAAGAAGAACGAAAATAATGTTCTTGAACGGGAATTCAATTCTTGCAAAAGCATATGCTGCCATCGCACAAAATGCAACCTGAACTGCTGTTGTAACTACAGCCGAAATAATGGTGTTCATATATACCGTAGCAAACGGAATAGCTGTCAATATTTCCTGATAAGAATCTGTTACCCATTCTGTCGGTAAAATTGTTGGCGGAATCTGCATCGCTTCGCCATTTGTTTTGAAGGATGTCAAAATCATCCAGAGAAACGGGAATACAACAATTATTGTTCCGGCCAGAAGGATCAGATGGACAATCAGATGATTTATTTTTGCTTTTCCTCTCATTGATCTTTTCCTCCTTAATCGTAATTAACCCATTTCTTCTGTCCCCACATCTGAACAACCGTAACTAACATAATAATTACGAAAATCAAAATGGAGATTGCCGCCGCATATCCCTTATATCCATAGTCAAATGCGGTACGGTAGAATAACATAACAACTGTCTTCGTACTTTCGTATGCCGGATTCGTCTTACCGATCATCATGAAGATAACGTCGAATACCTGGAATCCACTGATAATTCCTGTAATCATGGTAAAGAAAATCGTTGGTGTCAGCATCGGAATCGTAATCTTAAAGAACTGCTGAATCGGTCCGGCCCCGTCAAGCGCTGCCGCTTCATAGTAGCTGTTGGAGATTCCCTGCATACCGGCCAGAAGGATAATCATATCGTATCCAACTTTCATCCAAAGTCCAACCAGCATAATGCAGAATAGTGCTGTACTTGGATCTGTCAACCATCCATGTCCCTCTCCGCCAAGCGCACGGATCGCACTGTTCAGAACACCCATCTGCTCATTGTAGATCCATTTCCATACCATAGCAACAGCTGCTGCCATTGTTACAGACGGAAGGAAGTACAATGTACGATAGATGGATTTTCCTTTAATCTTAGAGTTCAAAAGTGCTGCAACCAGAATAGAAAGGAACAGCCCAATCGGCACTGTAAACACTACGTATTTCAACGTTGTTCCAAGTGCTGCCCACACTTCTTTGTCCCCGATCAACTGTTTATAGTTTTCAAGGCCACAGAAAGTCGTCATATTAAACTTGTTTACATCGTTAAAACTGAACCATACATTCTGAATAAAGGGCCAGATATAAAATACAAGAAGACCGAGTGTAACCGGTGCGATAAAAATATAGCCCGCAATCCAGTCCTTTTTCTTCCAGGAAAGGCCCTTTTTAGAGCCTTTCGCTACTGCTTTATTTTCAGACATTTACTTATCACCTACACTTATTCTGCGAGTAATGCATCCGCCTCTTCTTTTAACTGTGTACAAGCTTCTTCCAGAGTCATAGTTCCGTCATAAGCCTGTTTGAGGTACTGTGCTTCCAGATCGTACAGCTCAGCTGCTTTGTTGCAAACCGGAAGTGGATATGCTTCGTCTGCATGGTTTGTATAAGCTGCAAGGTTATATTTGTCATTTGCTTCTCCGAAGCAGTGCTGAGCATCTGTTCTCGCGGAGATAACTACACCTGTTTCGCCCTGGATCTGCTGTGCTTCTGCACTTCCAAGCCAGATTGCAAATTCTGTAGCAGCATCTTTGTTCTTGGATCCTTCGTATACGCAGTAAGCAAGACCATTAATAACATTGTCTTCTTTTCCGTTGAATGTAGGAATTTCTACACAATCAATTTTGTCTTTAATTGTTTCGTTTGCAGCATATTCCGGAACCATGTAAGAACCTGCAAATGTCATGGCAATCTGTTCACCTTCAAACATTGCATCTGATCCTGTTTCAGAAAGTGCGGAAGAACTCGGAGATAATCCGGCATTGATCATATCAATCCAGCACTGGATACCAGCCATTGTCTTCTCGTCTGTGTATCCTGTCTCTGTAGCGTCATCATTTAAGATCCATCCATCGTTAGCAAATACTGTCTGATAGTACCATGTCTGGAAGTCTACCGGGCAGGCAAACGGATATACACCATCCGGAAGTTTGTCTTTCAGTTCTGTTGCCAGAGCTACAAGATCTTCATATGTCATATCGTCTGTCGGGTATGCAACACCTGCCTGATCAAACATTTCTTTGTTGTACCATAATGCGTTTGTATCGAAGTCCTTCGGTACACCATAATTTTTACCATCACGCACATAGTTGTTAACCAGAGTCTCAGAATAGCTGTCATTGATATCAGAATCAGCAATTGCATCTGTCAGATCTGCAAGGATACCACCTTCTACATAAGAGTCAAGGTGAAGTACGTTTACCCAGAATACGTCTGGAGCTTTTCCACCTGTTGCAGATGTTTCCAGCTTTGTGAAGTAATCTTTGTATGGTGTCAACTGAATTTCAATAGTTACATCGTCATGCTCTTTTTCATAAGCTTCAGCCATCTGCTCCATCGCCGGTCTCCCGACTTTGCCACTTTCTCCATTCTAACAACTGAAAAATATATTGAAAATACA
>ERZ1643247.580-NODE-580-length-43442-cov-23.147602_pt1 | contig 43442 bp, 30 predicted proteins | sample MGYA00579264_ERZ1643247 | MGnify/ENA primary metagenome ERZ1643247 (study PRJEB29033, sample SAMEA4952262) | chicken gut metagenome | biome: Broiler Chicken; feature: Gastrointestinal Tract; material: Caecum | place: Ireland | collected 2018 | study: Broiler... | reverse complement strand
GAAAGGCAGGAACGGGAATATGGAATTAAAAATTACCGATATGCGTGTTGTGAATATAGACGGATTGCCTAAACATTGCATTATTTTGAAAATATATACAAATCAGGGGATCGTAGGTCTCGGAGAGGTGAGAGACGCTTCATCCGCTACATATGCGCTCATGCTCAAGAGCCGCATCATGGGAGAAAATCCTCTGAATGCGGCAAAAATTTTTAACCGCATCAAACAGTTCGGCGGACATTCCCGCCAGGGCGGCGGTGTATCCGGCATCGAGATCGCGCTGTGGGATATCATCGGAAAATATTACGGTGTACCGCTGTATCAGCTTCTCGGCGGAAAATACAGAGATAAAGTGCGCGTTTATTGCGATACCGACGTGGAAGGTCGGCATACGGGGCGGGATATGGGCAAAGCGCTGAAAAAACGCATGGAAATGGGCTTTACTTTCCTCAAAATGGATTTGGGAATGGATCTGCTGCTCGATGTAGACGGCGCTTTAAACGCTCCTGCGGGGTGCCTTGAAGAGTTGAAAAAATATAACATGAAGGCGATCACGCATCAGAGCGGTTCTATCGACAAATGTATGATGTACGGAAAGAATTACGAGGTTTTTACCGTGCCGCATTATGCGACGGGCGTTTCTATCACGCAGAAGGGGCTCGATTATCTCGAAAATTATGTAAAAGAGGTGCGCGAGGTGATCGGTTATGAAATCCCGCTCGCCATAGACCATATCGGACATGTGCGCGAGGGGAGCGTCATCGCTTTGGCGCGCAGGCTGGAAAAGTACAATATAGCATGGATAGAAGATGCAGCGCCGTGGATGTACGGCGATATCCTGCACAAGATCTCCGAGAGTACGACGATTCCCGTCTGTACGGGCGAAGACATCTATCTCGCGGAAAATTTCGAACCGCTTTTGAAAAATCGATCTGTTTCCGTAGTCCATCCGGATGTTTTGACGGTCGGAGGGGCGATGGAGATGAAGCGATTGGAAGACCTTTGCGAAAAATACGGTATCCCGTCGCCTTTATGGCAGCGGTGCATATAGCGGCATCCGTAAAAAATATATTGGCGGTGGAATTTCATTCGGCAGATCATCCGGAATGGTTCAAACTTGCAAAGGGCTTGCCTGACAAGTTGATTAAAGACGGCTTTGTAGAGGTGCCTTCGGCGCCAGGACTGGGGATCGACGATATAGATGAAAAGACGGTAAAAAAATATATGCATAAAGAACTATGCGGATTTTTTGAAGATACTTCCGAATGGAACAGCGAATGGGCAAACGACCGCGAATGGTCGTAAGGAGCGCTTTTGAACATGAAAATTTTGGTTACCGGCTCGACGCAGGGAATCGGCAGAGCGATCGCCGCGGCGTTTGCAAGGCAGGGCGGCAAAGTGATCGTACATTGCAGCAAAGATTTATCCAAAGCGGAAAGGGTATGTGCGGAGATAGGCGCGGCATTCGCTGTCACGGCAGACCTTTCGGATATGGACGAAGTGAAAGGTTTGTATCAAAAGACGGGCGCAGTCGATTGCCTGATCTTAAACGCCAGCGTACAGTATAAACAGCATTGGCAGGAAATTACGGAAGAGGCGATAGACCGCCAGCTTTCCGTCAACATCAAGAGCACGCTGCTTTTAATGCAGGCATATTACCCCGGCATGAAAGAGAAAGGATTCGGGCGCATCGTCACGATCGGAAGCGTCAATCAGAACCGCTGCCATCCCGAACTTTCGCTGTATTCCGCCACAAAATGCGCGGTCATGCGATTGGTCAAAAATATTGCCAAGGAGGCCGCGCCTTTCGGCGTTACCGTCAACAACGTATCTCCCGGCGCGATCGCAACGCCGCGAAATGCGGACGTATATAACGATGCGGCTCTCCGCAAGGCGGTCGAAAATGCGATCCCTATGGGGCGCTTCGGTACGGCGGAGGATTGTGCGGGCGCCGTTTTGTTCCTTTGCGGGAAAGACGGCAGCTACATCACGGGCGCAGACATTGCCGTAGACGGCGGGATGAGCCTTTAAGGAAACAATAAAAATGATCAAATTCAATGACAGAAAAGATGTTATCGCGCTTACGCCGCAGTGGAAAGGGGAACGCTTTCCCGACGGGCGGCCGCGCGTGCCCGACAGATATCTCGAAGAGATGCGCAAGATGACGCTGGAAGAGCTGTGGAAGCCTATCTTTCTCAAAGGGTACGAAAGCCAGTTCGAAGGCGATCTGAAAACGCTGCACGACGACGGGCGCAAACTCATCGGCAGGGCTGTCACGGCGACGTTCGTTCCCACCCGCCCCGATCTGCACGAGGTGATGTTCGGCGTAGGAGCGGCGGAAGGCAGAAAGGGCAATTACAATCAGTGGGTGATAGACAGCCTTACCGAGGGCGACGTAGTCGTCGTGGATATGTACGACAAAATTTACAAGGGCACCTTCCTCGGCGGCAACCTGACGACGGCGATCAAGACGCGCACGAAGACGGGCGGCGGCGTCATCTGGGGCGGTATCCGCGACACCGAGCAGATGAAGGCGGTAGAGGGCGTGCAGGTGTATTACAGAGGCATCGATCCAACGCCTATCCGCGAATTTGTGATGAAAGACTTTAACGGTATCACGCGCATCGGCAAGGCGACGGTGCTCCCGGGCGACATCGTTTACGGCGCGGGCGGCGGCGTGCTGTTTATTCCCGCGCACCTCGTGGCGGAAGTGGTAGACGGCGCGGCGAAAACGCACGTCAAGGACGATTTCGGTTTTGAAATGATTGCGCAGAACAAATTTACGACCGCGCAGATCGACCGCGCTACATGGACGGAAGAGATGCTCGACATGCTCGTGCATTGGATACAGACGGATCCGCGCGGCGAAAAGTACCGCGATCTCGACTGGTCGCCCGAATACGAGGCGGCAAGAAACGGCGATCCGAACGATACGCAGACGATGCTGTAAAAACGAGGCGGTCATGCAGATGCAATACATATTGAAAACGCCGCAGAACTTCGCTTCCGATAAAAAGTACCCGCTGATCGTGTATTTACACGGAGCGGGCTCGCGGGGAAACACGACGGAAGTTCTGCAAAACGCCGTTATTTTCAAGTATGCCGAAAGGAAGAAAGCTTTTCCCGCTGTCATATTGGCGCCTCTCTGCTCGGCAGATACATGGTTCGATGTTTTTGAACAGCTGCTCTCTTTGGTCGATACGGTTGCGAATCTTCCGTTTATCGATCAAAGCCGGATCTCCCTCACGGGCGTGAGCATGGGCGGCTATGCCGCATACCAACTACTCATGAGCCGCAACCGTTTGTTTTCGGCGGCGGTCATATGCTGCGGGGGCGGAATGTATTGGAACGCGGAAAAACTGACGGGCGTTCCCATCCGTATATATCACGGAGCAAAGGACGATACGGTGTATCCCGACGAGAGCGAAAAAATGGCAAGCGCCATAAACCGCAGGGGAGGACGCGCCGCGTTGACGATTTTCCCCGACTTGGGGCATAACTGTTGGGAAACCGTATATAACGATGAAAAAGTTTACCGATTTCTTTTAAGCGGCGGAGAGTACTGACGGATGTATATTTTATCGTGTGAAAAGCCGGAAAAGGGCGGCGGGATATACCGCTGCGAAACAGGCGAAGGCGGTATAAAGATAAACGCATATCTACCGTGCGACAGGCCGATGTACGCGGTCAAAGCGAACGGCAGGCTGCACGTTCTTCTCCGTGCACCTTTCAAAAACGGCGAAAACAGCGGTTACTTTTCCTGCCCGGAAGATCTTTCGGATAAAACGGATGTGCGCGACACGCTCGGAAAAGTTGCCTGCCATCTGTGCGTTATAGAAGATGACGTATATATCGTCAATTATCTGAGCGGCAACATCGTGAAAAACTGTGAAAGGGCGGTCGCGCATACGGGGCGCGGCGCAAACGCGCAGAGGCAGGAAGCGCCGCATACGCATTGCGTTATTCCCTCTTCCTGCGGCAAATACATTCTCTGCGCCGATCTCGGCACGGATACGCTGTACATATACGACAGGGCGCTGAGCCTTAAAGGCACGGCAAAGGTGCCGGAGGGGTACGGGATAAGGCACATCGTCTTTTCAAAGGACGGAAAGTATATTTACGCGGTCAACGAGCTGGTACCGTCCGTCAGCGTATTCGGGTGGCAGAATGCAAGCGCACGTTATTTGAGGACTGAAAAACTTACAGATGCACCGGGCGCGACGGGCGCGGCGATACGGCTTTCAAAGGACGGCAAATTTATGTATTGTTCCGTGCGGGGAGAAAATGCGCTGTACGTTCTGCGGGCAGACGGCGCAAATCTGACCGTAGAGCAAAAAACAGACTGCGGCGGAGACAGCCCGCGCGACTTTCATATCATAGAAGACAAATTTTTGATCTGCTGTAACGAAAACAGCGATAACGTAACCGTTTTTTCCTTACAAAACGATAAAATCGGCGTTAAAACGTGCGGGTTAAAACTGAAAAAACCGCTTTGCTGCGTGGCAGAGGATTTGACAGGGGAAGGGATAAATGGAAGTCAGTAAGATCATTCCGCTGGTGACAATAAAAGATCGAAACGACACGGAGAAAATTCTGAAATCGCTGGAAAGAAGCAGTATTCACAGCGCGGAGATCACGTTTCGCACGGAGTACGCGGCAGAGGCGATCACGGTTGCTGCAAGAAACTTTCCGTATATGAATGTAGGGGCGGGAACGGTGATCAATGCGGAGCAATGCAGGCAGGCTTTGGACGCAGGAGCCAAATTTATCGTATCGCCCGGCTTATCTGTTCCCGTTGCCGAAATTTGCAGAAAAGAGAACATTCCGTACTATCCCGGCTGCGTGACGCCGACGGAGATCATGCAGGCTTTGGCACAGGGAATAACGATCGTCAAATATTTCCCGGCAAATTTATACGGCGGATTGAAAGCGATGCAGACGCTGGCCGCTCCGTTCCCTCAAATAAAATTTATTCCGACCGGCGGCATAAACGGGGAGAACATGGCGGAATATCTCGCATGGGAAAAGACGTACGCGGTAGGCGGCAGCTTTTTCACGGAGGAGGCTTTGAAAAAATGGGGAAGGTCGTAACGCTCGGAGAACTGATGCTGCGGCTTTCTCCGGAAGGACACGAGCGGCTCGTTCAGGCGGAATTCTTCCGTGCCGTATATGGTGGGGCAGAGGCAAACGTAGCCGTGAGTCTGGCAAATTTCGGGCAGGAAGCCCGTTTCGTAAGCAAATTGCCTGAAAACGAAACAGGCAGGGCGGCAATGTGTTCCGTGCAAAAATACGGCGTGGATACATCCTGCCTGTTGCGCGGCGGGAAAAGGATCGGGATCTATTATCTTGAAAAGGGCGCGTCTCAACGGCCCGATCAAGTGGTCTATGATCGTGAAAATTCTTCTTTTGCATTGTCGGAAGAGGACGAATACGATTGGGATAAGATATTCAGCGGGGCAGATTGGTTTCATATCACCGGCATCACGCCCGCACTCGGGGAAAACTGTTTCAGAATATCCGAACGGGCTGTAAAGGAGGCTAAGTCGCGCGGTGTAATCGTTTCGTTCGACGTGAACTATCGGAAAAGTTTATGGGATACAGATCGGGCAAAGACGGCGATGGAAAAACTGTTGCCGTATGCAGATATATGTATCGCGAACGAAACGCAGGCATCGGAATTATTCGGGTTGCCGGCAGATGAAAAAGGGGACAAAATCGCGGAAACGCTGATAAAAAAATTCGATTTTAGGCTTGTCGCTCTCACCTATCGCAGGACGGTCAACGTCAATCGCAACAATATATGGGCGGTACTTTGTGACGGGAAAAATTTTGTCTGTTCAAAAAAATATGAAATGGACATGGTCGACCGCGTTGGCGGCGGAGATGCGTTTGCGGCAGGGCTGATCTATGCGCAGATGCAGGGATTCGATCTGTACAAGAGCGCAGATTTCGCGGAGGCGGCAAGTTGCCTGAAACACTCGGTCGTGGGGGATTTCAATCTTGTAACCGTTGAGGAAGTAGAAAAGCTTGCATGCGGTACAGGGAAAGGGGCAATCTATCGCTAATTGTGCTCTGAATATAAAAATCATGGAACGATATTGGTAAAGGTGAAATATGACGATAAAATTCAACTATGACGGGGAGTGTCTCAAGTTTGAAACATTGGATTCAGGAGTTATACACGATCTCGGTAAATATAAATCCGAGTTATATGAATATGCGCCGAGGTATAATCAGATATGCGAAGTACAGATTCGTGGCAGAATGACACAAGCTCATACGGGACTGCGTCATGCAAGATGTTCGGAAAACGGGAAGTTTCAATATGAATCGCATTCAATCACGGCAAGCGAAAAGGGAAGCATTCTCGAAATCGTCCAGAAAAGCGACCTTGCAAGACTGCATTCCTTCTTTTATATTTTAAGCGGCACAAAAACTTTTCGGACATGGCATCGTATCGAAAATATCAGCCAAGAGCCGTTTACATTGGAATATATCAGTACATATAACAGGGCAATGCTGACGCCGCCGAATACCTTCCGGGAAACAGAATTTTGGCTTCCGTCGAACGGCTCATATTGTGAATGTCAATGGAGCCGTGCGCCGCTATCGACGTTTGGCGTATTCGGGGGCCACAATGCCAAAAGTTTCAAAAAATTTTGTATTTCGAATACAGGTTCATGGCCGACAAAGACCTATTTGCCGATGGGGATAATAAAACAGACGGACGGGTCTTTTATTATGTGGCAAATCGAGGCTAACGGTAGTTGGTCATACGAATTGAGTGATTTGTACGATTCACTGACGCTCCAAATAAACGGACCGACATTTGAGGAGCATAATTGGCAAAAAACATTGCACCCGGGAGAAAACTTTGAAACAGTAAAGGCAGCGATAACGACAGGGGCAAGTTTTAATGAAATTATTGGCAATATGACGCGATATCGTCGTGCCATAGTAGATAAAAACCGGCTTGTATCTTCGGTCATTTTTAATGAATATATGTATGCGTCATGGAATACCCCTTCCGAAGAAACGGCGCAAAAGTTGATCCCCGTTGCAAAAGATTTCGGAGCGGATTATTACATAATCGATTGTGGTTGGCATGACGAAGAACCGGATCCCTTTTATTTTCTCGGCAAATGGCAGGAATCGGTTTCGCGTTATCCGAGCGGACTGAAAAAAACAATCGACCGCATCAAAAATTCCGGAATGATTGCCGGGCTTTGGCTCGAACCGGAAGTGGTTGGGGCTAACGGCGATGCGTATTGCCTTTATGGAAAAGATGCTTATTTCAGCAGAAGCGGAAAGGTTCTCGGCATTTCAAGAAGATATCAACTGGATTTCCGTTGTAAAGAAGTAATCGACAGACTGAACAGCATTATTGGCAAGATGGTAGAGGAATACGGTATCGGTTATCTAAAAATTGATTACAATATCGAAGCAGGCGTCGGAACGGATAACAATGCTGAGAGTTGCGGAAACGGATTGCTCGAACATAACAGAGCGTATTTACAATGGTTAAAAAAGATACGCGAAAAGTATCCCTCATTGGTGATTGAAAATTGTGCGTCTGGGGGTAACAGAATGGATTACCTTACCCTCGAAAACTGCGACGTGCAGAGTACGTCCGATCAGACGGATTACAAGGTATATCCGTACATTGCGGCCAATATGTTTTCGGCGCTTTTGCCCGAACAGGCGGCGGTTTGGGCATATCCCGCATCGCATGCGTCAGATGAACAGCCAAACAGCGAATACGTCATAATGAATATGGTTAACGGACTTGCGGGGCAGATGCATCTTGCAAGTAAACTTTATTTACTGAATGAATCAAATGCAAAACTTGTGCAAGAAGCCGTTTTGCTATCCAAAAAAATCGTAGAATTCAGAAAGGACGCGTCCCCGTGGTTTCATAAGGATATGCCTACCGACATGGAGGCGGGGCAAGTCGTATATGGAATGAAACGAGGTCGGAACCTGCTTGTATTTGTTTACCGTATGCAAGGGAAAGAGGACATTCATATTGAGATCGGAAAGAAAATTCATGCAGCCCAAATTATTTATCCGGGGTGTTCGGATATTCCGCTAAATATTGACGGTACAAGCATAAATGTTTCGTTTCCGAATGAATTTATGGCGAGAATTATTGAAATAAAAATTATTTAATGTTCTTCAATGATATGTTTGTCGTATGATTTCATATTATGAAATTTTTTGACAAAAAATACAAACGGTGTAAAATTTTAGTGTGCTTAGGCAATCCTCAAAAATAGCCCTTTTGATATACAAAAGGGGGCTGTTGTAAAACAACAGCCCATATTCTTAAAAGCGTGGGGTTAAAGGTAAAAGGAGTAGATTTGCGAATGGAAAGTTTGATGATTAAGTCAAAAAAGAAAAGAAAAATGACGACAAATCGGAAAGTGTTTTTGATTTGTATGCTTGCGATCCCGCTTGCACATTTTTGCGCCTTTTGGATCTACATAAATTTTAGCAGTATCCTTTTAGGTTTCCAGACAGCACGTGGTGAGTGGACGCTGAATAACTTCGTGATGTTTTGGGATAGCCTTAAAACAGGCACGATTGGTTTAGCACTCAAAAATACGCTTATCTTTTTCTTGACGAATATATTAATCATTTTTCCTCTGGGTTTGCTGACGAGTTATTTTTTATATAAAAAAATCCTCGGGGCAAAAGTGTTTCGGATCATCTTTTATCTGCCGAGTATCATTTCCGCGGTCGCATATACGGGTGTGTTCATGGAATTGATCAGGCCGTGGGGCGTTGTAGGTGTAATTGCAAACGCATTGAACATACCATTCCCTCCCGAAGGGCTGCTCGGAACTTCGCGTACGGCAATATGGACGATCGTTGCGTACTGCATCTGGACAAATGTCGGAGCAAATATGTTGCTTTTTTCCGGCGCTATGGCAAGGATCCCGATAGATGTTTTGGAGGCGGCAAAATTAGAGGGGTGTAAACCCATGCAAGAAGTTGTGTATCTGATAGTACCCTTGATCTGGCCTACGTTGGCAACGATGCTGATTTTGCAAATGACGGGTATCTTTTCTGCCAGCGGCCCGATCATGTTGTTTACAGGAGGGGCATATGACACTTATACGATTGCTTATTGGATATTCGCGCAAGTTTACGGAAACGGCGGCGGAAGCGGAAATTACGGTTTGGTTTCTGCAAGCGGGCTTGTCTTTACTTTGGTAGGTTGCGTGCTGATATTGATAACAAAAAGAATGACAGACAAAATTGAAGCCGTGGAGTATTGACATATGAGTAAAACAGTAAACTGTATGAGCAAAGCAGGGCAATCAATAGTAAAATTTTTTAAGGCAGTCGCCGGCCCTTTTCGTCGGGCGTCGCACCGTATTGAAAGCAAACGCGGCTTTTTATTCAAGCGCTCAAAGCGCGAAAAGGTAATTTTCGGCATTCTGTTTCTGATTTTCTGCGTCTACGCGTTTACGCTCATTTACCCGCTGTTTTGGCTGATCATCAATTCGCTGAAAGATACCTTTGAGTACAACATGAACGTGCAAAATCTGGAACCGTTCAAGTTCCCTTCCAAGCTGGTGTGGCAAAATTACGTTGAGGTTATGAACAATCTTGACGACAGGATAACGTTTCCGGGTATGTTTTTCAACAGCTTGTGGTATGCGGGCGTCGGGTCGTTTTTATCTGTGTTCATGTCCTCGGTGGTAGCGTACTGTTTAAGCCGCTTTGAGTTCCGTGGAAGAAATGTTTTATATGCAGTGGCGATATTCAGCATGACCATTCCGATCGTCGGAACCATGGGCGCTCAGTTCAAGCTGGAAGTGGATATCGGTATATATGACTCGCCTTTGCATGTAATAGTTCTGAATCTCGGCGGCTTGGGCGGTATATACTTTTTGATCATGCACGGCTTTTTCAAAAATATCTCGCACGCCTATTCCGAGGCGGTTTACATCGACGGTGGCGGCGAATTCGTCGTGTTTTTCCGGGTGATGCTCCCGCAGGGCATGTCGATGATGTTCGTACTGATGTTGATGAATTTCATCGGCGGGTGGAACGATTATACGGCGCCCACGCTTTATTTGCCGAGTTATCCCACTCTTGCCTCGGGTATGTATCAAGTCGCCAATACTTTGCAGAGAACGGGTCGCGTGCCCATTTACTTTGCAGGGTTAGTGATGTCGGTGATCCCCATTCTGTTGTTGTTCTGTGTATTCGGGAACAAAATGATGACTTCCGTCTCCATCGGCGGGTTGAAAGGATAAAATTTCAAAAAGGAGCTAATCTATGAAAAAATTACTGGCAAAAGCGATCGCAGTTGTTTTAGGCATTTCGGCGTGCGGCGCGGGTCTGATCGGCTGCACGAGGACAATCGACCACGATCAGTTTTTGGAAATTTACTGTTTGGACGTGGGGTACGGTTACCAATGGGCGGAAGTGCTTTTGGAAGACTTCAAACAACAGGATTGGGTCAAAGAAAAATATCCGAACATCGACGGCAAAGTGCGCCACAATGACCAGTTCACTTATGTGGCGGAAACGATCGGCGCGGGGCCGAACGGTAACTCTGCCGACATCATGTTCACCGATACGGTTTACGCCCTGTTCTCGGAAAAATACAACGGCGTTTCCGTTGCGGAAGATCTGACGCAAGGGGTTTACAAACAGACCGTTCCCGGTGAGAGCAGAACGTACGAAGATAAGATGCTGGATACATATCTTTCCATCAATATGGATCCCGATTCAGACAATGCGTACCGCAGCGTCAACTGGCAGGCGGGCATGATCTCGATCTTGTACAACGCAGACCTGTTCGAGCTGTTGGGACTGAAAGTTCCGAACACTACGGACGAACTGATCCAGATTGCGAAAGACGTAAAGGCCATGAATGGTGAAAATCCCAATTATCAGAATCCCCCGAACATCGAGGCGCAGAAAGGCCCGCGCGATTACGCATTTACGAGCTCGCCAAAAGTGGATTATTGGAGATACGTGTTCCCCGTGTGGTGGGCGCAGTACGAGGGGCTTACGGAGTATACCAACTTTTTCAGAGGCATTGTCGACAATACGATGTCGAGAAAGATATTTGAGCAACAGGGTCGTTTGGAATCTTTGACGGTGATGGATACGCTTTTGAGCGGCGACAACGGCTATTTCGACCCGTATCGGAACAACTACGAATTTATGCAGGCGCAGACGAACTTTTTGACGGGCGACGGCCTGATGATGGTTTGCGGCGACTGGTTCGACCGCGAAATGCACATTTTAGATGAGGGCTACAAGGAACAGGGCATCGATTACGACCTGCGCATGATGCGCATGCCCGTCATCAGCGCGATCGTCGATAAAACGCCGTCCATCGTCGCTTTGGCGGAGAAGCAGGGCAAAACGCCTGATCAGATCCTTTCCGACGTCATCGCTCAGATCGATGCGGGCGCCACGTCCTATGAAGGAGTCGAACAGGCTGATTTTAACAAAGTCTATGAAGCTCGCTGCATGATGTACACCATCGGCCCCAAACACGGCGGCATTATCCCTTCGTACGCGACGGCGAAAGACGTGGCAATGGATTTTCTGCTGTATATGGCGACGGACAGGGCAAACCAGCTGTACGCGGAGGCGACTTACGGCGCCAGCCTGCCGTTCGAGTACAACCTGCAAGAGAAAGCTCCCGAATATTACGAAACGATCAGTTCCATTCAAAAAGACAGGATATCCTACGTCAACGCGTCGTATCCCACGTTGCAGCCGCTGCCGGACGAGAATACCTTTCCGCTGGTGTATTACGGGGGAATGAGCACGCTCATTTCGCTCGGCTCCTACGGGTATGAAACCTTTATGTCGCGCCGGTCGGAAGGCGGGCCGCGGGCGACGGGCATGGATCTTTATTACGACGATATAGAGTACTGGACTGAGGCGAGATGGCAGTCGCTCCGCGCCAACGCCGGTATGTGATGAGCGGTAACGCGAATTAAATTTTTGAAGGAGGAAAAACGTGAAGAAATTTATTGCAGCCGCGCTGGGAATCACTTTGACGTGCAGTTTTCTGCTGTCGGCGGCGAGTTGCGCCTCGAAAGGTTCCGATATCGAGGAGGCAGACGTCGAGTTCTGGTCTGCACCGATCACCGAAAAGATCATGCAGGATCAGTACGACATCTATGCTGACGTAAAAGCGCCGGCTACGATCGATCTGCGCATGCCCAAAAACGAATACGAGAGCGCGCAGATCATCATGACGCCGAGTAAAAACGTATCCTATTACGACGTAACGGTGAGCGATCTCACCGCGCCGGGGCTTGACCCGATCAAATCGGAGCAGATCACCGTTTACAATCAAAAGTATATCGAAGTTACGCAGGTTCATAACGGAACCGACGTTCCCGAAGGCTGGTATCCCGATGCGGTCGTTCCCTTTTCCGCGGTCAAAGAGCGCGGCGAAAACCGTATCGAGGAGGGGCGGAACCAGGGTATCTTTCTCGACTTTTATGTCCCGTCGACTGCGGCTGCGGGGCAGTACAGCGGCACGCTGACGGTCGATTTCAATACTTTCGAAAAGCAGATACCTATTCACCTCGAAGTCGTGGATTTTACGGTATCCGAAGAAACGCACAGCCAAAGCGTGTTTTTGGTCAATCAGCAGTTCGGTTGGGGTGAATTGAACGACACCCGCGAAATGTACGAAACGTACAACAACGCGTTGAGTAAGTACCGTTTGTCGCCGTGGCGGCTGATCAACACGAATTTTACCCGCGAAAGGATCCCCGAATACGTAGACATGGTCTATGAATACTGCAAACAGCCGCGCAACTCCACGTTCTCACTGCTGTACGGCTGGACGGGTACCTCGATTGACAAGAATCTGGCGGTGGAAACGATCGTCGCGCTGGCGGAAAAGAGTTTTGAAGAAAACATCGATCTTCTGGCAAAGGCGGTGGCGTATATCACGTACATCGACGAGCCGGATCTGGTGGAAGAATCGGCAGACAGAGTTCCGGCCGTATGCGAAGATTTCAGATGGTCGGTCAACGAGGCCGCCCGGATCATTGAAAACGATTCGTCGATCACGAGCCCGCTGAAAGAGCAGATCGTGCAGTCGATCCGCGATATCCCCAACATCGTTACCTCGGCTTATACCACCCGTTTCGACGACTATATCGACACATGGTGCCCGAAAGTCGACGCCTATAACACGGAAGAGGGCAGATCGTATTACGCGCAGCAGAAAGATAAATGGTGGTACACCTGCATCACGCCGCGTGCGCCGTTCCCTTCCTATCACATTGAAGATAGATTGTATTCGGCGCGTATCCTCAGTTGGATGATGATGGATTACGGCGTTATCGGAAACCTTTATTGGGCGGTAGACGTTTACGGAAGCTATGCCGGCGGCGGTTCGTACGACTATCTGGAAGATTATTATCAGACGGCCGAACGTTATCCCGACGTCAACGGCGACGGTTGGCTGCTCTATCCGGGCAAGAGGTACGGGGTGGACGGCCCGCTGCCTTCCGTGCGCATGCTGGCGATCCGAGACGGCAACGAAGATTATGAAATGCTGTACGACCTCAAAACCAAATACGCGGCGATTTCCGAGGCGACCGGCTACGATTTCGGCTACGAATCGGTGACGGACGCCATCTACGGCAGCCTGTATTCGGGCACCGAAGTGATGACCGATTCCGCACGGTTCGCCGCCGCGCGCAACAGCATTCTCGACCTTGAAGTCGCCTTAAATTCGGAGGCGCAGATGTGCGTCGCCGAACAGACGGAAGCGAACGGCGCCTACAGCTTCAAAGTCGTGGTAAAAGACGGCTTCGACCTCACCGCCGACGGGCAGGTTCTCGGCAATTACGAAACATACAGCAGCGGCGAAAACGCAATCCGCGTATATTCGTACGAAAAGCAGTTGCAGTCCGGCGGGGCCAATGCTGTCGTATTCTCCGTGCAGACGAGCAAGGGCGAAGTTTCCGTATCCTTTGACCTGGGCGGCGCAGTGCAGTACGTATCGGCAGAACAGCTGAACGGCTCGGTCACCGTAAATACGGGCGAAGTAACGCTGAACGGAGAATGGCTGAACGCCGCGTTCGGTCAGGCAGACGCCTCTACGACGCAGGAACTTGTTATAGACCACGCTTTCCTCGATTCCATCGGAACCGAAACGAGCAAACTCGTGTTCACGCTCAACAACCTTACGGCGGAAGACGTAGATTACGTTGTACTGTTCGATTACGAAAAGATGGATTACTATTTCGACGAGGCGAGCGGCGTTTTGAAGGCGAACGGCACTTCCACCATAAGCATCGAGAACTTATTTGCGTTTACTTGGAGCCGCTACGGCAAGCTTGAACGCATCATTATCCGGTTCGGCGGCAGAGGGGACGCTCCCCGCACCGTACAGCTCGGCGGGTTCTATGTGTATGGGGTATAGCAGGAGGGCATTATGAAGAAAAAAATAGTATGTTTACTCTGCGCGCTTCTCGTCATATCGTGCTGTGTCGCTTTGCCGGGGTGTGCCGAAGAACAGCCGACCGCGAGCGAAGTGGCGTTGTGCGATTTTGAAGAGTATTCCCCGGATTTTGAGATGCTGCGTTTCGTCAACAAATTCGGAGCCATCGAAGTGAACGAGGACGCGGAGTTCGTAAAAAGCGGCTCCGCCTCCGCCAAAGTGATGCCGCTGGGCAGTTTTTCGGCCAACACAAGCCCCATGTTCTACATTCCTTTTACATCGGTAACCCACAATTACGATTATAAGGATCTGCGCATGGTAGACTATATTACCGTGTCGATCTACAACGCCCAGCAGGAACAGAAAGAGATTTACAGCGGATATATGTTCGCCCGCAACGGCAGTAAGTTTTTGCAGCAGAACGTGATCCGCCTGAACCCCGGCTGGAACGACATTACGCTGGATCCCTCTTTGGATACGATGAACTTGTCGTACGACGTAACAGAGTGTTTCGGGCTGTATTTCTCTTTTGAAAACGTGGCGTACCAAAAAACCGAATCGCTGAAAGACGCGCCCGTGTATTATTTCGACGACGTCGTTCTGCACCTTTCGCCCGAGGCGCAAACGATCCACGAAGACATCGTGGTTTTGGAGCAGGACGAGTACTGCAATTTCGAAAGGGCGTGGCAGGAGGCCGCCATGCGGTTCTCCAACCCGATGCACGGCACGTTGCAGGTCGTCGGCGAAAAAGACGGTATCGTTCCCTCGTCGGGCGCGAGAATGCTGGAAGTTTCTTTACAGCCCGTCGAAGATTGGGCGGTGGTGACCAGCGTTACCAAAATCAAAGAATGCCTCGACATGCAAAAATACCGCGAAAATTACGAGGATTGGGCGTTTGCCTTTGATATTTACAATCCTTCCGATACGTCGGTGCGGATCTCCTTGCAGTTGAAGTGGGGAGAGGGCAGTGCATGGGGCGCCGACCGCGACAGCTGGAGCTTTACCGCGGCGCCCGGCGAGTGGACGACGTGCCGCGTGGATCTGGCAACCGTCAACAAGGCGGATACGACCAAAGCGCCCGCCGAGGGCGGTGAAGTCACGTTCGGCAAGGCGCTGACGGACGGGTTTACGGCGTCAGTAGAATTCGGAGCGTCGGATAACGAGCAGATCGTTTATCTCGATTACTTCCGGTTCGAAGAAATAATATAAAATAGGAGGAGGAAAATGAAAAAGAAGCTCTGTGTGCTGGGATTGTCTTTGATCTGTTTGGTATCGTTGTTTATTGCCGGCTGTGCAAAAAAAGTCAATCTCGTCAACTTTGAGGACGTAACGATCAACGTCGATTACGGTTCTCAATACGAGCTGATCACGACCGTAACAGACGAAGACGGGCAGGTTTATACCGTTACGGCGCAGGTGACGGACAAGGAAACGAACGAGGCGGTGATCCCCGTAAACAATAAGATCGACATTCTTTCCGTGGAAGGATACACGATCGTTTACTCGGCGAACACGGGGTCGGATACCCAAACTTGCACAATTACTCTGAATGTAATAGACAGCACGATCCCCGATGTGCGTTTCGGGCAGGCGGCGGCTTACGGCGAACTGAATACGCCGTACACGCTCCCCGCATATGAAGTGAAAGATTCCGTATCTACGGAAGTATCCGAAAGCGTGCGCCTGTACCGTACGGAGGGCGAAAGCGAAACCGTGATCGACCCCTCCGAATACGCAAACGGCACGTTTGTGCCCACCGTAGGCGGAAATTACACCTACGAGGTCACCGCAACCGATCAAAGCGGGAATACTAGGGTGGGCGAATTCAACTTCTATGTACGCCTGGTCGCGCCCGGCGCCGACGAAGTGGAATCGTTCAACGACGCCTGCGCGCTCGACAGCGTGAATGCGACCGCGTTGGACGTTCAGCCCTATTCGAACGAGCCGATCGACGGCGTTACCAATTACTTAGCGCTCAAATATTCCGATGTGGGCGGCTATGCCTCGTTTACCATACGCGGCCGCCATACCGCCGATTATTATCTGAGCCGCGGTTACGGGTATCTCTCTTATAAAATTTATATCGATCCCGATACCGTTACGGAGGACACCAAAAAGTTCGAAACGCTGGATCGCCGGCTCCTGGAAGTGGTGCCCGGCACGTGGCAGGAAGTGTTCGTGGATTTCGACTTGATCGCCGCCGAAATGACTGATGAAGACGGCGCCGAATCGCTGCGGCTGTTCCGCAATACCCTCAACGACAACGCAGACGGAAGAGTGCACGACGGCGATATGGTCTTCTACATTGCCGACGTTAAGTTCAGAAAAAATGAAGTTTCCGGCAAACAGCTGGTAAATCCTTTGGGCGACGTTGCTGATAAATACATCTCTTCCAACGGGGGCGCCTGCGTAACGGAAGACGTTGCGGGCGTTACGGGCAGCTTTTCGATCGATGTGCAAACGGGGAACGCCTTTGCGGTCGCCCCTGTGAACGCCGCCGTTCTCGAAGGCCACAACCGCGTGTCGTTCCGGGTTTATGCCGCGGGCACCGGGTCGGTGAACATCGCGCTGGCGTCGGGCAACGTTGTAACCGTGCCGGGCGGCGAATGGACTACGTACATGGTAACCGTGTCTTCGTATCTTAGCGATGTGGAGGCAGACGGGTACGGTAATCTCTTCACGATCAGGAGCGTGAGCGGGGAAGTTACGGATTTCTATGTGAGCAACATCGTGGCTTACCAGGAAGACGCTCCCTCTTTGGAACTCGGAATGCAGGATTCCCTCGGCATCGTCAACAAAGAGTTTGTTTTGCCCACCGTCAATGCGACAGATGCGGACGGAAATCCTTTGCCGGACGATCATATTGAAATCACTTTGAAAAACGCCGATACCGAGGCGGTCTTTACGCCGGCAGACGGCAAATTCACGCCGAACGCTGCGGGCAATTACGAATTTACCGTTACCGTAACCAATAAGGAAAAGTCGGTAACGCAAACGTTTAAGTTCTATGTATCCGAAGCGGCAGGCTTACATGCAGATACAAACGGCGAGGCGTTCGTTACAACAGACGGAGGATCGGCGACGTATGTGGAAAATTTCGCCGGCAAAGCGGCTCTCAAATTGGATATGTCCATAGGGCAGTGGCCGCCCGTCAGAGTTATGCCGCAGCGCCCGATGTCGGACTATGAGGGTTACGATACGTTCGTGATCACTTTCCGTGTAGACAGCGCGTCGTTCGGCGAGCCCGGCCGCACCAGCCGAGTCGTGGAAGTTGCCGGCAAATCTTACCGTATACCGTTGGATCAGTGGATCTCGTTCAGCCGCCCGATTTCATATTTCTATGAAAACGGGAACGCGGTGTCCAAACAGTTCTTTGCTTTCTGGGAAGACAGAAGTTGGCCGGGCTGCGAACAGGATACTTTCTCCGTGTACATCGCAGGCATGGAAGCGGTAAAGAGCGGCGAAACGCTTACAGATAACAATCTGCTCGATTTTTCCAATATCGCGGTGATGGATAATTTCAAGCCCATGGCAGCCAATCAGTGGTCGTCGAGTGCGCACGCGCTCTATTTATCGGAGGTCAGCGGCAGGCAGAATGTGGTCGGTTTGTTCGTAACGGCGGCGGATCTTGCGTGGAAGTTCAATCTTCCCGAAAGCGTCAATGATTATGCGTTTATCGAAATCGACGTGTACCTCACAACAAAACTTGAGGATCAATATCTGGTAGGGCTTGAAAATTATGCCTTAAAGCAGAGTGTAAAGGTAAATGCAAACGAATGGACGACGATCCGTATTCCGGTAAGCGATTATCTCAGTGCGGAAACGGAGATCGGTGAAGACGGTGTTACGCCGTATAAGAAGATGTTTTTAACAACATATGGTTCTTCGCTCGGCGATACTTACCGTAACGACGTGAACTGGCTCGTCTGCATCGGCGGCGTCCGCGGCGTCATGCGCGAGGAACCCGAACTTGAACTCACCCCGAACGACAGTCTCGGTATCGTCAACAAAGAGTTCGTCTTGCCCACCTTTGAAGGCGTCGATATCAGCGGCGATCCGATCACGAGCGAAAACGCAACGGTCGTTCTCAAAAATACCGATACGGATACAACGGTAAGCGACATCGTTGACGGCATATTCACCCCCACCGAGGCGGGCAATTACGAGTATTCGGTTACGGCGACCGACGGCGACAAATCGGTTACAAAAACATTCGCATTCTACGTATCCGAAGTGGCAGGCTTACATGCAGATACAAACGGCGAGGCGTTCGTTACAACAGACGGAGGATCGGCGACGTATGTGGAAAATTTCGCCGGCAAAGCGGCTCTCAAATTGGATATGTCCATAGGGCAGTGGCCGCCCGTCAGAGTTATGCCGCAGCGCCCGATGTCGGACTATGAGGGTTACGATACGTTCGTGATCACTTTCCGTGTAGACAGCGCGTCGTTCGGCGAGCCCGGCCGCACCAGCCGAGTCGTGGAAGTTGCCGGCAAATCTTACCGTATACCGTTGGATCAGTGGATCTCGTTCAGCCGCCCGATTTCATATTTCTATGAAAACGGGAACGCGGTATCCAAGCAATTCTTTGCATTCTGGTGCGACGGCGAAAGTAGTGATGCCCATAAAAATTGGCCGGGCTGCGAACCGGATACCTTCTCCGTGTACATCGCAGGCATGGAAGCGGTGAAGAGCGGCGAAACGCTTACGGAAAACAATCTGCTCGATTTCTCCAATATCGCGGTGCTGGATCATTTCAAGGATTCTGCGGTCGATAAATGGGCGTCGAGTACACATGCGCTCTACTTACCGGAAGTCGGCGGAAGGCAGAACGTGGTCGGCCTGTACGTAAGCGGAACGGGTATGGGTTGGGCGTTCAATCTTCCCGAAAGCGTCAATGATTATGCGTTTATCGAAATCGACGTGTACCTCACCACCACGCTGGCAGATCAATATTTGGTCGGGCATTCGAATTATGCTTTAAAGGAAACCCAAAAGATAACTTCGGGCGAATGGACGACGATCCGTATTTCGGTAAGCGATTATAACAGTGCACAAACAGCGGAAGGCATTGATAAAACGCCGTACAAGAAGATGTTTTTAACGACTTTCGAGATCAGCGAGGAACCTTACAAGAGCGACGTGAACTGGCTCGTCTGCATCGGCGGCGTCCGCGGCGTAAACGAAGCAGAAGTAACGGAATAAGGCTAAAACGGAAAACCGCTCCCGCCCGATCGGGCGGGAGCGGAAAATCATAACAGACAAAACAGGAAATCAGGGAGCCGCATGTTTATCGGAAAAGAATATATCAGATTGGATACCCCGCACACCACGCTGCTATTCAAAATTATAGACGAAAGCGGCAATATCGCGCGCAAAGGGCTGGCAAAGTATCTTAAACCGGTGCATTACGGGGTCAGGCTAAAAGACGGCGAACATTACGAAGTATTGGCAAACGATGCAGGTAACAACGCGTCGATTTCCTGTTTCGGAAATTTCGATAAGCGCGAGCCGATGGTTTTTGTCGTCAATGCAGACGGATCTTTGGCAAACGATTTCGAATTTCTTGCGGCGAGGCGGGTATCCGGCGTGGATATGCAGGGTTTTCCTTCCGCCCATACGGTAAAGGAGATCCTGGAAATTGAATATTACGACAGCCGCTGTAAATTAAGGCTGTTCAATTATTTGTGCGTTTTCGCAGACACAGACGCGATCACAAGCTCGTACAAGCTGTGCAACGAGGGGAACCGCGCCGTCAAAATAAAGCGCCTCATGAGTTTGCAGTGCGATATTTGCGGCTCGGAATTTACAAAGTATTCCTTTCAGGGCGATTGGATCAGCGAACGCATGCTCAACAAGGCGAAACTTCCGCTCGGCGTTACGGTCGGCCAGTCGCTGTACGGCATGAGTTCGCACGCCTGCAACCCGTATTTTTTGTTGGAGCGCGGGCGTTTTCACGATTTTTACGCCTTTAACATCTTGTATTCGGGCGATTACAGAAACAGCGTGGAAGTAACTTTTCAGCATACGGCGCGGATCCTCGTCGGCGTCAACGATTTCGCCGCCGAATTCGATCTTGCGGCGGGGGAAGCGTTCGTAACGCCGCAGGCGGTGCAGGTCTACGCGCAAAAAAAAGATGCTGTCGTAAAAGAGATGCATTCTTTTGTGAAAAACCATATCCTGCGCGGAAAATTCGCAAACGCCGAGCGGCTGGTCGTCATCAACAATTGGGAGGCCACATATTTTCAATTCGACAGCCAAAAAATACTGGATTTGGCAAAGGCGGCAAAAGAGATCGGCGTAGAGTTGTTTGTTTTGGACGACGGGTGGTTTTCCGACCGCAACGACGACAGCCACGGGCTGGGCGACTGGGCGGATAACGTTGAAAAGACGGGCGGCGGTTTGCGCGCTCTTGCAGCCCGTATCCGCGGTCTCGGCTTGCAGTTCGGCGTCTGGATCGAGCCGGAAATGGTAAATCCGACCGCAAAGCTGTTTGCGCGGCACCCCGAATGGGCGATGCGCATTCCGGGCAGAGAAATCAGGGAATGGCGGCATCAGTATGTGCTCGACCTTGCGAACCCGGCCGTTGTGGATTTTTTGTACGAAACGGTTTCCGATATCCTTTTACGCAGCGGTGCTGAGTATGTGAAATGGGATTTCAACCGCAGCATGACGGAGTTTTATTCGCCCGCTTTGCAAAACCAGGGGGAATATTGTTATCGTTACGTGCAGGGTTTTTATCGCTTGCTGGAAAAAATTACGGAAAAATTCCCCGACGTCTTGTTCGAAGGGTGCGCCGGTGGCGGCGGGCGGTACGATCTCGGCATGATGTGCTACATGCCGCAAATTTGGACGAGCGACAACACCGACGCCCGCGTACGGCTGAAAATACAGGAGGGATCGCTGTACGGCTATCCGCAGAGCGTGATGTCGGCGCACGTGTCGATCGTTCCCAATCATCAAACGCAGCAGACCAATTCGCTGGAAAGTCGGTTCAACGTGGCGGCAGCGGGTATTCTCGGGTACGAGTACGACCTTACGCAGGCGACGCCGTCGGAGCGCGAATGCATGAAAAGGCAGATCGCCTTTTATAAACGCCATCGCCGCCTGTTCCAATACGGGGAATACCATTTGTTGGAGAGTTATTACGACGATTGCGACGGGTACGCATCGTACATCGTGCTCTCGCCGGATAAGAGCGAGGCGATCGCCACCGTCGTGTTGCATGATTGGAAAAATTACGCAAGTACCAAAATTCGTTTCGGGTATTTAGACGACGATGCTCTGTACGCGGTGAACATGCGCCCGCAAACAAACGTGGCGGAAACAGCGGAGTTTACGGCATACGGAAGTTTGCTCAATCACGGGTTGCTCGATTTCGGCGGGCTGCAAAACGAAATCGGTCGTGCGGAAAATTCAAATGGCATATTTTCAAGAATGTTTTATTTCCGAAAAATAAAGTGATTTTTTATTGATCAGGAGGCAATTATGAATAGACAAAAATCGCTGGGCGTCATGGTGGATTGTTCAAGGTGCGCCGTGTACACGGTCGAAACATTAAAAACGTATTTCGATTATCTTGCAAAAATGGGGTATAACGCTGTTCAGCTGTATACCGAAGACGTATACGAAATCGAGGGTGAGCCTTTTTTTGGATATCTGCGCGGTAAATATTCGCACGAAGAACTGCAAGAACTCGACTCCTATGCAAAATCGAAGGGGTTGGAACTGATCCCGTGTATTCAAACGCTGGCGCATTTGGGTTGTGTAACGCGTTGGCCCGAGTATTTTAATACTTGCGTGGATACGGGTGATATCCTGCTCGCCGGAGATGAAAGAACATATCAACTCATCGAGCGCATGTTTGCCGCATGTGCGGAATGCTTTACTTCACGGCGCATCAATATCGGCATGGACGAGGCGCACATGGTCGGGCTGGGTAAATACCTCGATTTACACGGCTATCAGAACAGGTTTGATATTTTATTGGCGCATCTCAAACGTGTGAGCGATATCGCCGAAAAATACGGTTTCCGTTTGATGATGTGGTCGGATATGTTTTTCCGCCTGCTGAACAACGGGGGATACTATTGCGAAAACAGCGAAATGCCGCAGGACGTGTTGGAGATGATCCCCGAAAACATTGAGCTAATTTACTGGGATTACTACAATACCGAAAAAGAGCATTACGATCAGATGATACGGGCGCACAAACAGTTCCGTAATAAGATCGTGTTTGCCGGGGGTGCGTGGTCGTGGAGCGGATTTGTTCCGAGCAACAAATTCAGCATCGAGGCATGGCGCGCCGCTATCCGGTCTTGCGCGGAAAATCAAATCGACGATATTACGGTAACCTGCTGGAAAGACGACGGCGCGGAATGTTCGCTGTTCGCGTCGTTGCCGACGTTGCTGTACGCCGCAGAATTTTTTAACGGTAATTTCGACAAGGAGAAGATAGCCCGCAAATTTTATCGCCTTACCGGGGTGGAATTAAACGTTTTTCTCAATTTGGAAAAACTGAATTTCGGCGAAGAGATCGGAATACAAAATCCCAGCAAGTATATGCTGTACAGCGATCCGTTCCTCGGTTTTTTGGATCAAACGGCGCAGGGAATCACAGGGGAAGAGTTTGCCCCCGTTAAAGAAAGTTTTGCCAAGGGAACAAAGAGCGGGCGTTTCGGGTATATATTCAAAACGATCTCCTCGCTTTGCGACGTGCTGGAAATCAAATACGCCCTGGGTTTGCGCACAAGAAACGCATATAAAAAGAACGATATAAATGCGCTCGTTACGCTGATTGCAGACTATAAAGAATTGGAAAAACGCCTGGAAAAATTTTATTTGCAATTTAGGAATCAGTGGGATAAAGAGAGCAAATTCAACGGCTTTGAAGTGCATGATGTCCGTATAGGCGGTCTTATCCGCAGGATAAAGCATTGCCGTGAGGTACTTGCAGATTATGTAGCGGGCAAAATAAATAGGATCCCCTCGTTAGAAGAGGAAATCATACCTTATAACGGGAATGAACCCGGAAAAACTTTTAATTATAATAATTGGCACAAAGAGGCTATGATTAAGTCAAATATGTAAGTATTTATCTCTATCACAAGTGGGACTAAATTGGTCACTGTGTTGATAGAGATGTATGTAGATCCGTACCGAAGACGTAAAGGGAGAGATCGACTGCGGCGAGAGAATGAAGAACGTATATGCGCAGGAAGGAGCGGGGGGGGTGCTGGACATCACCTTCTCGGACTGGTTCAGGCGAAACGTGAACGTGGGAGAAGTCAAACTTGCGGCGAACGGATACGGCAAGGGCAGGGGCGTGTACATGGCGGGGCTGCCTTATTCCCCGCAGAACGCGCGGCTGTTGTATCGCGCCATGTTCTGGGCGGCGCATAAGGAAGAGGAGATGTACAAAGCATTCTCGTCCAATCCCGAAACCGAATGCAATTACTACCCCGAAACGGGCAGGTACGTCGTTGTCAATAACAGTACAGCCGAACAAAATACCGTGTTTTACGATATGGAAGGCAATACGCGCGAACTGACGCTTGCGGGCAACCAACTGTTTGTTTTGTCAAACAACAACTGAAAATGGAAGGAGAGTAATAACAAAAAGCAATCCGCTTTTAGCGGATTGCTCTGCATAAATTATTTGTCGGAGTTATGCAACAAGGCATCGACGGTCGCCTGTATAACGTCTAAAGAATGACGGTCGCACCTATAAAGTTTACGGATGAGTTCTTCCACTTCTGTATCTTTTGCCGGTTTTTCAGGATAAAAGATTAAATCTGGAGCGATGGACAGTTCGCGGATCAATGTGTAGAGGATCTCGAAACTCGGTTTTTTGCCCTCGTTTTCAATGCGGTATAAATACCGGGGCGTGATCCCTACGCGGTCTGCGATTTCTTCCATAGTCAATCCGGAACGCTGCCGCGCTTCTTTAATGACGTTTCCAAGCATTTCATTTTTAATATGTACCATCAGTTCACCTCATATACTATTTTACAACGAATAGTTCATATTGAAAATGGCACATCAATTCAAATATGATGAACTGTCAGTTCATCTACAAATGAAAAACAGAGAACGAATCCCGCCAAATAAAAAAAATGGTATGTCGGGATGTCTTGCCGTATAGAAATAAAAAAGAATTACCCCGCTTCCTGCTTTAAGGAGGTGGGGTAATTTTATGCGTTGGGACAACGTTCGTTTGCTGCTTCTAATAAGCGGCAATTATGATAAGAGGGAAAGGGCAGGTTAGAGAGAAAATTTTTTCGACTGCTTACCGTAAAAGCGCGCTTTCCCTTTTTTCACTTCAATAGTGAACCAACAATCCATGTTTTATATGAAGCAAAATCAAAAAGCACACAGATTCAGACATGCTCGTATAAGTAAAAGGCAATGATTCTCCATAATTTTACGGCAAACATATTGAAAACAATGCTGAAAAATGGTATAATGATAATGAAAAATTTTCCTTTGACAAAATAAAGGTTTTAGACTGAAACATGATTAAAACATCTATTCGCTTTTTTGAAGATATTCCCGTGCGAGCCGTTTGGGATGAGGAGACGTCCAAATGGTGGTTTTGCGCTGCCGATGTGGCTGAAGCACTTACCAAGAGTCAAAATCCCCGTTCCTATTGGAATGCTATAAAGCGTCGAACCCCGCAGTTGTCGACAATTTGTCGACAACTGAAATTGACGGCAAAAGACGGTAAAAAATATTTGACGGATGTAGTAGACGAAGAAGGGATCAATTCCGTCATCGCCATCATTCCAAGCAAAAAAACACTTGTATTCGATAAATGGCTCAAGGGGATTGGGACTTCTATTGATGAAAAGAGCAAGCAAAAAGCTTACGATCTGTTTGAAAATGGGCTTATAAATGAGATAGAAGTCGGCACGGTAAAGGGGTTGCAGCAGATCCATTCGTACATCTTTGGAGGGCTTTATGACTTTGCAGGTAAAATCAGAGGCATGAATATAGCAAAAGGAGGCTTTGCGTTTGCGCCCGCAATGTATTTAAATGAAAATCTTGCTCATATAGAAAAAATGCCGGAGAATACGATTGAAAACATAGTAAAAAAATATGTGGAGATGAATATTGCTCATCCGTTTATGGAAGGGAACGGCAGAAGTACAAGAATCTGGCTCGACCTTATTTTGAAAAAAAATCTGCATACATGCACCGATTGGAGCAAGATCGATAAACGTGAATATCTTGACGCAATGAAACAAAGTCCGGTTGACGCCTCTCACATTTTTGAATTGATAAAAAATGCCCAGACTTCAAAAATCGATGACCGCGAAATTGTTATGAAAGGCATAGATTATTCGTACTACTATGAGGAGATCGACGAGTAATGCGTAGATTTTTTGGCCAACCGACTGTAAATTCTCGTAATTGTCATGAACTATGCAAACTCATTATCCAATACAGTGGTGAGCAAGAAAAAATGACTAATTAAAGCCACTAAAAAAGTGCGGGGAAACAGGCAAGAACTTATATAAAATTACTTGTGTAATTTTTCGAAATGTGTTATACTAAATAGGTAGAGAAGATAGTTATTTGATTTGAGGTAAGTTCATTTACTTACTGAAAAATAGCAAAAATATCTTTATTATAATTTTTGTACATCTTACGTTTTATGTGTTCTTTACGGCATCAGTAAAGAACATTACGGAGGCATAGCTCAGTTGGTTAGAGCGCTCGCTTCACATGCGAGAGGTCGTAGGTTCGAGTCCTACTGTCTCTACCAAAAAAGGGACATCACTTGACTTGTGATGTCCTTTTTTATCTCAAAAAATTTGAATAATCGATTTGACGAGTTTTGGGAGATCTGATATAATGAAATCAGGGAATCCGGAGGACGGTAGAGGACGGTAATGGACAGTAAACAGGTATTTTTAAATGTCTTTGATGAACATATCAAAAGGACAGGCGCCGCGGAGCTAAGAAATTATTTGATAAAGTCTGATTTTTTTACAGCGCCGGCAAGCATGCGTTATCACTGTGCATACGAGGGCGGTTTGTGCGAGCACAGTATCAATGCCTATCGTCGGCTATTAGTGAATGTTCAGCACGAATACGGGGAGACTTGGAGGCAGAAATTCTCTCACGAAACGATCGCGATCTGCGGGCTTTTGCATGATGTTTGCAAAATTGATTTTTATAAGCCTGATTTCAGGAACGTCAAGGAAAACGGCGAGTGGATACGAAAGCCGTGTTATACAAAAGATGAAGCATTACCGTTTGGGCACGGTGAAAAATCCGTTTATATTGTAAACAGTTTTATAAAATTGACCAGAGAAGAGGCGATGGCGATCAACTGGCACATGGGCGGGTTCGATTACCGCGCAAAAGGAGGGGATTCTTCCATCAGCGACGCATACTGCAAATATCATCTGGCAGTTTTGCTACATGTTTCCGATCTAGAAGCGACTTATATAGACGAAAAACGTACAATGAGATAAAAACAAAAGGAGGCTTTATATGTCCTCCTTTTGTTTTACCCGCAGAAATAGTCTTTGAACTTATCGAGATAAATATTTTCGATAACGGCTTTTACATACAGCGCATCATCTCTATATGAAAAATCCTTTTCGACGACGTATTTTTTCATTTTGCCGTACAGAGATATCTTTTCGTAAGGGATCCGAAGCAGTACCTCCGATGTTCTTGCGCGGAAAAATTCTAAAATCTTTTCCCTCAGCCGATCCAGCCCCATACCTGTTTTTGCCGATATAAAGATACTCTCGCGCGGATACAAAGTAAAATCTTCTATATTTTCGCTCTTGTTCATGACGATAAGATACGGCTTTTCAAAACGCATTTCTTTTAAAGTTTGTAATGTCGTTTCAAGCTGCCTGTCATATGAGCCCGACGCATCGCAGACGATCAATGCAAGATCGCAGCGTAAAGCGCTTTCAAGCGTAGATTTGAACGCCTCGATCAGATTATGGGGAAGCGATTGCAAAAAGCCGACCGTATCTGTCAACAAAAAGTCCGATCCGTCAATTTGCAGGCGGCGAGTGGTGAGATCGAGCGTAGCAAACAACTGATCGGCAGCGTAAACGTCTGCATTGGTCAACGCATTGAGCAAAGTGGATTTCCCCGTATTGGTATAACCGATCAACGATATCGTTTTCACAGAATCTTTCTCTCGCCGATCGTTGATCAGGCTCCTTCGCATTGCAAGAACACGCAGTTTATCCTCCAAGTAATCGATGCGCATTCGGATATGACGACGGTCTGTTTCAAGTTGCGTTTCACCGGGCCCGCGCGTTCCTATTCCTCCGCCTAATTTTGATAAAGCCGCGCCTTTACCTTTAAGCCGAGGATATATATATTTCAGCTGAGCGAGCTCGACCTGCAATTTGCCCTCGTTGCTCTGCGCACGTTTTGCAAAAATATCCAAAATCAACGTCGTTCTGTCGATCACCTTTACATCGTTAAGGGCAGCGGAAATGTTGAGAGTTTGGGAAGGGGACAGATCGCCGTTGAATAACACAGTAATTTCACTCAGCCCTTCCAGCCGTTCTCTCAGAGCGGCAAGCTTGCCGCTGCCGATGTATGTTGCCGGCACAATTTCTCTTATTGCCTGATAAATCGTTCCGGCATATACGGCGCCCGCGCTTTCGATCAAAGACATAGCTTCCGCGTGTTCTGTTTTATAGTCCTCTTTGTCCAATATGGGTTGAATTATATAAACTTTTTCTTGAATTATTTGAATATCTGACAGCATTTGCGATGTACTATGCGTGATAAAATTCACTGTTTTTCAGTCGGATCGCCGCGCAGAACAACTTTGTCTGCCACAGATCTGCGGATATCTTCACTGATCGCAGCGTAATGTTTTTTTGTCGTGTTCACGTCTTTATGCCCCAATACGTCGGCAACCACATAAATATCCTTCGTTTCGCGATAGAGTTGCGTACCGTAAGTACTGCGCAGTTTATGGGGCGAAATTTTTTTGAGCGGCGTTACGATTTTGCTGTATTTTTTTACGAGATTTTCAACAGCCCGAATGCTGATCCGCTGCATTTTCAGAGACAAAAATAGGGCATGCTCACCCGACGGCGTATTTTTGTCGTCTTCTTTGTAGGCAAGATATCTGGCCAATGCGTCTGCAACCTCGTCAGAAAAGTAAAGTATCGCCTGATTGCCGCCTTTTCTGGTAACTCGAAAGCTGTTTGTCGAAAAGTCAATATCTTCGTTATTCAGTCCCACGAGCTCGCTGATACGAATGCCTGTTCCGAGAAAAAGCGTAAGAATCGCTATATCGCGTACCCGCGTTTTTTCATGAAAAGCCCGCTGATGTTCGGTCATACCGGTTCCGGACTCGGCGCAATCGAGCAAAGCGACGACTTCATTGACTTCAAGGCGGATAATCTCTTTATCATGGAGCTTAGGCATCGAGACCTTGGCTGCATTATCCACGCTGATGCGCTCTTTCGAGAAAAAATACTTAAACATTGCACGCACAGAGGAAAGCTTGCGTGCTTTTGCTCGTTCATTACAGCTTTCAAGCGTTCCGTTATAATCGTAATGATTCAAGTAACTCAAAAAACGTTCTATATCGTTAGATGCGATGCTCTCCAAATCTTGCAGGGTAAGGGATTTTACCGTTCTTTTGCCTTTGAAAACTTTTTTTACAACATAATCAAAAAAAATGCGCAAATCGTAAGCGTAATTCAACCGCGTCAAAGTGCTCGTCTGATTCTCGATTCCTAAAAAATAATCGTCGATAAAATCAGGCAGATCGTCTTTCAAATATTCTATTTTTTCCAGATTATGAAGATTTCTCTTTTCAAAAAAACTCTTTTGTTCCATGCAAACATTATATCGCATCGCTAAAAAAAAATCAAGGAAGTTCAATAAAAATGTTTTATTTGGCGTCGTTACAACATAATGGGAAATTGCGTACCAAAATGGACGGACAATAACCGAAAACACCATGCTATTCGAAGAACCCGAATCATAGCATACATGACAATGAAACGCCGAGCGCTACGCCGTTGCACAAAAGGGTAATAATTTATGCGCAAAAGATTCGTATTACGAAGAGATAAAAGGGCCTAAAACGGCAGTGGAACGCTTATGCGCCCTTCTTTGTTTCACAAAAAGACTTAAATCACTGCGTAAAACACAGGTTTTACGCAGTGATTGACTGTTTTTACAGCTTAGCAATTAGTATTTTGAGCAAAAAAGCATTTTTCTTTTTTTCATATAAAAAATCACATAAAATAAGCCACGATTTACGGCGATATTTACCATTAAATCGTGGCTTACAAAAAACCTTATTAAACGAATTGAGACAGAATAATCGATAAACTATTTTTTTATTTAAGTCAGGACTTTATGCAATTGAATATTGTATATCAGCCGATGAAAATACGACTCCGTCAGAAACACTGCCCGCATTGGTTTCGTCAAGAAATTGTTGCAAGCTCGCGGCAGGAATCACCCAACTTACATTTTCATAGGCTTGCAGGCTTTTACTAAGCCCCATAGAATTGATACCTACAACGTTTCCGTTCGCATTAAACATCGGGCCGCCTGAATTCCCTGAATTGATCGGACAATCGGTCTGTATAAAATTGTGCCCGTATTCCGAAATATATCCGGACATTTCCGCAACAGACACGATACCCTCCGTAACGGACAAACCGTAACCGAGCGCATTCCCGATCGCCACAAGCGATTCGCCCTGCGACACCGTATCCGTTACAAGCGAACAAACATTTTCAAAACCGCTTATTTTTTGTTCGTTTTCATCGTAATAAGAAAACGTATTTACAAACTTCAATACAGCCATATCTTCTTTTTGGTCATAGGATACGATTTCAAGGGAAAATAGAACATATTTCCCGTCTATTTTAGCATTATCAAATACAGCATAATTATATGTGCCGGAAACATCGACAGTAGCATTTGCAGAATTGCCCGCAGCTTCATTTTGCGACGTATTTTTGTTGATCACGTGCAAATTTGTAACAATGTAACCATCTTGCGTGATGATAAATCCGGATCCTTCGCTTACTGAACTGACTGAAGAAGTATTCCCGTACCCGGTGCTCGTTCCATAAGAAATTATTTTTACCGTTCCATTCAGTTTTTGCTTTGCGACGGACACCGCAACGGAATCTGACTCGTCATTCTGTCCCGTCTGATCGTTAAAAACAATTTCCGAAGAAGTATCGGCGATCAAAAACTCATTCTCTTTCAAGATTTCCTGCTCGACGATATTGGAAGCGCTTGAAATCAGCCCTACGTCGTTTTCGTCATATAAAAGAGAATCCTGCCTTTGTTCCGTAAAATCAGCATCGGCATAAACAGGTTGAAGTTCCAAATCGGAGATCGCTTCCGAAGCTTCCGATAAAACAGTCTGAAATGCTTTACTTGGCGTTGCAAAAGAAATCCCAAAGGATTCGTTGTTTTTGAACATGAGCGTTTCTTCCGCCGAAAGGTTCATAAGACCTATGACTTCCCCTTTGCCGTTGAACACCGGCGCGCCCTCGTTACCCTCGTTCGTCGCAATGCTCGTTTGTAACAAATATTCAAACGAACCGTCGAAAAAATTTTCCGTCTGAGTCAGCATGAAATTTGAAACACGATCACTTTCCGGCCTTGAAACGATACCGTCGGAAATCAACCATTCCAAATCATCGTCCTCATCGGAAAAGGTCGCGATCGTATAACAGTCTTCCCCATACAACACGCTTTCCGAATTCCCGATCGTAACCGCCTGAAACGTCTCGCCTGCCGATTCGGAATCGGATATCTTTATGAGCGTTATATCCGAATTATCGATCGAAACAAGGTTGCCGTACGGAGTGCGCGAAACCGTTTGATCGATATAGACCATATCCGCCGAATACGTTGCTCCGCTGTATGTTTTTATGGTAATATCCGTTATACTGTTGCGCCCGCTGACAGTGAAAAGACTGCTTGAAGTTAAAATGTATCCGTCTAACGTAATAAAAAATCCGGTACCAGTATTTGTCGCCGTTGAAGAAAAAATCCCCAAACCCGTATCGTATGTGACTTTCACGCTCACAACGGAGGGCGCGGTCTGCTGATACAGTGCCTCATAGTCTGTCTGACTGTCTGAATAATTTTTTTCCTGATATTCCGAGGATATAACGTCATTTCCTGCATACGGGATATCGACGACGTCCGTTTCGTTGTTCGCCTTTGAATCCCCCGAAGAACAGGCAGAAAGCAATAGCACCGCAAACATTGCAATCATCATGCTCAAGCATAATGCCATTTTAAAAGGTGTAAATTTTTTCTTCATGCGTCAGCCTCCTCAGAGCTGCTTGAAGCAACGGAATAACGGATAACCGTCTGCAATTCCTGCGACACACTGTTGATGTAATCCTGAATAATATCCGTTTTATAAAACAGCGATGATCTGTCTAAATAATTTTGCGATCCATTCGATTCCGAAACAATTTTACTGCTGAACATACCGATCAAGTAGCCATTTTTGTCAAACAAACCGCACCCGAGCATTTCGGTCGTTGTCGGCACCGTAGTCTGCATAAAGCTGTACTGTTTTTCATTATAAGTTAATGAAAAAATATTTGTATCTGTGGCTTCGTCGGAAACAATCCCGCCGGTGATCGTCAAATCATAAGCTTCACTAAAAAGATCACCCAAGGAATTACCCACCGCCCAACAGCTATCCCCGGTTTTAACCTCGTTCTCCGACAGTTGCGCGGTAAACTGCAACCCGTCCCTTTGTGTCCCCGATTCGTCCGTATAATAAAAATTATCGTAAAACTTATAGAGCGCCAACCCGCTCTCGCTATCGCTGTCGATTTCACGTAATGTGTACAAAGAATCGTCCCCGTACACGGGTGCAAGCACAGCGGAAACCTTCGACGCCGAATACTCCTGGTCTGAAACCTGAGCCGTTCCGACCGAAGCAGACGTCAAAATATATCCGTCAGAATTCAGCACAATTCCCGAAGACGATACAGTTTGTTTCTCAGTCCGTCCTCCGCTCGTGATATAATACGTGGAAAGGATGGAAACGATCGCACCGGATCTTTCTTCCGCAATATACCGCGCGGCACTTTCATAAGCGTCTCCACTATCGGAAACATCAATATATTCTTTAACGATGCTTTGCGGAGACGCCTCCCTCGTGAGAAAAGAGCACCCGCAACACGTAAATACGATCAATGCAGCCATAGCTGCGACGGTAAATTTTTTCATGCACGAACAATCCTTACTTATCTTGTTCAAGACAAAAATAATTTTTTATTATATAAATTATAGCGCATCAATGTGAAAAACACATGTTTTTTATATAGAATCCGTAAAAAAGAAACGGCTTCTGAATCTTCATTCAAATGCCGTATTACGTCACACACAGTACTCTGCAATTATTTAAATATTTAACCGTATATTTGACAATATCGTGCAACTTTGGGGAAGAATTGTAAATTTTCCTTCAAACACATCATTATCAAACAAATCAAATAATTTGCCGTTAAATTTAATATCAAACAAATTGTTGCCTAAATTGATCGCTACGATGACCTGTTGATCGCCTGCCGCGCGTTCATAAACAAGACACTTTTCATCGGCATACAATTCTCGATATTCGCTGTCACGAAAGAGAGTCAAATGCCGCCGCATTTTGCCGAGGCGTTTGTAGTAACCGAGCAAATCATTATCGATCTTGTCCCAACTGAAAGTATGTCGGCAAAACGGGTCGCCATACCCCTCCATTCCGATTTCATCTCCGTAATAGATGCAGGGAACGCCAAACAAAGTGTATTGCAAAACAGCAGCGATTTTCAGCAGAACCTTAGCCTTTACCTTAACCTCCTCAGACATGACGGTAACATTCATTTCGTCTTTATTATAGGCCGGCACGCCGCCCAATACCGTTAAAATGCGACTTGTGTCATGTGTACCCAAAATATTCATCAGTGAATCAAGAACACATTTCGGATAATTATCTCTTAATTGCGCGATGGCTTCGCGCAAAACTTCCGTATTTTCCGATTTTAAAAATTTTATGATCGCATCTTTTAGCGGATAATTCATGACGCTGTCAAGTTCTTTACCCTGCAAATATTTTCGCCGTTTACTGTACGCGATCTTGTTGGACGCGTCTTCCCATACCTCTCCTATAATGAGAGCGTCTGCCCTGGCCGCGTGAGCCGCATTGCGTATCTTCTCAATAAATTCATCGGGAAGCTCGTCTGCAACATCCAGCCGAAAGCCGCTCACACCGCGGCGGATCCAGTGATCAATAACTCCGTCCGTCCCCGTGATAAAATTTGCATAAGAATCGCATGATTCGTTCACGGAGGGAAGGACATCTATCCCCCACCAGCTTTCATACTTATCGGGGAAATGTTTGAAATTATACCAGGCATAATACTTCGAATCCTTCGACTGATATGCCCCTAATTCGTCATAATTCCCATATTTATTAAAATATCTGCTGTCATCGCCCGTATGATTAAATACGCCGTCAAGGATCACCGCGATCCCGCGCCGTTCGCATTCCGTAATAAAATTGTCAAAATCAGCATCATTACCCAAAAGCGGATCGATCTGCATATAGTCGCCCGTGTCGTACCGATGGTTGGAATAAGCCTTGAAAATCGGGTTCAGATAAATGACCGTTATACCGAGGCCTTTCAGATAGTCTAATTTTTGAACGATGCCGTCAAAGTTTCCGCCAAAAAAGTCGTTATTGAGGACCTTCCCCTGCTCGTTCATGCGGTATTCAGGCATTTCGTTCCAATTATCATGGAGCCATTTGCCCTTTTCCGGCACGATCGACTTTCCTTTATAAAATCTGTCGGGAAAGATCTGATACATGATCCCGCCCTTAAACCAGTCAGGCGTCTTATAATCCTCCGTATAAACGAGAAGCTGATAATACGTAATCTGCTCACTGAATTCCAAATTACGCATTTTGCCCAACCCAGCCTTGCTCCCTCCGATAATAAAATAATAAAAGTACAAACCCGGCTCGGATAAGCTTAACTGCAAAGTCCAACATTTTTCGCTCTTTTGCATATGCAAGTAGCGAGCCTCGCCTCCGTCCTTAAAATAAACGAAGAGGCAAGGCTCGTCACCGTCGCCGAAAACGTTGAAAATAATATTTTCGTTTCGCTTAATCCCTCCCGTAATGCTCTTGCAAATCTTGTCTAAGGGATTATAGTATACATTCATATCGCATCACACATCAAATTTTAAGAGATTTTAAGTTCCAAATATTATCGGCATATTCTTTGATGGCTCTATCCGCTGAGAAAATGCCTGCACCGGCGATATTGTTAAGAGATATCTTCGCCCATTGCATTTTGTCTTCCGCATAGAGCGCTTTGACCCGTTTCTGCGTGGTATAGTATGACTCAAAATCCGCCATACACATATACGGATCTGCCACCGGCGTGCCCGTTAACAAATAGTTGGCTATATCTGCAAACGATTCGCCGTTAAAGCCTTTCACAAGGCTTTCTGTAATTTTACGCAGCTTCATATCTCTGTTATAGTATTGGCTTGCGTTGTAGCCCTTTGCCCACATCTCCTCTACTTCGTTTGCGTGCAAACCGAAAATGAAGATATTGTTTTCGCCGAGAACTTCGCTCATTTCAACATTTGCGCCGTCCAATGTTCCGACGGTAATGGCACCGTTGATCATGAATTTCATGTTCCCCGTACCACTCGCTTCCTTACCGGCGAGAGAGATCTGCTCACTCACTTCGCTTGCCGGCATAAGCTTTTCCGACATGGTAACATTGTAATCTTCCATGTATACAACATTCAATTTTTCATGAATTTTCGGGTGCTTTTTGATATCCTCCGCCAAAGACCAGATCAGCTTGATGATCTGCTTTGCCATCAAATAACCGGAAGCCGCTTTTGCTCCGAAAATAAATGTCTGCGGCTGTACGTTCGCATCAGGGTTTTCCAACAACTCGTTATACTGCGTTATGATATTCATAACGTTCAGAAGCTGGCGCTTGTATTCGTGCATGCGTTTCGCCTGCACATCGAAAACCGAATCCGGATCGATAACTGCGCCTTCCTTTTTAAAGGCATAATCCACGAATTGCTTTTTCTTGATCGCTTTGATTTCGCTGAGCCTCTTCAATACGCTCTTGTCGTTTTCAAACTTTTTGAACTTTGCAAGCTCTGCGGCATTTTTGACGTATCCTTCTCCGATGCAGTCATTCAATAGCTCGCAAAGCTCCGGATTGGATTGACAAAGCCAACGCCTGTGCGCAATGCCGTTGGTAACATTTGTAAATTTATCCGGCCACAGCTGATAGAAACCGCTGAATATGCTGTTCTTGATAATATCGCTGTGCAATGCCGAAACGCCGTTCACTTTATGCGAGCCGATCACCGAAAGGTTTGCCATTTTGATCTGTCCGTTGGAAATCACAGACATGCTGTCGATCAATGCATGCTGACCGGGATAGCGCGCCCACAGTTCTTCGCAGAAGCGACGGTTGATCTCTTTGATGATCATATGGATCCTGGGAAGCCGCCGAGCGATCAGATCTTCCTGCCACGTTTCGAGGGCTTCCGCCATGACTGTATGATTCGTATAGGCAAATACCGCCGTCGTAATATTCCAAGCGTCGTCCCAAGTAAAACCGTTTTCGTCCATCAAAAGGCGCATCATTTCAGGAATTGCCAATGCGGGGTGCGTATCGTTGATATGGATCGCCGCCAGCTGCGGAAGCTTATCGAGCGGCCCGTACCTGTGCTTGTGGTCGCTGATAATGTTCTGCAAGGACGCCGATACGAGAAAATACTGTTGCTTTAAGCGCAGAGACTTCCCTTCGTAATGATCGTCCGCTGGATAGAGAACCTTGGAAATGACTTCCGCCTCGTTTTCTTCCTGCATGCAGCGCAGGTAGTCTCCCTGGGAAAACAGCTTCATATCGAAGTGAGAGATATTCCTTGCTCTCCACAGGCGCAAAACGGAAACGGCGTCGCTGTCCTTGCCCGAAACCATCATATCGTACGCAACGGCCTCGACCTCTTTATACCCGCCGTAAGTAACGTTCAAACCGTTTTCCGTCCAGTTTTCCTTGACCCAGCCGTCGAACTTTACGGTAAACGTTTTATCGCTTCTCTGCGTGAGCCAGACCTCGCCGCCGGGAAGCCAAATGTCGGGAAGCTCGGTCTGCCAGCCGTCCACGATTTTCTGCTTGAACAAGCCGTAATCATAGCGAATGGAATACCCCATCGCCGGATAATTGCCCGTAGCGAGCGCGTCCATAAAACATGCAGCAAGGCGGCCTAAGCCGCCATTGCCGAGTCCTGCATCGGGTTCTTGTTCGTACAGATCTTCCAACGTAACGCCAAACGACTGCAAAGCCTTTTCGTACGCTTCACCCAAATTCAAATTATAGATGTTATTTTTCAGGGATCTGCCAAGCAAAAATTCCATACAAAGGTAATAAACGCGCTTGCCTTTTTTGCTTTTCATTACCTTATGGAATTGCTGACGCTTTTCGAGCAAAATATCTCTTACGCTCATTACAACGGCCTTATAGATCTGGTCTTTGGAAGCCTCCTTCGGCGAAACGCCGAAATATCTCGACAGCTTGCCCTGAATCAGCATCTGCACTTCCTTTTCGGTAATGTTTGTCGTACTGCTCATTTGATACTCCTAATGTGATAAATTATTTCAACATTTCCCCGTATACTTTTTCATATTCCTTAGCCGAACGCTGCCAGCTGAAATCGACCGACATCACCCGTTTTACCAGCTGAGGCCAAAATTCTTTATTGTAATAGCAATTGATCGCCTCACGAATGACGTACAACATATCATATGCGTTATAATTCGCAAAAGTAAATCCGTTTCCGCCGTTGCCGACAGGTTTGATACTATCGTAAAGTCCGCCCGTTTCGCGCACGATGGGTACAGTACCGTAACGACTTGCAATCATCTGCGACAACCCGCAGGGTTCAGATTTCGAAGGCATCAAAAAGAGATCTGCCCCGGAATAAATCTTTCTGGAAAGATCGGGATTGAACGCAACGATCGTAACAAGCTTGCCGACATATTTGCGCGCAAGATCGCTGAAATAATTTTCATACGCCGAATCGCCCTTTCCGAGGATCACGACCTGCACGTCCTGACGGAGCACCTCCTCGATGACAGTCCGTACAAGATCGAGTCCTTTATGCGCGACGAGGCGGGATATGATCGCGATCATCGGCGTGTCGGGCTTTACGGGCAGGTTGAACATCTTTTGCAGTTCTTCTTTGCACTTCTTTTTCGGCTCGATATTCTCCGCGCTGTAATTTGCAAAGATCGCTTTATCCGTTTCGCTGTTGTAAGAGTCCGTATCGATGCCGTTCAGAATACCGACGAGCTTAAACTCGTTGCGGCGAATGATCGGGTCGAGCTTATGCGCATAAAACGGATCCTTAATTTCCTGCGCATAATGCGGGCTGACTGTCGAAAACTTTTCGCTGCATTCGATCGCCGCCTTCATCAGGTTGATACATTTATTGTATTCCAACAAATACCGCCAGGTATTGGAAATGCCGAACAGATCTTCTAAAATGTCGAGAGAATACTGCCCCTGATATTCAATATTGTGGATCGTAAAGAGCGAGCGCACGAATTGATACTCAGGGCGGAAGCAGTAAATCGTTTTCAGGTAGATCGACGCAAGCGCCGCCTGCCAATCGTGGCAATGCATAACGTCGGGATAAAAATTCAGGAACGGCATGATCTCCAAAACGCTGCGGCAGAAAAACGCGAAGCGTTCGCCGTCGTCATAATAACCGTAGCACCCCGGGCGCTTGAAGTAATATTCATTGTCAAGAAAGTAGAAGGTGACGCCGTTCATCTCGTAACTGAATATGCCGCAATACTGATTTCTCCACGCGAGCGGAACAAAAATGTTGCCCAAATATTTAAATTTATTGCGGTAATCCCAGGGAATATCCGAATACAGCGGGATCACGACCCGCACGTCATAATCGGAATTCTGCGCCAACGCCTTTGACAGGGAGCCGATCACCTCGGCCAGCCCTCCCGTTGCAATAAAAGGCGTCGACTCAGATGCTACAAAAAGGATCTTCCTCTTCGGAACGACCCTGATCTCCGTAACGATCGGAGCCGTTTCCTGTACAGTCTGTTCGGGTTCAACAGGTGCTGCAGGCCGCTTTGCAGCCGGCTTTTTCCTCTTGGGCGCCGTCTCCTTTTTGACATCTTCGGCTTTTACATTCGGCATATCTTCGTTTTTGATGCTATCTGTTTTAACTGTGTCGACTGCATTGCTTGCATTCGTTGTTTTCCTTTTTGCAGGCATATTATACTATCCCCCGTAAATTTATTTTCAGATCATAGTCCCTTTCGGAATAAAGTAAGGCTGAACATCGCACCCGGCGAGGATCCTGTTATCGCGGATCACGACGTTTTTATCGGTGATCACGCAATCGGTGATGACTTTTTCTCCGATCACGCTGTCCTGCATGATGATGGAGTTTTTAATGACCGCACCCTTTCCGATCTTAACGCCGCGGAACAGGATACTGTTTTCCACCGTCCCCTCCACCACGCAGCCGTCAGAAATCAATGAATTTTTGACGCAGGAATTTTCGCCGTATTTGGAAGGCGCGGAATCTCTTACCTTCGTATAAATGTCGCGCGCGCCGAACAGCTCGTCGCGGATCGATTTATCCAAAAGCTCCATGTTATGCTTAAAGTATGTACCGAGCGAATCGATACTTGCATGATAACCGCCGAAATCATAGGCATAAATTTTCAAGCTCTTCGTGTTTTTCAGAAGAATGTCCTCACGGAAGCTCTTATAGCCGTGCGCAACGGCATCGTTTATAAGGTCAAGCAGGAAAGGACGGCTCAAAACCATCACGTTTATATAAAACTTATTTTTGCCGCGGGCAAGCGAATTGATGCGTACCTCAGTTACCCGTCCCGTTTCGTCCGTTTTGACGGCCGTATATCCGGAAGGCGAGCCGACCAACTCTTCATCGTGGCAGACAAGCGTGATATCCGCCTGCTTGTCTTCGTGATAGTCTATCACCTCAGAGAGATCCATGCGGAAAACGCCGTCGCAATCGCTGAGAACCACATAATCCTCATTGCGCTTAGACAAAAAGCCCGTAATGTTTTTGAGAGCCTCCAAACGATTCCGATAAAGTCCCTCTGTATTCGTTGCGCCGAACGGCGGGAGCAAAATGAGCCCGCCCGTTTTTCTCGCCAGATCCCAATCTTTGCCGCTTCCCAAATGATCCATCAAAGACTGATAGTTATTCTTTGTGATCACGCCGACCGTCGTGATCCCCGAATTGACAAAATTCGAAAGAGCAAAATCGATCAGCCTGTATCTGCCCCCGAAGGGAATGGACCCCATCGTCCTCTGGCGGGACAATTCGGGGATATTTTCGTCATGGATATTAGAAAAAATTACACCTACTGCCGACATCTTATTTTACCTCCCCTGCAATACTTTTATCGATGATATCTCCGCCCTTGATTTTAACGCCCTTCCCGACCGTGATATTTCTGCCGAGAACGGAGATCCCTTTCGCGTCTTCTTTTGCGTCTCCGATCTCCGCGGTTTCTTCTACGACAACGTTTTCGTCTATGATCGAATAGTTGACGCTTGCGCCGCTCCTGATGATGGATCCGCTCATGATGACGCTGTCTTTGACGCTTGCGCCCTCCTCAACCACGACATTGCTGGAAATCACGGAGTTTTCAACCGAGCCGTAAATCTCCGAACCGAGCGCAAGCATGCTGTTCTTTACGACGGCGTTCGGCCCGAGGTATTCGGGCGGAGCCAGAGGATTTCTCGAATGGATCTTCCAATCGCTGTCGGCAACGTCAAATGCGGGAGGTTCGCCGAGCAGATCCATATTGGCTTCTAAAAGCGAGCTGATCGTGCCCACATCTTTCCAGTATCCCTCAAAGCGATAGGCAAACATTCTTTCACCCGCATTGAGCATGGCGGGCAGAACGTCTTTGCCGAAGTCTTTGGAGGAATTCGGGTTCTCGTCGTCCGCTTCCAGATATTTATACATCTTTTCGGCTGTAAAGATATAAATGCCCATGGAAGCGAGGGTACTCTTCGGCTGTTTGGGTTTCTCTTCGAATTCGTATATCGAGTTATCCTCTCTCGTATTGAGGATCCCGAAGCGGGAAGCTTCTTTGAGCGGAACTTCGATCGCCGCGATCGTGCAGTCGGCTTCCTTTTCGATATGCGCTTTCAGCATCTTGCTGTAATCCATTTTGTAAATGTGATCGCCGGACAAGATGAGCACATATTCGGGATTGTACATCTTGATGAAATTCAGATTCTGGTAGATCGCGTTCGCCGTTCCCTCATACCACGCGGACTTCGCTTTCTTTTGGTAAGGAGAAAGCACGTGTACCCCTCCGAAATTCCTGTCAAGATCCCAAGGCTGACCGTTGCCGATATACTCGTTGAGAACGAGCGGCTGATACTGCGTAAGAACGCCCACCGTATCGATCCCTGAATTGATGCAGTTAGACAGCGGAAAGTCGATGATACGATATTTCGCCCCGAACGGAACCGCCGGCTTTGCGATATTATTCGTCAAAGCATACAGACGGCTGCCCTGTCCTCCGGCGAGAAGCATTGCTACACATTCCTTTTTTCTTTGCATAAGAAACCCCCACGTTTTAATTTATCTTATTAAATAATCTCACGGTACGCCGGCTGAAAAGCCGTTCTTCGTCCCGCTGATGCCGCAAATTTTACTGTATCTTTTCAAGATACACGCAAGTCAGCTTAGGAAGTTCAAGCAGTATCGAATGCTCCTTGCCGTGACTCGGCTTTTTCTGGGTATTTACGATACGCTTTTTCCAAACGCCTTCCCCGCCGAACTTCGGATTGTCGGTATTGAATACGACCTGATATTTCCCCTTTGGAACGCCGAGCCTGTATCCTTCCGCCGTAACGCCGGAGAAATTGATGGCGACAACAAATTTGTGCCCTTCGCTGTCCTTGCGCATGAACGCGATCATATTCCTGTCGGCGTCGTCTGCCGCAAGCCATTCAAAGCCGTCCCACGAATCCTCGATCTCATAAAACGCTTTCGTCGTCCTATAAAAATGATTGAGCTCTTTATTCATTTCAAACAGCTTTGCGTGCAGAGGGTAATCCTCTTTCAGGAAAAATTCAAGTCCTTCTTTATAATTCCATTCCTTGAACTGCCCGAACTCGCTCCCCATAAAGAGAAGCTTTTTGCCGGGGTGCGCCATCATATATCCCATAAAGGCGCGCACGTTGGCAAACTTGTCCTCATAATTTCCGGGCATCTTATTGATGAGCGAGCCCTTCCCGTAAACGACCTCGTCGTGTGAAATAGGCAAAATGTAATTTTCGGTGAAGGCGTAGATCATGGAAAACGTCAGCTTGTTATGATTGCCTCTTCTCCACAGCGGATCGGTCTGCATATAAGAGAGCACGTCGTTCATCCAGCCCATGTTCCACTTGAAATTAAAACCTAATCCGCCTATATCCACCGGTTTTGTTACCAAAGGCCAGGCAGTGGATTCTTCCGCGATCATCATCGCGTCGGGATATTCCGAAAAGACGGTCGTATTCAGCCTGCGCAGAAATTCAATGGCTTCCAGATTTTTGTTCTCGCCGTACTTATTCGGCAGCCATTCCCCCGGGCGCTTGTCATAATCGAGATACAGCATCGACGCGACGGCGTCCACGCGCAAACCGTCTACATGGTATTTATCGAAGAAGAATATCGCGTTGGAGATCAGAAAAGACAGTATTTCGTTCCTTCCGTAATCGAAACGGCGCGTGCCCCAGCTCTTGTGCTCCTGCCTGTCCCACTGCGGGCTTTCGTAGAGCGGCGCGCCGTCGAATTCGTACAGCCCGTGCGCATCTTTCGGAAAATGCGCGGGAACCCAGTCCATGATCACGCCGATCCCGTTTTTATGCAGAGCGTCCACGAGCCGCATAAAATCGTGCGGGGTGCCGAGGCGCGATGTGATCGCATAATACCCCGTTACCTGATACCCCCAGGAAGCATCGTAAGGATACTCGCTGAGCGGCATGAATTCGACGTGCGTGTACCCCGTCTCTTTCAGATACGGGATCAACTCGTCTATCAGCTTATTGAAATCAAAAAAATTCCCGTCGCCGTACTGCCGCCATGAAAGAGCGTTCATTTCATATATATTCACGGGCGAAGAATATATGCTTTTGCTCTTTTTTGCCTTCATATATTCTTTATCGTTCCATTTAAAGCCGTCCAGAGAATAAGTTTTCGATGCTGTTTTGGAAGGCGTTTCCGCATGAAATGCGTACGGATCCGCCTTATATAAAAAGCGCCCGTCCGCTGCCTGTATACAATATTTGTAGACGGTATATTCCTTGATGCCCGGAATAAACAGTTCAAAAGACTCTCCGTCGAGCAGACGCTCCATTACGTTTGCCGTCGGATCCCAGTCGTTAAAATCACCCACAACGGAAACCGTTTCCGCATGCGGCGCCCAAACGCGGAACACATAGCCCTTCACGCCGTCCATCTTTTCAGGATGTGCGCCGAAAAAGTCGTACGCTCTGAAATTTTTTCCGTGATGGAATACATACAAAGGAAAATCCACTTGCTTCATCATTTACCCTCCGCATAGCATGCCGTATATAGCTTTCTATGTATTATTATACAATAATCTTTCGCGCATTTCAATAGTTAATTTAAAAAATTTTGAGAAAAATCAAATAAAATCGTGGAAATTTGACCCAAAAAATCGGTAAACGTTCATCTAATGTATATGTTTTCAACGTAAAATATTCGTTATTTACTTTATGAAAAAAGTTTGCCCCGCATGAGAGGATTTTTAATCCGTCGAAGAGCCGAAAACCGGCGTAAAAAAAAAGAGACACCGCTTTCTTTTGCAGTGTCTCTTTGGTGTGAAGAATGGGACTTGAACCCACACGGATTTCTCCATACGCCCCTC
>ERZ1643247.579-NODE-579-length-43448-cov-7.935635_pt1 | contig 43448 bp, 48 predicted proteins | sample MGYA00579264_ERZ1643247 | MGnify/ENA primary metagenome ERZ1643247 (study PRJEB29033, sample SAMEA4952262) | chicken gut metagenome | biome: Broiler Chicken; feature: Gastrointestinal Tract; material: Caecum | place: Ireland | collected 2018 | study: Broiler... | reverse complement strand
TAGCTGTATAATGTGAATTTTGATATTCCCAGCAGGGAAGAAATTTTATCTCCGGATTTTGTGATGAGAAATGCTCCGGCGTTGTTCAGGTACTGTACCACAGCAACTTTGTCATCTTTATTCATCATTGCTACAGGTTTTCCTATTTTGGCGATTGCCTGTTCAATGAGAAGATCCAGGAGTTCGGTAACGTTGTGGGTAATTTTCTGAGGGGGCTTCGAACTGTCTGTTTCCGGATCTTCCTCCGGTTCTGTCTGGATCAGGCTGTGAATGCAGTTTTCTGCGGCAAGTACAGCGGTGATATCGTAATTCATTGAAAAAATGTAGGCGATCCTGCCTTCTTCGTTACGAATATAGAGTGTGCTGGATTTTAAGATCCTGCCGTCGTCGGTTCTTGTAAGATAAGCAAGTCTGTCTCGGATCTTTCCGGGATCGGACCGGAGCGTTTCCAGCACGATGCCTGACGGCCCGTCGCCTGTGTGACGATTGGAGACCTGACCGTTTTCGATATATACGATAGAGTTGTCCAGATCGTTTTTCGTCAGATCATGGATAACGACCTCGCAGGAACTTCCGAACTGAACAGCCAGTCCATGTGCAAGCTGCTTTAGAAAATCGAGCTTCTGATCCATTATTTCACCTGCCTTTTCTGAACGTATGTCACAGAAGAAAATGAAATGTCTGCTGTGTGTCTCTCTAAACCCATCATAGCATAAAAAAACAGGGAGTCAATACTTTTTCTAAAAAATTTTTAGGCAATCTAAAAAATATTTAGGGACACGTTTTTGAAATCCTGTCTTGACGGAAAAATAGAAATCGTTTATATTAATCCCCATAGAAAAATACTTGTTGTCCGACAAAATGTTTAAATGAATATGACGGCCATCTGGGATGGCCGGAAGACAAAGGCGTTTTCTCTGCGTACTGCACAGAAGATGCCTTTTTTATTATGTCGGATAACAAAGTTTCTGGTTTTCCTAAAAAAAATTTAGGGTGTCTAAAAATTAGTTAGAATCCATGTTGCATTTATACAATATTGATGTTATTCTATAAGAAGTGACAGGGCTTAGTGTGCGAATTGCACAGTTGTTTGCAGGGGTGCACTAGGAACAGTATGTGGAAAATAAATAAAAAGGAGAAGACAACATGCTGGTTTTAGGTAATGGAAAAGTTATCACAAGAGATGCCTCATGTCCCCTGATTGAGAATGGCGCAGTGGCCATTGACGGATCCGTAATCTGCAGGGTAGGGAACGTACAGGACATCAGAAACGCTTATCCGGATGCAGAGTTTATTGACGCCGGAGGCGGCCTGATTATGCCTGCATTTATCAATGCGCATGAACATATTTACAGTTCATTTGCAAGAGGCCTTTCCATCAACGGTTATGACCCGAAGGGATTTCTGGATATTCTGGACGGTATGTGGTGGACCATTGACCGGAATCTCACGCTGCATGATACATATTTAAGCGCTATGGCTACTTATATTGACTGTATCCGGAACGGCGTGACCACAATTTTTGACCATCACGCAAGCTTTGGATCCATCGGAGGTTCGCTTTTTGAGATTGAGAAGGCGGCGAAGGAAACCGGGGTGAGGTCCTGTCTCTGCTATGAGATTTCAGACAGAGACGGGAAGGATAAGGCCAAAGCGTCTGTGATGGAGAACGCTGAGTTCATCCGCCACGCGCTGCAGGATGATTCTGGAATGATCGCGGGCATGATGGGAATGCACGCGCAGTTTACGATTTCGGATGAAACATTTGAACTGGCTGTTGCAAACAAGCCGGATGAAGCCGGGTATCATATTCATGTGGCAGAGGGAATAGAGGATCTGCATCATTGTCTGAAGCATTACGGAAAACGGATCGTAGACCGGCTGATGGATCACGGGATCCTGGGCGAGAAGACATTGCTGGGACACTGTATCTATATTAATCCCCATGAAATGGATCTGATTAAAGAAACAGATACAATGGTTGTCCACAATCCGGAGTCCAATATGGGCAATGCCTGCGGATGTCCTCCGACCATGGAACTGGTTCACCGGGGAATCCTCACCGGACTGGGAACAGACGGATATACCCACGATATGATGGAATCCTACAAAGTGGCCAATGTTCTGCACAAGCATCATCTGTGCGACCCGAACGCCGCGTGGTCGGAAGTGCCTCAGATGCTCTTTGAAAATAATGCCAGGATTGCCGGCAGGTACTTCAGCCGGGAACTGGGCGTGCTGAAAGAGGGCGCGGCAGGCGATGTGATTATTGTGGATTATGATCCGCTTACTCCGATGAATGAGAATAATATCAACAGTCATCTGGTGTTCGGCGTGACCGGTCACGATGTGGTGACAACTGTGGCAAACGGCCGCGTTCTGATGAAAGACAGGAAACTGACGGAGATTGATGCGGAAAAAGTGATGGCTGACTGCAGACAGGCCGCAAAAGAGCTGGCGGACAGGATTAACAGCCGGTAGGAAAGCACAGACTTTCGAACAGAAGGAATGGAGGGCAAACAAAATGAGTGACACAAAAGTAAAAAAAGACAACAGCGAACTGTTTAAGTGGAATGGCAAGCCGTCGGTCGGCCAGGTATTGCCTCTGGCAGCCCAGCATGTACTGGCTGCAGTAGTGGGATGCGTAACACCGGCAATTCTTGTGGCGAACGCCGCCAACAATGCCGGCGGAAATGTGGATATGGGACTTCTGATCCAGGTATCTCTGGTATTTGCCGCATTATCCACACTGCTGCAGTTATATGGACAGAAAATTAAACTGGGAAGCGGGCTTCCTGTTATTATCGGAGTTAGTTTCGCATATGTTCCCACAATGACGGCGATCGCAGCCCAGGCAAAGAATGTGGATACGATTTTCGGCGCTATGATTATCGGCGGTGTTGTGGCAATCCTTGTAGGACTGTTTATCCGTCAGATCAGGAAGGTATTTCCGCCTCTGGTTATCGGTACGGTGATCCTGGCAATCGGACTTTCTCTTTACAGCACAGCGGTCAACTATATGGCAGGAAACTCTTCCAATACTTATGAAGTGATTGTAGAGCAGCAGGGGAAAACAGAGGCTCTGGTATTCGGTTCCTGGCAGAACTGGCTGGTAGCTTTTATTACGCTGATGATTGTTGTTCTTCTGAATCATTACGGAAAAGGACTGTTCAAACTGGCGTCAATCCTGATCGGACTGCTCTGCGGCTACGTGGTAGCGCTCTGTTTCGGCATGGTGGATTTTTCCGCCCTTTCTTCTGCAGGCTGGTTCCAGGTGCCCATGCCGCTGGCTTTCGGCATGAAGTTTGATATTTCAGCGATTCTGCCCCTGGCGATTCTGTTCCTTGTAAATTCCATTCAGGCTATGGGAGATTTCTCAGCCACCACAACAGGAGGCATGGACAGACTTCCTACAGATGACGAGCTCAACGGCGGGATTATCGGATACGGTGTCAGCAATATGGTAGGCGCGGTATTCGGGTGTCCTCCTACGGCAACATACAGCCAGAACGTAGGTATTGTCGGATCTACAAGAGTTGTGGCAAGAAGAGTATTTTCCGCAGCGGCAGTAATTCTGCTGATTGCCGGACTGATTCCGAAATTCTCCGCGCTTCTGAGAACGATCCCCCAGTGCGTGCTGGGCGGCGCGGTTGCATCCGTATTTGCTTCTATCGCAATGACCGGTATCAAGCTGCTGGTAACAGAAAAACTGACTTACAGAAACACCACAGTGGCAGGACTTTCTATTGCCATCGGTATGGGTGTTTCCTTAAATGAGGGCTGCCTGAATCAGATGACAGAAAGTATTCACGGCGCTCTGAATATGAGCATGAGCCTGGAAAGCTTCCAGTCTATTATCAACAATACATTTGCTTCTTCTCCGGTGGTGCTGGCAACTATCTTTGCTGTAATTCTGAACCTGATTCTGCCCAAAGACAAGCCGGACGCCCAGTAGGAAGAGGGAATATCCGAAACCGGTTCTGCCCCGGGAAAGCAGGAAAGCGGAAGCCGGCCAGCGCAGAAGACGGCCAGCCGGAAGGCGGGCGGGACCGGAATAACAGGAGGAAACAAGCATGAGTGATATTATGAGACCAATGTCATTTGAACAGCTGATAAACTGGACATTGACAGAACACAAAAAGCAGGGAACCGTGTTCGGCGAACACCATCCCTATTATGCGGACAGCCGGTATAACAGGACCATCTTCGGGCGGACGCTGGAGACACCGGTAGGGCCGGCTGCCGGTCCTCATACACAGCTGGCCCAGAATATTGCCGCGGCATATTATACGGGCAGCCGTTTTTTTGAACTGAAGACAGTGCAGATCATGGACGGAGCAGAGCTTTCCGCATGCGTAAACAAGCCCTGTATCAAGGCGGACGATGAATGCTATAACTGCGAGTGGTCCACGGAACTTTACGTGCCTCAGGCAATGGAAGAGTACATCAAGGCATGGTTCCTGTGCAAAGTAATGGCAAAAGAATTCGGACTGGGCAGCATGGACGGCTTCCAGTTCAATATCAGCGTGGGATACGATCTGGAAGGGATTAAATCGGAGAAGGTAGATACCTTCCTGAATACAATGCAGCATGCACAGGATTCGGATATCTTCAGATCCTGCAGAGATTACCTGCTGGCCCGCACCGATCTGTTTGAAAAAGTAACAAAAGAGGATATTGAGAGCATCTCCGGAGAGATCTGCAATTCCGTGACCATCTCAACCCTTCACGGATGCCCGCCCCAGGAGATCGAGAAGATCGCCATGTATCTGATCACAGAGAAAGGATTCCACACGTTTATCAAATGTAATCCTACTCTGCTGGGCTACGAGTACGCCAGAAAGACCATGGATGATATGGGCTATGACTACGTAGCTTTCGGCGATTTCCATTTTAAAGATGATCTGCAGTATGAAGACGCAGTTCCTATGCTGGCCAGACTGATGAAAGTCTGCCAGGACAGAAATCTGGAATTCGGCGTAAAGATTACAAATACTTTCCCGGTGGATGTGAAGCAGAATGAGCTTCCCAGCGAGGAAATGTACATGTCCGGAAAATCGCTGTATCCGCTGTCCATATCTGTGGCGGCGAAGCTGGCGAAGGATTTCGAAGGCAGACTTCGTATTTCCTATTCCGGAGGAACGGATTTCTACAATATTAAAGGCATCGTAGAAGCAGGAATCTGGCCGGTGACAGTGGCGACTACGCTGCTGAAACCCGGCGGATATGACAGGATGCAGCAGATGGCATCGCTTCTTGAAAAAGAGGGGGCAGTATTTCAGGGAGTGGATGCGGACGCGGTGAACCGGCTTGTGGAAGAGGCAAAGACGGATCCCCATCATGTAAAGGCAGTGAAGCCGCTTCCGTCCAGAAAGATGAAGAAACAGGTTCCGCTTCTGGACTGTTTTGTGGCTCCCTGTAAGGAGGGATGTCCGATCCATCAGGACATTCCGGCGTATATTCAGCTTGTGAAGGAAGAAAAATATGAGGAAGCTTTGCAGGTTATTACAGAGAAGAATCCCCTTCCGTTTATTACGGGGACGATCTGCGCACATCCCTGTATGAATAAATGCACCCGCAATTTCTATGAGGAATCTGTCTATATCCGCGGTATGAAACGGATCGCCGCAGAGAACGGATATGACGCCCTTTTAAGCAGACTTACTGCTTTGCCTGTAACGAAGCGGGGCAAAGCGGCGGTCATCGGTGGAGGCCCTGCCGGCATGGCTGCGGCATATTTCCTGCGCCGGGCCGGCATGGATACGACTCTGTTTGAGAAGACAGGTGCTCTGGGCGGCGTGGTGCGCCATGTGATTCCCGAGTTTCGTATATCCGGCAGCGCCATAGATAAAGACGCGGCGCTCCTTGAGAAAACAGGCGTAAATATTTATCTGAACAGTGAGATTACGGACCTGGATATGCTGAAAAATGCCGGATATACGGCAGTGGTTCTGGCCACAGGAGCGTCTGAGCCGGGCGTGCTCCGCCTGGAGAAAGGAACGCCGGTAAATGCGCTGGAGTTCCTGGCAGACTTCAAGGAAAAGAACGGCGATCTGGATATCGGCAGAAATGTAGTAATTATCGGCGGCGGAAACACGGCCATGGATACGGCCAGGGCGGCGAAACGTACCAAAGGTGTGGAACACGTGTATCTTGTATACAGAAGAACGAAGCGTTACATGCCTGCGGATGAGGAAGAGCTGATTATGGCGGTGGACGACGGTGTGGAGTTTATGGAACTGCTTTCCCCGGTGAAGCTGGAAAACGGGAAACTACTCTGCAAAGTGATGAAACTGGGAGACTACGATGCTTCCGGAAGAAGAGGAGTAACGGAAACCGGAGAGGAGAAAGAAATTCCCGCGGATACGGTTATCGCGGCCGTAGGCGAGCGGGTGCCCACAGCCTTTTATCAGTCCTGCGGCATCAACGTAAATGACAGGGGCCGGGCCATTGTCAATGAGGAGACCTGTGAGACCAGCCGGCCGGATGTATATCTGATCGGCGACGGCCTGGGCGGACCGGCCACGGTAGTGGAAGGCATCGGGGATGCTTTGAGAGCCGCACAGGCAATAATCGGAGAAACCCTGGTAAAAGACCGGGAGCCGGATACAGAAGAAGAGACCATCTACAGCAGAAAAGGAAATCTTTCCGACCAGAGAGACGACAGAGAGGAGAGCAACAGATGTCTGGACTGCTCCGGTATCTGTGAGAACTGCGTGGAAGTATGTCCCAACAGAGCCAATATTTCTATCCGTGTGCCCGGCATGGAGAAGCACCAGATTATTCATGTGGACTATCTGTGTAATGAGTGCGGCAACTGCAGGAGTTTCTGCCCCTATGACAGCGCGCCGTATCTGGACAAATTTACACTGTTCGCAGATGAGAAAGATATGGAAGACAGCAAAAATCAGGGCTTTGCCGTGCTGGATGCTGCATCTGTGAAGTGTAAAGTCCGTTTCTTCGGAGAAACGTATGTATGGACAAAAGGGGAAGAAACCAGAATTCCTGACGGGCTGTTAAAGCTTATGGAAACCGTAATCAGCGATTATACTTATCTGCTGAGACAGGAATAAAAAGAATGATATATATATACCGAGATCGTAAATTATATGAAACGGATTCCCTGCTTCAGGCTGCGGGACTCGCCGGATGGAAACATCCGGTGGTCTCCGCAGTGGGAGCCGGGGGAAAGACCAGCCTGCTCCGGCATCTGGCTGCAGAGTATGCAGATACAGGACGGGGGGCAGTGGTTACAACAACAACCCATATATTGAGAGAAAACCTGCCCTGGTTTCTTACAGCGCCCTCCGAAGAGGGGGTGAAGGAGAGACTGAAACAGTGGGGGCAGGCGTGGATCGGGATTCCGGCAGCCGGAGAAAGGCTTGGAAGCGTACCGGAATCCTTTTTTTCAATAATATACAGTCTGGGTGTGCCGGTACTGATTGAGGCGGACGGAGCCCGAATGCTCCCCCTGAAATGTCCCGGATCAGAAGAGCCGGTGATTCCCGGAGAAACAACGCATGTGCTTTCCGTCTATGGACTGGATGCAGTCGGACAGCCGATCGGAGAGATCTGTTTCCGGCCGGAACGGGCGGCACAGTTACTGAAGAAGAAAATAACAGAACCGGTTGCTGCAGAAGACATCGGCAGACTGGCCGCTTCTGCTGAAGCAGGCAGGAAGGGGTGTCCCGGTCATGCAGTATACACGGTTGTTTTAAATAAAGCGGATGGACGGCGCAGAGAAGAAACAGCAGTCCGCATCGGTGCTTTTCTCGAGCAGCATGGTGTCAACCGCGTCATTGTGACATCTTTCAGGAGGCCGGAAGAACGAATATGAAAATACTGATAAAAGGGGCAGGCGATCTGGCTACGGGAATCGCGGCCCGGCTTTTCCGGGCAGGCCACCGGATTCTGATGACAGAGATTCCGGTGCCGCTGACCGTAAGACGTACCGTAGCATTTTCCCGCGCTGTCTATGAGGGCAGAGCGCAGGTGGAAGAGATTGAGGCGCAGCTTGCAGGCACAGAGAACGAAGCAAAAAGGATTCTGAACAGGGGAGACGTTGCTGTAATGATCGATCCGGACGCTTCCTGCAGAGAATGGTTCCGGCCGGATGTGATTGTGGATGCCATCCTTGCAAAGAAGAATCTGGGAACCCAGATATCCGACGCTCCGTTCGTAATCGGAGTAGGACCGGGATTTACCGCAGGCCGGGACTGCAGCTGTGTAGTGGAGACAAAGAGAGGGCATTTCCTTGGCCGGGTAATCTGGAGAGGAGGCGCCATACCGAATACCGGAGTGCCCGGAGATGTGGGCGGATATACGACAGAACGCCTGCTGCGGGCGTCGGCGGACGGAATCATGGAGCCGAAGGTTCAGATCGGAGACAAGGTGGAAAAAGGGCAGATTACCGCATTAACGGGAGGTATGCCGGTTTTCGCCCAGATGCCGGGAATCGTGCGGGGACTGCTGCAGGAAGGCGCGGAAGTAAGAAAAGGTCTGAAAATCGGTGATATAGATGCCAGGGCACACAGCTCTTACTGCTATACCATATCCGATAAGGCAAGGGCAGTAGGAGGAGCTGTTCTGGAAGCAGTGTCCCTCTATGAGAAAATGGCCGGCCGGTATGCATTTGTGACTCTGGCAGCAGGGCTTGGCAGCCGGTTCGGCGGCAATAAGCTGGAGACAGAGATCGGGGAAATTCCTCTTTATATCCGGGCGCTGAGGCGGATGCAGATTTTCGGAGGATTTCCTTCCTATCTGGTTTCAGCATCGGGGCATATGGCAGAAGAGGCGCTGGATTACGGGGTTGTCCCGATAGAAAACCGGGAGCCTGCAAGAGGGATATCCTATTCCCTTAAGCTGGGACTGCAAAGGGCGCTGAAAGACAATCCGGATCTGAAAGGGGTGCTTTTTTCCGTCTGTGACCAGCCCTGGATAGAGCCGGCTACAATCCAGCAGATCTTTAATACGGCGGCACTGCATCCCGGAAGCATTGTCTGTGCAGGCTGCGGGGAACAGCGGGGAAATCCGGTGCTCTGGGACAGAGCGTATTTCCTTGAACTGGCCGCCCTGGAAGGAGACAGGGGAGGAAAGCAGATCATGGAAAAGTACGGAGATAAAGTCCGTGTTGTCCAGGCTGGAGAGAAGGAGCTAAGAGATATCGACGTGAAAGAAGATCTGCCGGGGGCAGAAAGAAGAAATGAGCGGCGAGGAGATGAGGACTATGGCTCAGAATCGTAAGAAAAAAACAGCGGTTGTTCAGTGTGCCGGAGGGTGCCGTGCAGGTTCCCGGGTACGGGGAGGAATGAATACAGACACTGAGAACCTGCTGTACAGGAACTGTGCAGATGCGGCTTTACAGCTTGCGGAAGATCTTTCCCTGTGCCGCTGGGGCTGCCTGGGCCTGGGAAGCTGTGTGGAGGCGTGCCGGCAAAAGGCTGTCTTTATAAACAGCAGCGGAACGGCTGAGATTGACCGGAGCAGATGCGTGGGCTGCGGACTGTGTGTGAAGGCCTGCCCGCGGCATCTGATCCGCCTGACAAGGCCGGAATATCATATATATCCGGCCTGTATCAGTGAAGATTCCGGCCCGGAGACAAAAGAAAAATGCACCGGGGGCTGTATTTCCTGTGGAATCTGTGTGAAAAACTGCCCGGTGAACGCGGTACGGCTGGAGAAGAATCATGCGGTAATTGATGAAGAGAAATGCATTTCCTGCGGTATGTGCGCGGTAAAATGTCCCAGAGGAGTGATCCGGGATTATGATGGTATTTTTGCAGCGGGAAGTTCCCTGGGAAAAGTGTGACAGGAGGCGTCAATGAAAGAGAAGTATTGTTTTAAGGTAAATGGTGTTGTATGCAGCACAGAAGAGAACAAGCCTCTGCTGCGCTACCTCAGAGACGATCTGCATCTGCATTCCGTGAAGGACGGATGCAGTGAGGGCGCCTGCGGAACCTGTACGATTGTGGTGGACGGAAAAGCGGTAAAATCCTGTGTGCTGACTACAAAGCTTGCCGCAGGGCGCAGCATTATAACCACAGAGGGACTGACCGAGGAAGAGAAGGAAGCTTTTGTATATGCCTTTGGCTCCCGGGGATCGGTTCAGTGCGGATTCTGTATTCCGGGCATGGTGATGGCAGGAAAGGCGCTGATCGATCAGGTGCCGGATCCTACGGAAGAGGAAATTAAAACGGCTCTCAAAGGAAATATCTGCCGCTGTACCGGATACAAGAAGATTATCGAAGGAATTCAGCTGGCTGCAGCCATACTCCGCGGCGACGCGTCCATAGAGGAAGATCTGGAAAAGGGCGAAGACTACGGCGTCGGTAAAAAGGCATTCCGTCTGGATGTACGGGAAAAGGTGCTGGGGTACGGCGAATATCCGGATGACGTGGAAATGGAAGGCATGGTGTATGCGTCGGCAGTGCGTTCCCGTTATCCCCGGGCCAGAGTTCTGGATATTCATTATGAAAAGGCGCTTGCCCTGCCGGGCGTGCTGGCAGTGCTGACGGCGGAAGACGTGCCCAACAATAAAGTAGGGCATCTGCAGCAGGACTGGGACGTAATGATTGCAAAAGGCAGTATTACCCGCTGTGTGGGAGACGCTATCTGCCTGGTGGTAGCTGAGACAAGAAATACACTGGAAAAGGCCAAAAAACTGGTGAAAATCGAATACGAAGAACTGAAGCCTGTGACAAATGTCCATGAGGCAATGGCTCCGGATGCGCCGAAAGTCCATTCAAAAGGCAATCTGTGCCAGAGCCGCCATGTGACAAGAGGAGACGCGAAAAAAGCTCTGGCAGAGTCGAAATATGTGGTAACTCAGAAATATACCACGCCATTTACCGAGCATGCGTTCCTGGAACCTGAGTGCGCAGTGGCGTTTCCGTATAAAGACGGGGTAAAAGTATACTCTACCGACCAGGGCGTGTATGATACCCGGCATGAGATTTCCATTATGCTGGGCTGGGATCCGGAGCGGATTGTGGTGGAGAACAAGCTGGTCGGCGGCGGATTCGGCGGAAAAGAAGACGTATCTGCCCAGCATATTGCGGCGCTGGCGGCCATTAAAGTGCAGCGGCCGGTAAAGGTTGTCTTTTCCCGGCAGGAGTCCATTAATTTCCATCCCAAGCGCCATGCCATGGAAGGAACATTTACCCTGGGATGTGATGAGAACGGGATATTTACAGGAATGGACTGTGAGATTTACTTTGATACAGGAGCTTACGCGTCGCTGTGCGGCCCGGTGCTGGAGAGAGCCTGTACCCATTCAGTAGGGCCGTACTGTTATCAGAATACAGATATCCGGGGATACGGATATTATACCAATAATCCGCCGGCCGGGGCGTTCCGGGGATTCGGTGTATGCCAGAGCGAGTTCGCCCTGGAATCCAACATCAATCTTCTGGCGGAAAAAGTAGGCATTTCGCCCTGGGAAATCCGGTACCGCAACGCCATTGAGCCCGGGAAGGTGCTTCCCAACGGACAGATTGCGGACTGCTCCACTGCTTTAAAGGAAGCGCTTCTGGCAGTAAAGGATGCCTATGAGAGCCATCCGGGACGGGCGGGGATCGCCTGTGCCATGAAAAATGCCGGCGTAGGCGTGGGCCTTCCGGATAAGGGGCGGGCGAAACTGATCGTTCATGACGGAAAGGTAGAACTGTACAGCGCCGCTTCTGATATCGGACAGGGATGCGCAACTGTCTTTGTCCAGATGGTGGCCGAGGCCACGGGGCTTGGCAGAGCTTATATTAAAAATATGGGTTCCAATTCGGAGGTGGCTCCGGATTCCGGAACAACATCCGGTTCCCGGCAGACGCTTATTACCGGAGAGGCGGTGCGGATGGCGGCGGCAGAGCTGAACGACGCCCTGAAAAAAGCAGACGGGGATCTGAAAAAACTGGAGGGCCGGGAGTTCTTTGCAGAATTTTTTGACCCTACGGATAAACTGGGGGCTGACGTGCCTTATCCGAAGAGCCATGTGGCATATGGATTCGCAGCCCACGTAGTGGTTCTGGATGATGAAGGGCGTGTCAGAGAAGTTTATGCCGCTCATGATTCCGGCAAGGTGGTTAACCCCATTGCCATACAGGGGCAGATTGAAGGCGGTGTGCTTATGGGGCTGGGATATGCGCTGACGGAGGATTTCCCTCTGAAAGACGGCGTGCCTCAGGCAAAATACGGAACTCTGGGGCTGATGCGGGCGACCCAGATCCCGGATATCCATGCGATTTATGTGGAGAAGGAAGAGCTGCTGCCCTTTGCATACGGGGCGAAAGGAATCGGAGAAATTGCAACAATTCCTACTGCCCCGGCAGCTCAGGGAGCCTATTATGCAATGGATCACGTGCTGCGGACCAGCCTGCCGATGAAAGATACGTATTATTCGAAGAAACAGAAGGCGGTGAAATAGGCAGTGAGAGTCGGCGCGGTAATTGCGGCAGCCGGCGTGCCCGGCGGGTTTGCCGCATATGAAAAGATAGAACATACAGACGGCGCGGATATGGTGAAACGGATGATTCAGGTCTTTCACCAGGCCGGGGTGGAGGATGTGGCTGTTGTAACCGGATATAAGGCCAGGGAGACGGAGAAGAGCCTGTCAAAGCTGGGGGCTGTATTTCTGCGGAGCTCGGATTATGCCGGAGAGGAGATGCTGGATTATGCAGTCAGAGGCCTGGACTATCTCGGAAAAAGCTGTCAGAGGATCTTCTTCTGCCCTGCAGATGTGCCGCTGTTTTCTGTACAGACGGTGAAAGCCATGATGGAGACGGAATCTCCGGTGGTGATTCCGGTATATGAAGGGAAAAAGGGACATCCGATTCTTATCAGCGCCCAGCTGGTGCCGGGGATCTGTGCCTATCAGGGAGGGAGAGGTCTCAAAGGTGCCGTTGATGCATCGGGAGCCGCTGTCTGTCTGCTTCCGGTGGCTGACGCAGGAGTTGCCCTGAGAGCAGGGGCAGACCGGGAATTTGATGAGATGGCTTCCAGCAGCGATATCCGGCAGATCTATCCCCGGATAAAGGTACAGCTGGTAAGAAACGAGCCTTTTTTCGGGCCGGGCATGGTGACGCTTTTAAAACAGATACAGGCGCTGGGGTCTGTCCGGGAAGCCTGTGAAAAGACAGGAATGTCCTACAGTAAGGGCTGGAACCTGATCCGCACGGCGGAGCGGGAGACGGGATATACCATTGTAGACCGAAGCCCCGGGGGAAAAGGCGGCGGAGCGGCCAGAGTAAGTGAACGTGGATTGAAACTTCTGGAACGGTATGAGCAGTTCGAAAAGGAAATTGCCCGGATTGCCCGGGAAAAGTATCGGGAGATTTTTGAATAAAACGGGAGGGAAAACTGCCGGTGTTTCCGGAAGATAAAAAGGCAGAGAACGGACGCTGCCTTTTTGTTACCCTACCGATTGTTTTAAAAAAAACAATCGAATATAATATACATATTAAGAAAAAGAGGAGAAACAGTACTATGAAGAAAAGAGGATTGGCAGCAATGCTGGCGGCGGCTATGGTATTTTCCTTAGCAGCATGCGGCAGGGAGGACTCCGGTGAAAACGGAAGCCAGGGGAAAAGTTCAGGAGAAGAGGAAACAGAGATCCAGGTATTTATTGCGGCCAGTCTGAATACGGTTATGACGGAACTGGCGGAAAAGTATAATGAGGATCATCCGAATGTGAAAATTACATTTAATGCGGACAGTTCAGGAACACTGCTGACTCAGATTCGGGAAGGATATGAGTGTGACATTTTCTTCTCTGCCGCGCAGAAACAGATGGACGATCTGGAGGCAGACGGACTTGTGGCAGAAGGAACCCGCGCGGATGTGGTAAACAATCAGGTTGTCGTAATTACACGGAAGGACAGCGGCACAAAAGTGACAGGCCTTGAGAATCTGGGTGAAGCGGAGAGCATCGCTTTAGCAGGCGGCAGCGTCCCGGTCGGCAGATACACAAGACAGGCCCTGATCAGTCTTGGCATTCTCCCTGAGACAGACGATCCGGCAGCGATTACGACAGAGGAAGTGTCAGAGGCGCTCGGCGGTGTGGAGATCAGTGAGCAGGACAATGTAAGCAAGGTACTGACCGCGGTTGTGGAAGGATCCTGTGAGGTAGGAACGACCTATTATTCTGATACATACGGATATGAGGACGCTCTTGACATTCTCGAGACCGTCAGCTATGATCTGACCGGAAATGTCATTTATCCGATTGCGAGAGTGGTAAATGAGGAAGCAGATGACGCGCAGACGGCAGCCGCACAGGACTTCCTTGAGTATGTGCTCTCTGACGAGGCGAAAGAAGTGTTTGAAACCTATTATTTTGACACAGATGTATAATAACGGATAGCAGTGCTGCAACAGGATTTCGCAGGAGGAAATACATGGAAGAGATTATGGATATTTTAAAAGAACTGGACTGGAGTCCTCTGTTTATCTCATTGAAAACCGGAGCGGCTGCTACGGTAATCTCCTTTTTTCTGGGGATATTCGCAGCCAGGAAGGTAGTAAAAGCATCTCCCGGGAAGAAGGCGGTGATCGACGGGATCCTGACCCTGCCCATGGTGCTGCCGCCTACAGTAGCCGGCTTTTTCCTGCTGCTTCTGTTCAGCCGCAGGAGGCTCCTGGGCGAATTTCTGTTTGATGAATTCGGCTTTAAAGTAGTGCAGACCTGGGTGGGATGCGTGATTGCAGCCATAGTGATTGCGTTCCCTCTGATGTACCGCAATGCCAGGGCGGCTATGGAACAGGTGGATGTAAATCTGATCTATGCCGGCCGGACGCTGGGAATGTCGGAGATACAGATTTTCTGGAAGATTGTAATTCCTGCGGCCGGACCGGGCATTGCGTCAGGCACGATTCTGACTTTTGCCAGAGCGCTGGGAGAATACGGAGCCACATCCATGCTGGCAGGAAATATACCGGGCAAGACAGGGACCATTTCCCAGAAAATTGCAATGGTCATCCAGGACGGGGACTATCTGACCGCCGGAATCTGGGTGGCGGTAGTCCTGATTATTGCTTTTGCGGTGGTTTTCCTGATGAATCTTATTTCAGGGAAAAAGATGAAGAATGTGGGGAGGTGGTAGTCCATGAGTGTCTCTGTACATATTAAAAAAAGACTGGACAGTTTCCTGCTGGATATCAGTTTTGAGAGCAGGGCAAAGCGGATCGGTATCCTGGGCGCCTCCGGGTGCGGAAAGAGTATGACGCTTAAAAGCATCGCCGGCATCGCAGACCCGGATGAAGGGAAAATCGTGGCCGGCGGCAGAGTGTTTTTTGACAGCAGCGCCCGGATCAATCTGAAGCCGCAGAAGCGCAGAGCCGGATATCTGTTTCAGAATTATGCTCTGTTTCCTTCTATGACAGTAGAAAAGAACATTGCGGCGGGATTGAAGGGAAACCGGGCGGAAACAGCGGCCAGGGTGAAGCAGATGGTGGAAAAATTTCAGCTTCAGGGTCTGGAAAAGAGACTGCCCTGTGAATTGTCCGGCGGCCAGCAGCAGAGAGTAGCGCTGGCCCGCATTATGGCCTATGAGCCGGATATTATTCTTCTGGACGAGCCCTTCTCTGCACTGGATATGTATCTGAAGGATCAGCTTCAGAGAGAATTGTCAGAAATGCTGAAGGATTACGGGGGAACTGTAATCCTGGTGTCCCACAACCGGGATGAAGTGTACCGGTTCAGCGAAGAACTGCTGATTATCGATCAGGGCAGGATTGCGGTCAGCGGAAAGACAAAAGATATTTTTGCGCATCCGGTCAGCAAAGAAGCGGCAAGGCTTACAGGATGCAAGAACTTCTCGCGGGCAAGGCGGAGAGACGCCCATACGGTGGAGGCGCAGGACTGGGGGATTACCCTGCATACCACCAGGAAGATACCGGAAGACACACTGTGGATCGGATACCGTGCCCATGATTTTGTCCCTGTCTGGGGGGAGGGCAAAGAGAATATGCTGAAGTTCGATCCAAAGAGCAGTGCGGAACTTCCTTTTGAACGGAATTATTATATTAGAGCAGGAGAAACAGTCTGCTGGTTTGTACAGCGGGAAAAAATGAGAGAGATCGAAGAAAAGGGACTGCCGGATTATCTGTACCTGGAAGAGGAAAAAATGCTGTTTCTTAAGTGAGAGATGCCGGGTACAGACAGCGGTCAGACCGGTTTCGGAGCAATTCCCATTCTCTGTGTAAAAATTTGAAAAAGTGTATTTACATGCCGGCTCTTCTGTTATATAATCTGCACTTGGATTTCAGGAACAGGAGAAAAGATTATGAAGGCAGTTCAATCTGATATGACAACAGGGAATCCAATGAAAATCATCTTTGATTTTACCCTTCCGATTTTCATTGGAAATGTGTTTCAGCAGTTTTATAATATGGCGGATGCGGTAATTGTAGGAAAGTTTGTCGGCAATAAAGCTCTGGCCGCCGTGGGAAGTACGGGGACGATTATGTTTCTGATCTACGGGTTTGTAGTCGGCATGACGGCAGGATTTACCGTGCTGACCGCGCAGAAATTCGGTGCCGGGGATATGCCGGCCATGCGCAGAACAGTAGCGGGTGCTTCGTTTCTGTCTCTGGTGGTGGGACTGGTGCTTACAGCGGCTTTTATGGTATTTATGAAGCCCTGGCTTGTTCTGATGCATACACCGGAAGATATTTTCGCGGACGCCTATGCGTATATTATGATCATCAGCGCCGGTATCCTGGCGCAGATGCTCTATAATCTTCTGGCAAGCATCCTGCGTGCGCTGGGAAACAGCCGGGTACCGCTGTATTTTCTGATTCTGGCCGCCCTGCTGAATATTGTGCTGGATCTCGTATTTATTATTGTATTTCATATGGGAGCGGCGGGAGCGGCTGCTGCAACAGTGATTTCCCAGGGCGTTTCCGGGGTGCTGTGTTTATTCTATATAGGAAAGAAGGTCCCGCTTCTGCGTCTGACACGGGAAGACTGGCATATGTCCGGCGCTCTTCTGGGAACGCAGATCCGGATCGGAATTCCCATGGCTCTGCAGTATTCGATTACTGCCATTGGAACAATGATGGTGCAGTCTGCCCTGAATATTCTGGGCTCTACACTGGTAGCTGCTTACACAGCCGCAGGCAAGATTGAGCAGATCGTTACACAGGCATATGTGGCAATGGGAACTACCATGGCGACCTACGGCGCCCAGAATATGGGCGCAGGAGATGTGCCCCGGATCCGGCAGGGATTTAAGGCCTCTACAATTATCGGGATTCTGTATGCCGTTGCTTCAGCTGTGCTGGTTATGACAGCAGGGAAATATATGACGTATCTGTTTGTATCCGAAGATGTGGCGCTGATCATGGATTCTGTGAATACGTATCTTATCTGCGTGGGAATCTTTTTTATTCCGCTGGCAATTGTAAATATTTACCGGAACGGAATTCAGGGGCTGGGTTACGGGCTGCTTCCCATGATGGCCGGAGTGGCCGAACTGGTGGGAAGAGGCGTGGTTGCCGTAATTGCAGCCGGGCGGAAAAGTTATCTGGGGGTATGTCTTGCAAGTCCTGCGGCCTGGGTGCTGGCTTCTCTGCTTCTGATCGGAATGTATTACTATGTAGTTAAAATAGATCTGAAAAAAATATTCCCGGACAAATATGCCGGGAACGGGAAACGGAGCGATTCAGAGGCTCCGTGAATATCGGTTTAGGCGAAGCCCAATGGCCGTGCATACAAACTGTATGAACAGCCATTGTCTTCTGTTTTCATGGTTTCAGGATAACAGGAAAATGTGAATCCAGTGTGACAATAAATGGAAGAAATTTTAAAAATTATAAAAAGAAACTAAACTTTTCCGGCGATGGTGTGCATAGAGTCCAGGGCGGCCTGCATCCATCGCTTTTTCTCAGCCTCGAACCGTTCGTTAAGCCAGGCCATTGCCTGATCCATCCCTTCGTCAGAGAGGGGGAAAGAGGCGCTCTCTTTCTGGTCATCGGGGGTGTCCTCGAAGCACCAGGGTTCGGGGTATACGTAGGCTGTGAAAGTGGTGCTGTTCTTACCGTCGTCTCCTGCAAGATAGTACCGCATTCCCTGGTGGCTTCCGGAAAATGGTTCTTTTTTCAGCCCGCTATAAGGCACAAGTCTTTTATCAATCATGGGATATGTATTCGTCCTTTCCAGAGTTATAAAATATATCAGCGGTTGCTCTGCACAGCTTCAGCCCGAAATTTCCTGACAGGAGAAATTCCGGGCTGCCGTGTCATATGTGCTGTGTGTCCATTATATCACTGAGCGGCGAAGGCTGCAAATTTTGTCGTAACCAGATCTTCGTAAGGAGCACGTTTTTCCAGTTCCCCTGCACTTTCCAGAATATCCTGGAGAAGATCGAAGCTGCTTTCCTCAAAGATCAGATTGCTCTTCCATGTATCCTGGTCATAGTAGCGGGTTACGATTGTTGTGATCGTTTCCAGATCTGTCTCCGGAAACTGGGGTTCGATAACAGCGGCAATTTCTTCCGGCGAATGGGTCTGGACATAATCCATTCCCTTCTGGAGAGCATTGGTAAATCCCTGGATTATTTCCGGGTGTTCGTCAATATAGCTCTGTTTTGCGCTGAAGGCAGTGTAGGGAACATAGCCGCTGTCTTCGCCCAGGGAAGCTACTACATAGCCTTTTCCCTCGGACTCAAGAGTAGTGGCGCCCGGTTCGAATTCAACCGTGAAGTCTCCCTGCCCTTCTGAAAATGCGGCGGCAGTAGAACCAAAGTCGATGCTCTGATTGATTTCCAGATCAGTCTCCGGGTCAATACCGTTCTCTTTCAGAATGTATTCAAATACCATTTCAGGCATACCGCCTTTGCGTCCGCCAAGGACCAGATGGCCTTTCAGATCTTCCCAGGAGAAATCCTCCATTTTTTCCCTTGCTACCAGGAAATTGCCTGCCCGCTGGGTGAGCTGGGCAAAATTAACCACATAGTCGTTTGCCCCTTCATTGTAGGTGTAGATCGAAGCCTCGGAACCCATAAAACCGATATCAGCTTCGCCGGAAATCACGGCGGTCATCGTTTTATCTGCCCCAAACGGGGTTCACAATTTAGGCAGAGACAGCTTAAATAAAGTCAACAAAATCAACGGTATAATCCGGCTTCAAATGGATCTGCCGGATTGTATTTCGCCAGAAAGCACGCCGGTTTTCCGGGCTGAGGGAATTATATATTGACCGGAAATCTTTCTGCAGGAGATTCTCAATAAAAGTATAATCTTGTTCCGCTTCCGGAACGCTGACTGCGAGCTGTTTTTTCTCCTCTTCTAGCGTATCATATTCCTTACTATAATAGTCCCAGTCTACGCGCCCTTTCTGGAATAAGATATTCAGACGCTCCATTTCTTTATCAATCTGTTTCCCTGTCCGAACCTTCAGACGTTCTTTTGCCTTCTGTTTTTTGATATCCTCTACGCGGATTTTATACGCATCAAATTCATGTTCCAGGTTTTCCAGCAGGTAATTCTCGATCAGGTTCTGACTTACCTTGTGCGTATTGGTGCAAATCCGGTCAATCATTGCTCGATTGCATCTGTAATAACAGTAGTCCCGCTTTTCTCCGGTCTTCCGATTGATGATCGATCGGCAACCGGTGCCGCATAAGAGCTGGCCGCACACAGGGCAGCGAATCATCCCGGAGAAATAGTAGATCCTTCCGGATGGTGCTCGTTTGATGTTCTTGTGACTGATCTGCTGGATCCGGTCCCAGCGCTCTTCTGACAGATAAGCAGGGCAGTATGGAATCCCCCGGTAGGTTCCCTTATAAAATTCACTTGATAGCATGGTTCTGAGCACGCTGTAGGAAAATGTCGGGTCATAGTTCCGCTGCATGTAGCGGAGAGTTGCCTGCTTTGCCTGATGCTTCTCAAAATAATCATAGAACGCATTTACCATTTCTTCCTGATCAGGGTCTTTGACCATACATTTTTTCCCGTCTACAATCCCGACCTTATAGCCGCGGGGCATGTTTGCACCTCCAAAGATTACTTTACCCTGGCGTATTGATGCCTCGTTTACAAATTTAATACGTTCGGATGTAGTATCTACTTCATTCTGTCCGATTGACAGTACTACATTAAGCTGCAGCCGGCCATCCCGGGTTTCCATGTTAATGCCGGGCTCAGAAGCGGATATCCAGTATACACCGTACTCATCCAGAATATCCTGCACTTTGTAGAAGTCAGACATGTTACGAAACCACCGGTCCAGTCGCCAGAAGAGGATTACGTCAATCTTTCCGGCTTTCACGTCCTCCAGAAGGGCATGGATCGCTTTTCGCTTCTTCAGTTCCTTCCGTGCGGTTTTCCCTTCATCCGCATAGACTCCGACCGGAATCATGCCGTGATCTTTTGCATAGCGTGCAAGGTATTCACGCTGGGCTTCAAGGGATTTTCCATGCATGCATTGCTCTGCTGTAGAGACTCTTATGTAGAGTGCGCAGCGTTTGATCTTTTCAGACAATAATATCATCTCCCTTATTCATTTGTATGAAAAATAAGTATAAAAATAACAGCCAGACCATGAACTGATGTTCTGGATTGTGTGGCTGTACCGAAGATGATACAATATTTTTGGCAATTATGTGCATCATCCTTCGGGGTGATTCTTCTGCTCTGGTGTTGGCACACCAGGGCGGTTTTATTTTTTAATATTGTCTTTCTACAGATATAGTGATAATAAAATTATCATCTATTTCCATTTGCGCTTTGTAATCAAGTTCTTCTTCCGCATGAATATACCATGACAGCGTAGTTAAATGTTCCCCATAACGCTCATCAAAAAAATCACGCAATGAATTCTGAATTTGCAAGGTTCCCGTTTCATCCATAGATGGATTTACATAGGTGTAAATTATATATTTTATGTGGTCATCATAGTCAAAGCGGTAAGATGTGTCGAAGTTATATCCGCAAATAACGGAATCCTCCGGCTGATCGTACCAGCCCTCAGAGTCAGCACTTTCTAATAGATTCAAATCGGATATAATGGAATTGGATGTATCGGAAAAGTTAATAGAGTCCGTTTGTAGTATAGCTGATGAAGGTTCTGGTGTATCTGCCTCAGAATCATTTTCGCATCCTGTCAGCAAAATATTAATTGATAATAAAGCAGTCAATAAAGTTAAAACTAATTTCTTTTTCATATTTCCCCTCTTTTCTCTTGCATTTCCGAGAAAACACCACATTTAATTAAAATCTTTCATTCGCAATTCTATCAGTTTCTTATTATATCCGAACAGCCGAGAGAACTGCGCAGTAGAGAAATCTAAATGCTCTTCTATATCTGTATCAGATAGCAAAAGATTCATTGCGAAACGATCGGCCTCTATCTCATACTTGGTTGTATTGAGCTGGGTTCGAGAGTCCATAAAGATTGCATTCGCTTTCTTATGCAAGAGCATATGCCCTAACTCATGCGCACAGACAAATAGCTTCTCCTGATCGGATAGTGCCTCATCAATATAGATGATATTGTTACGCTGAAAGTACTGATAAAATCCTTTTACCCCGTGAAGGGGATAAAAGACAACTATTACATTGAGATGACTTATGATCTCAAAGGGATTCCTTGTATTGTACTTTCTGACCAGAGAATCCACCAGCCGTTTAATATTCATAACATCAATCCTTTTTATACTTTTTTGGAGTGTATTTCTCCTTGTTCTTTTTTTTCGCCATTTCCATACCGATCTGCATGGCTGACAGAATAGACTCGATCGCCTCCGGTGATGCCGGATCGCCGTCGAACATGAGTCCGTCTTGCTTAAGCAGTTGCTCAGTGTTGGCAAGAATTTCCTTAATATCTTTTTGATCCTTCGGTTTGAGCTTCGGTTCTTTTTCAGTTTCCTCCTTTCCTGTCATAAGGTAGTCAACAGTTACTCCAAAATACTCAGCAATTTTTTGAAGAGTAGACGCAGATGGCGTATTTCTTCCATTTTTCCAGTTGCTTAATGCTGTCTGTGTTACTCCTGCTTCCTTCGCTACCTTGTATGCACTAATGCCGTATTTTTGTAAAAGTTGCTCAAATACTTCATACATTTTTTGTGCTCCTTTCACGAAAATAGCATACTTTCGTAAAAGTAAGTAAATTTGCTTGACTAATAACGATTGCTGATGTAATATTTAGTTACGCAAACGAAAGTAAGCGTTTTACAAACTTACGATATGTGATGTACTTTCGAATAATATTGATTGGTTTTGTAATTGAAAGTATATCACATATTGAAAGTATATTCAATATTGCTAATTAAGGAAGGTGGTGCAAAAGTGTACGAAAAATTTGCTGAATTATTGGATAAAACCAACAAAACAGCGTATCAGGTATCCAAAGATACCGGAATTGGTCAAAATATCTTTTCAAATTGGAAAGCGGGAAGGAGCAATCCAAAAGCTGATAAGTTAAAAATCCTCGCCGACTACTTCGGAGTATCTATCGAATACTTCCTTGAGTAGTGTAGCAGGGTAGGTGTTTCATAAAACGGACTCAGTCCGGGATGAAACAGGAAATCAACTGGTAATTGTCGTAACAGAGAAGGCTGTCCAATAATACGGACTTTGAAGAGAGGATGTGAGAACTTAATCATGGTAAATCTGGATATAAAAATGATTACAACAAAAGAAGTATCTGACGGACTGGCTGAAATCATAATAAGCTATGCGCAGAAGCACAAAATGACGATTTCAAATATTGGGGAGAGCGTTGATAAAGTAGAAGCTTATATGCGTGACAATGCGGTTTTGCTGGAAGGGGACTCAGAGAAGCCGAATCCCCTGTAATTAATGTTTGTTTAATAGAAGCGGTATTTATATTGTCCGCCGCCACGGACTACAAGATACCAACGACCGCTTCCATTCACACTGATATGAACCGGGGTTTTTGTGTAGTGTCCGCCGTAGTACTTAAAACTTTTTCCGGATTTATATTTCTGGAAATTTGTAGAATCGACCAGAAAGACATCCGCCGCATGGGTAAGCTGTACCTCAACAGAGAGATGACCAGTGCTATCAGCGTAAGGAATTTGAGCCATGTCAATTTCTCCTTTCTTATGTACTTGGCACACCACAAGACTTGTCCGAAACCTGTACATAAATTATAGGAGATATGATCAAGAGATTCAAGATAGAGCATAAAATACCGGAAACCGGGACAATCAGGGGCGCATAGATATTTAGAGAGGTGGTGCATGTGAATATCGAAAAGATCATGGAAGTATTGATCAGCATTTTGGCAGAGCAGGAGGGGGTAACAATTGAATATACGATTGAAAAAACCGCGTAAGCGGGAACGGTTGGACAAGTAGATAAGCAATGGAGTATTGCATAAAGCAATGAATCATTGCGAAAGGAGGGAAGAACATGCAGGAAATAACATTAGAGCCGGCAGAGATCAAGCTGATTGATCCCAGGAGGACAAGCCTGGTCCCGGCAGTACCGAAGTCGGTTGATCCGGCGCCGATCCAGCAGAAGAGGAACACAGCGGCAAGAGGTCTGATCGGAGTCACTGCAGCGTCGCTGCTGCTGAACATGATTCAGGCGGTAATCATATATGTGCTGCAGGCGGGGCCGATCTGATGAAGGAGGTGAGAAGGATGAAAAAGTATACATTGACAGAACAGGATATCAAGGTTCTGATCGGCGTTGCCGGGGATGCGGTTTGCGAGGATCGAAAGCTCCCTGCGGAATATGATTTCCTGATTATGAATATATCAGCAAAAATCGCAAAGAAGCTTTTAGGGCATTTATCCGGCGAGAATAAATTCCGGGAGGAATTGATCGAATTTACGGAAGAACGTTTCGGAATCATCAAAAACCAGGATCAGAAGACGGATTTTGAAAAGTGGTACGAACGGATCAAAAGCTCGGTGGACGAATACAGAAGTATTGCAGAGCGTACAGCGTTGATAATGGGATATTTTTCCGGAATGCCGGAGGATACAACTTTTACAGCGGATCAGATCTGTCAGATATTTGAGCTTAGATATCCGGAAAAAGAATGAGCGCCCACATGAGCCGGCAAGCTCGGGCGCCCTGGTAAATATCCAATTTAATTTTAGACGGAAAAGAGGGATTTGTAAAGAGATGAAAACAGTGAAGATAACGACTGACAACAAAATTTCTGTCATTGATGTGAATTTCAATGACTTCAGAGCTATCCAGCGTGCGATCGGAGGGCATTTCGAGACGGTCCACACACAGCTCATGGCGGACTACTTCCATGATCCATCCGTGATCATGCTGGTTGACGAGGAAGGGATTATAAAAGGGCTTCCGCAGAATTTGGTGGGATCCGCACTGTATGGAACTGTAAAACACGGGAATCCCATTGTTGGCGATTTGATTTTCGGGATTGCTGCAGGAGATGATATCGTCGCACCGGATGATCCGGAGGCGCTGAAGGACAGGCTATTACATACGTTTATAGGGTTACAGGAGGAATAGAGGATGGCGAAAACAAGTTATGAGATCAAAGAAAACATCCTTACTCTTCCGAAAAAGAATGGAACGGACGTATATCACACTGAGCTGAACCGGATCAGCTGGTTCGGGAAAGAACCGAAGCTGGATATCCGGGGCTGGTCAGATGACCATGAAAAAATGACAAAAGGAATCAGCCTTACAGAGGATGAATTCATAGAAATTGCCCGTGCAGGGCTTGAAAAATTAGGAGGTAAATGATTATGGCACAGATCACGGTAATTTATAAGGATTTCGAGGAAATGAAAGCAGTAGCGAGAGAGCTTCTGAAGGATGAACTGAATGGAAAACAGGGCGGTGAGGAAAAATCAATTCCTTACGGCAAGCAGATCGCCCCGCATTTTCCGAATGCGAACGTGGGACAGGCACCGGCAGCACAGGCGCCTGCCGCATCCGCACCGGCAGCGCCTGCGGCTCCGGTCCAGAATGCTCCGGCAGTTCCCACTACGGCGCCGAGCTACACAAGGGATGACCTGTCCCGGGCGGCCATGACGTTGATGGACAAAGGCATGCAGAGGCAGCTCCAGCAGCTGATCCAGAGCTACGGGGTAAATTCCCTGGTTGAGCTTCCGCAGGAACAGTACGGAAACTTTGCAACAGCGCTTCGGGGAATGGGGGCACAGATCTGATGAAACATGAAGAAAGAGCACACGCCCTTTTGAGCGCCTCCGGGGCGCACAGGTGGCTGTTATGCATTCCCAGCGCGAAACTGGAAGAGCAGTTTCCGGATACAGGATCGGAAGCGGCGGCGGAGGGAACACTGGCGCATGAGCTGGCGGAATTGAAGGTCAAGAATTATTTTAATCCGGGAGAGATTTCGAAAAGAAAGCTTACTTTTGCCATTAAAAAACTGAAAGAAAATGAGCTGTGGCAGGATGAAATGCTGACCCATACAGATACATATTTAGGCTACATCAAGGATGTGTCAGTGAAACTCCCTTCCCAGCCTTCCGTGGAGATCGAGAAACATCTGGACTTAAGCGCCTACATTCCGGGCGGATTCGGGACTGCGGATTTTATTATGCTTCAGGGGGAAGACCTCTATGTTATGGATTTCAAATACGGAAAAGGCGTGCCTGTGTCCGCGGAGGAAAATCCGCAGATGATGCTTTACGCGCTGGGCGCATTTGAGGCATATAAAATCCTCTATTCCATCAAGCGGATTCATCTGGCTATTATCCAGCCGCGTCTGGACAGCGTTTCTGAATGGGGCTGTTCCCTGGACGAACTGCTTAAGTTCGGCGTTTATGTGAAAGAGCGGGCAGCGCTTGCGATCGAAGGGGAGGGGGAATTCTGCCCGGGAGAAAAGCAGTGCCGGTTCTGCAGGGCGAGACAGCAGTGCCGCGCACGGGCGGACTATAACGTTCAGATGGCGTTCAGTCCGGATAAGGGCAAACTTCCTCCGCTGATCAGCAGCGAAGAAGCGGGCTTATACCTTATGCAGGGGGAAGACGTAGAAAAGTGGCTGAAAGACCTGAAAGAGTGGGCATTGGCCGAGTGCCTTTCCGGAAAGAGTGTGCCCGGATGGAAAGCTGTGGAAGGACGTGGATCCCGTGACTGGACTGATATGGACGCCGCATTTGAAAAGCTGACGAAAGCCGGAATTACAGAAGAAGCCATGCTGTGGGAAAAAAAGCCGCTGACGCTCGCCCAGGTAGAAAAGCTGGTAGGAAAGAAAGACTTCCAGGACGCAGTCGGGGAATTCGTTGTAAAGCATCCAGGGAAGCCGGCTCTGGTAAAGGAATCCGATAGAAGAGAAGCAATTACAAACAAAGTGACAGCCGCAGAGGCATTTAAGGAGGAAAAATAACATGAGTTTTGGAGATATTACAAACGTAACCACTGGAGAAGCAAGATTATCATATGTACATCTGTTTAAGCCATATGCCCATCAGCCGGGAGCGGAAGAAAAGTTCAGCTGCACAATCCTTGTCCCGAAGTCTGATACAGCGACAAAAGCCCGGATTGACGCCGCAATTGAAGCGGCAAAACAGAAGGGAATATCCGGGAAATGGAATGGCGTGTGTCCGCCGATTGTTCCAACTCCCGTGCATGACGGGGATGGAACAAGGCCTTCTGATGGAATGCCTTTTGGCCCGGAGTGCAAAGGCCACTGGGTGTTTACGGCCAACACAGGTACAGACTATCCGCCGGAGGTTGTAGACCAGAATGGAAACCCCATGATTAACCAGTCCGAGATGTACAGCGGTGTGTATGCTTTGGTCAACGTAGAATTCTTCCCGTACATGTTCGGCGGGAAAAAGGGGATTGGGTGCAGTCTCGGCCCGGTAAAGAAAGTGAGGGACGGGGAGCCCCTTGGAGGAAGTGCCCCGACGGCGGCACAGGCGTTTGGAGCTCCGCAGCCGGTACCGGCACAGGAGGCAGCGCCTCAGTGGAATCCGAATACGCCTGCAGGGAATATCAACCCGATTACAGGTCTTCCAATGTAAAAAAAATGAGGAGGGGGCATCCCCTCCTCAACATGGATAGGGAGGGCGAAAAATGCGTCATTTAAGCATTGACATAGAAACAAGAAGCAGCGCGGACATTGGCAAAACGGGTCTTTACCGATATGCGCAGGACAAAGATTTCGGGATTCTTCTGTTTGCTTATAAGCTGGACGAGGATCCTGTTAAGATTGTAGATCTGGAAATGGGAGAGAAAATACCGGATCAGATTTTAAAATGCATGTCAGACCCATCTGTCTCAAAACATGCGTATAATGCGGCTTTCGAGTGGTACTGCCTGAACCGGGCAGGATACCACACTCCTCTTGCGCAGTGGAAGTGTACTATGATTCACGGTCTGTACTGCGGGTATACCGCCGGACTGGACGCAACCGGAAAAGCGATCGGCCTTCCCCAGGACAAGCAGAAACTGACAACAGGAAAGGCCCTGATCCGGTATTTCTGCGTACCTTGTAAGCCGACAAAGAGTAACGGAGGGCGGACATGGAATCTTCCCAGGCATGCCCCGGAAAAATGGAAGCTCTTTAAAGAGTATTGTGTGCAGGACGTTGTCACAGAAAGCGAGATCCTCAAACGGCTGAGTGCTTTCCCTGTTCCAGAAACAGAGGAGAGGCTCTGGCAGATGGATGTCCGGATGAACGCATTCGGGGTAAGAGTGGACACCGGACTGATCTCCGGAGCGCTTATGATAGATGGAATCAGTACACAGGAGCTGACGGACGAGGCCGTAGAGATTACAGGACTTTCCAATCCGAACAGTACGGGTCAGCTCCTTCAGTGGCTGACGGAACAGGGCGTACAGATGGAGAACCTTCAGAAAGCAACCGTTGAAGAAACTCTGACACGGGAAGCGCTTCCAAAAAATGTACGGCGTATTTTAGAGATCCGCCAGCAGCTGGGGAAAACTTCTGTCAGGAAGTATACAGCTATGCAGACGGCGAAGTGTGAGGATGACAGGATCCGGGGGCTGACTCAGTTTTATGGCGCCAATAGAACGGGAAGGTGGGCAGGGCGGCTTGTGCAGTTGCAGAACCTGCCCAGAAACTACCTGAAAACGCTGGATTACGCCAGAAATCTCGTAAAAGCCCAGAACTATGAAGGAGTCCGGCTCCTGTATGGTAATGTGCCGGATACACTTTCCCAGCTGATCCGGACAGCGTTTATCCCATCAGAGGGGCATAAATTTGTTGTTGCTGATTTTTCCGCTATCGAAGCGAGAGTAATTGCCTGGCTGGCGGGTGAACAGTGGGTAAATGAAGTCTTTGCTACTCACGGAAAGATCTATGAGGCCACGGCGTCTCAGATGTTCCATGTGCCGATCGAGAGGATCGTAAAAGGAAACCCGGAATACAGCCTTCGCCAGAAAGGAAAAGTGGCAACACTTGCCCTGGGATACCAGGGAGGTACTTCTGCATTGATTGCAATGGGCGCCCTGAACATGGGGCTTACAGAAGAGGAACTTCCGGATATCGTAACCCGGTGGCGGAATGCAAACCCGAGGATCCGGGATCTGTGGTACGCAGTGGAAGAGACTGCGCTCGCCGCTATGACAACGGCAGAACCACAGGCCATGCGGGGGCTGATCTTCCGTCTGGAGGGAGACCTGCTGTACGGACAATCCTTTTTAACCGTACAGCTGCCAAGTGGACGGAAGCTGTTTTATCCGAAACCTTTTCTGCAGGAGAACAGATTTGGAAAGATGGCGATCCACTATTACACAGTAGGACAGCAGACCCGGAAATGGGAAGTGGATTCTACTTATGGCGGAAAAATGACGGAGAACATTGTTCAGGCAATCGCCAGGGACTGTCTTGCGGAAACGCTCAGGAGAATAAGCCATCTTGGCCTGCAGGTTGTTTTCCATGTGCATGATGAGGTAATCATTGACGCTCCTATGGACGTGACAGTAGATCAGATCTGCAGTCTGATGGCCGAGCCGATTTCCTGGGCGCCGGGATTAATCCTGAAGGGCGCCGGATTTGAGAGCAGTTACTATATGAAAGACTAGGAGGACCGATATGCAGTATAACCGAAAATTGATGGTCAGCACGGCAGGAAGCCGGAAGGCAACCTACTGGCCGAAGAGCGAGATCATGTGGTCCGACTTTGCTGAAAAGCTTAAGACCCCGGTGCAGAGCCCGGAAACCATGGAACAGTATCTGGCCCTGCCGAAGAACCGGCAGTCTGATCTGAAAGACGTGGGCGGATTTGTAGGCGGCACATTTTTGAACGACCGGAGGAAAAGTGTATATGTCCAGGGCAGGGATCTTCTGACTCTTGATCTGGATAATATCCCGGCAGGACAGACAGAAAATATCCTGAAGCGCGTGTCCGGCCTGGGATGCGCCGCAGTTGTGTACAGCACACGGAAGCATGTTGGTTATGCGCCGCGGCTTCGTGTCATCCTGCCGCTTGACAAGACCGCAACCGCAGATGAGTATGAGCCCGCAGCGAGAAAGGCAGCGTCCCTGATCGGGATGGAATACTGTGACCCGACGACGTTTGACCCCTGCCGGCTGATGTACTGGCCCAGCATCTGCAGCGACGGCGAGTACATATATGAACTTTACGACAATCCTTTCTGCAGCCTGGACGGACTGCTGGGGATGTACGGGGACTGGAGAAACGTGGAGGAATGGCCGCAGGTGCCCGGGAGTGACGCTATGCAGCGCCGCCGTGTGGCGAAGCAGGAAGATCCGACCGCAAAGAGAGGGATTATCGGAGCTTTCTGCCGGACTTATACGATTTCCCAGGCAATGGAAAAGTTCATTCCGGGGATGTATGAACCAACGGATATCCCTGGAAGATACACCTACACCGGCGGATCTACAACCGGGGGAGCTGTTGTATATGACGGGGATCTGTTTCTGTATTCCCATCATGCTACGGATCCCTGCTCCGGACAGCTGGTCAATGCTTTTGATCTGGTCAGGCTGCACAAATACGGAGACCGGGATCAGGAATCGAAAGAAGGCACACCGGTAAATAAGCTCCCTTCTTATGTGGCCATGACCCGGCTTGCGTCTGAGGACCAGGGAGTTTCCGGACTTCTGGCAAAGGAACGGATCCAGCAGGCGAAGCAGGTTTTCGGGATAGAAAGCGGAACAGCGAACACGGAAGAGGAAGACACAGACTGGGTGCTGAAACTTACAAGGGACAGTAACGGACGGGTAGAAAAGACAATCGCCAACGTAACGCTTGTCCTGGAAAACGATCCTCTTTTAAAAGGGAAGATCGTAACGGACGAGTTTGCTTCCTGCGGAATGACAACAGGGGGGCTGCCCTGGGATCTGCACTGTGGAAAGCGCCGTTGGAAGGACGTGGACTACGCAGGCTATTACCGATATATGGAAACATTCTATGGGCTGACAGGGCGTGAAAAGCTGGATAACGGGCTGCTGATCGTAAGCAGCCAGAATAAGATCAATGATGTAAGAGAATACCTTCAGGGGCTGAAATGGGACGGAAAGCGCCGTGTGGATACACTTTTGTGTGATTACCTGGGGGCCGAGGATAATGCTTATACGAGGGCGGTCATGCGAAAATCCCTGTGCGCTGCTGTAGCCCGGGCAGTAGAAGGGGGCGTGAAATATGACTATATGCCGATCTTTACCGGGCCCCAGGGGATCGGGAAGAGTACATTCCTGTCCATTCTGGGGAAGGACTGGTTTTCAGATTCCCTGACAACCTTTGAAGGGAAGGAGGCGGCAGAATTGATCCAGGGCACATGGATCAATGAGGTAGGGGAGCTGACGGCAATGACGAAGCAGGAGACATCAGCAGTAAAGCAGTTTCTGAGCAAGACTCATGATATCTACCGTGCCGCGTATGGAAGGACTACGAATAAATATCCGCGCCGCTGCGTGTTCTTCGGAACATCCAATGACAGCGAGTTCCTGAAGGATTCTACAGGGAACCGGAGGTTCTGGCCGGTGGATGTGGGACTGCACAGTGCAAAGAAATCTATATGGAATGATCTGCCGTTGGAGGTGGATCAGATCTGGGCGGAGACGTACTGTTACTGGATGCTGGGAGAACCCTTATATCTGCCGAAGGACGTGGAAAAACTGGCGGAAGAACAGCAGGAAATCCACAGGGAAGCTTATGCGAAAGAAGGCGTGATCCGTGAGTTCCTGGATCGTGAGATCCCTCAGGACTGGGATTCTATGTCCCTGATGCAGCGCCGGCAGTTCTATCAGGGAACTCTGCATCTTCCGGAAGGTGCGGAGCTGGTGCCGCGGACAAAAGTTTGCGCGGCTGAGATCTGGCAGGAATGCTTCGGGAGTGACCTGAAATATATGGGAAAGCGGGACAGCATGGAGATCAACAGCATTATGCGGTGCATAAAAGGATGGAAACCAAATCAATCAAGACGCAGATACGGGTTCTATGGTACACAAAGGGGATTCGAAAGAGCGTGAACAATTGATGTGCACAAGAGTGTTAAGCGTGCACAAAACCGTACTTAACGTGAACAAAGTGATAAAAAAGCAAGATTGTTCACATGTTCACGGTATTGTCGCATGATTGTTCACGGTAAAAACCGCAGAAATACAAGAAATAATGACTATTGTGAACAGTGTGAACAAACTTTATATAGAAAGAAAAAATAATATACCTAGGTAATAAATATATATCGCCTAATATTACCTACGTGACCTAATAGAGAGCGCACATACGCGTGCGCGCGAGGATACTGTTATCGTGGAGGTAGAGATGTTAGAAAAAGAGATCGAAAAAGTTTTGACGTCAGAAGTAAAAAAGCTGGGAGGCCAAGCCTATAAGTGGGTCAGCCCAGGAAACGACGGGGTGCCGGATCGGATTGTGATCTTCCCCGGACGCCGGCCGGTATTCGTAGAGCTGAAAACGGACCGCGGCCGTTTGACCTCCCTGCAGCGCATCCAGTGTAAGAGACTTAAGGAACTGGGACAGGATGTGAGGGTAATTTACGGGATTGATGGATTGAGCCAGTTTTTCCAGGACATGGACTATGAGGAGACCAGTAAAGCGCTGGACTGCCGGTATGAACTGTAGGGGGGGATCAGAATGATTTTTAAGCCGCATGGATATCAGAGCTACTGTATTCGGAAGATCCTGGAGATTAAAAAGCTGGGGCTTTTTCTGGACATGGGGCTGGGAAAAACGGTGACTACGCTGACAGCGGTGAAAGAATTGAAATACAACCGGTTCGAGGTCAGGAAGGTACTTGTGATCGCGCCAAAGAAAGTGGCCGAAGGAACCTGGACGAAAGAAAAAGAAAAATGGGAGCACACAAAGATGCTTCGGGTTTCTCAGATCCTGGGGAGCCAGACAAAAAGAATCCGGGCGCTGAATACACCGGCGGATCTCTATATCATCAACCGGGAAAACGTAGTGTGGCTGGTTGACTATTACCGGAACAGCTGGCCTTTTGACATGGTGGTTGTGGACGAAAGCAGCAGCTTCAAAAGCCATAAGGCAAAACGGTTTAAGTCCTTGGCAAGCGTCGGGCCCCATATCAGCCGGATGGTGGAACTGACAGGAACGCCTTCCCCGAATGGACTTGAGGATCTGTGGGCACAGCTGTATCTTCTGGATGGCGGAGAGCGTCTGGGAAAGCGGTATACCCAGTTCCGGGAACGGTATTTCCAGCCGGACAAGCGCGGCGCGGACGGAATGGTGTACAGCTATGAGGCAAAGCCGGGAACAGAGGAAAGCATCCTGGAGAAGATTTCAGACATCTGTATTTCCATGAAGGCCGAAGATTATCTGGAGCTTCCGGAAATCACATATCATCAGATCCCGGTTGTGCTGGATGGAAAGGCGGAAAAAGCGTACCGGGAGCTGGAAAGGAAGATGGTTCTGGAGCTTCCGGAGGACGAAGAGGAGATCAGCGTTACAAGCGCGGCAGCACTCAGTAATAAGCTGCTGCAGCTGGCAAACGGCGCAATTTATGACGACGACCGGAATGTCCATGAAGTACACAGCTGTAAGATCGAGGCCTTTCTGGAGCTGATCGAGTCCCTGCAGGGAAAGCCGGCCTTAGTTTTTTACAATTACCAGCATGACAGGGAGAGGATCCTGAAAGCGCTAGAAAAGTCAAAGCTGCAGGTACGGGAGCTGAAAACGACGAAGGACGAGGATGACTGGAACGCGGGAAGGATCAATGTCCTTCTGACTCATCCAGCCAGCAGCGCTTACGGTCTGAATCTGCAGCAGGGAGGGAACCACGTAATCTGGTTCGGACTGACCTGGAATTACGAACTGTATACCCAGGCGAATAAAAGGCTGCACCGGCAGGGGCAGACCGAGAGGGTGATTATCCATCATCTTGTGTGTGAGGGAACACGGGATGAAGATGTGATGCAGGCTTTGGAGAGAAAGGATGATGTCCAGGAATGGGTAATGCAGAGCCTGAAGGCAAGAATCAAAGCGGTGAAGGAGGGAAAATACGTTGGCTGAGAAAAAGATAACGGATAGAGCCAAAAAAAAGATTATATCAGGGTATCTGAGTCCGGTCATATGTCCGGGATGCGGGAAGGAGATCGCGGAAGATGAGGACCTGAGCAAGGTTGAGTACGTGAGGACGAAAAGAGCGACAGATGTATTTTTCCATACGGCGTGCATGGAAAAAGTGTGGAGGTGAAAATAAGTGTTTACAGGAGTAAGTTTAGATCAGGCATTAAGGCACTGGAAAAACGGAAAAGAGGTAATTGTACTGGATCGGACGGTAAAGTCTCCGTCCGGAGGCTATGAAACCTATTCACTGGACGAGCTTTTTAAGAATCTTGAGTTGCTGGTGGATGTGCCTGCGGTGGAGAATCCGGAGTTCAAGCAGGCTGTTAAAGATATGGTTCAGTCTGACCCGAAGCAGGAAGAACCTTCCGGGGAGGAAAACGTTACCCCCCCCCTCAGAGCGGCCGGAGGTGAGTGAAATGCTTCCGGCCAAGAGAGGAAATGGGAACCAGGCCAAAGCCAGGGAGCTTGCTGCGCAGGGCATGTCTGCTTCACAGATCGCCACTAAACTGGGACTGAAATACAATACAGTGTATTACTATATTCATCCGGAGAAATGCAGCAAGAGAAAGAAAGCGGCAAAGCCGGCTAAACCGGTGCCGGCCGTGGAGAAAAGCACGATCGGAAAGCCTGGGTGGAACAAGGACCGGCACGCATGCAAAAGCTGCAAATATCAGGCGAGAGGAGCAAACAGTGGATGTGATTATTATGTGATCACAGATATGGAGAGAGGCTGCGATCCGGCGGACTGCGATAAGTATGCCGAAGGATAGGGTTATTCATAAATCCGGCTATATATGACCGATATAGCCGGAAGTGGCTATAAAACAGAACAAACGAAAGGAGAGCGGAGATGGAGAGATTAACACAGCCAGGACATGAATATCATTCATTGGAATTCATGGAAGATGGAATATACATTTACATGAACCGGCTCCGGGAGTACGAGGACACTGGCCTCACTCCGGTGGAGATCCAGGAGCTGAAGGAGCGGGATACGGCGAAGCCAGCGAGACCGATTAGCGATAGGAGCCTTTGTGCGATCTGCCTAAATTGCGGACAAACAATATTTAAGGAGTATAGGTTCTGCCCGGATTGTGGACAGCGGCTGAAACGGGAGGAATGACATGCGGGAATTAGAGATTGTACGGGGAAAAATTCAGAATCATTACAGAGTGGTGAAGACAGACGAGGATTTGGAATGGAACAGAGCAATAGATCTGTGCACGAATATTATAAACGCGCACTTATCCCGCGAAAATGACCCGGAAATCGCGAGATCGTCACGAGATACGGATTCCCAGAGAGCGCTTGAAGTTTTAGACAAGTTGTCTTTCTTCGGCGGCCAGAGAGCGGGGAGAGAACTGTGGAACGATAAGCCGAGAGATGTGCAGGATGAAGATATCGCGAATTTTAACCGGGATATTGAATATCTCAGAGACTTTATCCGCAAGCACATGAATGACGGCTGGATCCCGGTGGAGGAGCGGCTGCCGGAAGAGAAAAAGCCGGTATTAGTCCAGTGGGAGAAATACGACAGACACTTAAATGTTACGTTGACATATCTGGATGTGATGTGGCTGGAAGATGAAGAGGATGTTGTATTTGAGACGATCAACGGAATACCAAACGGTAGAGTAATTGCCTGGCATCCTCTGCCGGAACCATACCGACCGGAAAGGAGAAGAGAATGAAATACATAGAAAGATTAAAAGCAGAATATCCGGAATATGTATCGGACGAATTTATTGGAGGATGTGAAGGATGCCCGGAAGATTACGGTTACGAACCGTACAGAAACGCATGTCCTTCCGGATCAAATCAATTGAGTGTTGAAGAAGCATGTCGCAGATGCTGGAGAAGGGAGATGCCAGCGGGGAAAAAACCGGACTGGAGACAGGACATGCTGAGAAAATTTGACAGGAGGGTAGTGAATGAATCGCGGACGGACAAGGAAAGAAATGAAACGAGACAGAGAGAGTCATTATGAAGGCCTGGCCGAGTGCACGCCGGATCAGAAGGCCCGGGACTGGTTCAAGCGCAAGTCTGGCATACAGATATTGATTCAGGCCCAGGCAGAGCAGATCCATGAGACGCCGGCAGAGTATATGGCAAGAAAATACGGGATAAGGGGTGATGCGGATGAGTGATTACTGCATGGAAGGTTATCAGAGATTGGCAGCTGCCGTTGTTGAACAGGCAGTTGTTGATTATACAAGAGCCCTGAGGAGGTTGAGCAGACACCCACATGATGCGGATGCGAAACACGGGAAGGAAGAATGTGAACGTTTCTTCCTGCGCGACATGGGGATGTATTCAGACCTTGATGGGGAATCCATTATCAGAGCGATCAGAGAAAAAGTCGATCAGGAGATGAGACATTGAACAGAGAAAAACTGAACCGGCACAAACAGAATAAGAGAGAACTTGCCCTGATAGAGAGACAGTTGGACAAGCTGTATGAACGGCTGGAGGGCGTGGAGACAGTATCTGGGAAGGTCACAAAATCAGGAGATGATTTCCCATACATAGAGGAGCATATCACTGTACAGATGGCGGAGCCGAAAGCCGCATCTGGGATTAAGGATCGAATCAGGGAGAAGGAAGCCAGGCAAAAGGTTCTGCAGGATGAAATCGAGGAAGTGGAAGTCTTTATTGCAGGACTCCCGGAAGGGGTAGAAAAGTCAGTGCTGGAGTTGGTGTACATGGAGGATATGAGCCAGAGAGATGCGGCTGAAACGGTGGGGTATACGCAATCAATGGTATCGAAGATTATAAAAGGCGTGTTAAAAGATTCATAACATTCATATTTTAGATGTGTTATTATTATCATGAAAGAAGTAGGTAAGACCTCTTCTCCACGAGCCGGAAGACGAAATCTGGATGGCTCGGACAACTTTTCCCCCAAAACAAACCACAAACAGAGGACGCTCTACATAAAATGTAGGGCGTTTTTCTGTGCAATTTTATATATTGAAAAATACGAACAAATGTTCTATCATAATTGCACCACCACACAAGACAGAATCGCCTGAGAATTGTTGAAAATTGTCAGAATATGGTATATCATTTAGACAAACGTGGTGTGTTTTGGATGGTTTGCGTGGAGGGAGAAGATGAGAGTATTTATAAGCTATAGTCATGTTGACGAAAAGTATGTGAAAGAAATAACAGATTTTTTTAGGAAAAATAGTATCAGTTATTTTTTGGATAAGAAGGATATTGAGTGGGGGGACAATATCAAGAATACGATAAATAGTATTCTTGATAAAAATATAACTCATGAATTAGTTGTGATATCGCCAGGAAGCATTAAATCTCAGTGGGTAGCATACGAAATAGGGTATGCGACAGCTAAAGGTCTTACGATATTACCATATTTGATTCATCCATCTATTGATGTGCCAACATTTATCAGCGAATTAAATTATTTGGATGATATTGAAAAAGTAAAGAAATATTTTGAAAATTATCTAAATAATTCAGGACAATATATGAAGATAATTAATGACAACGGGGAATGGGAATATGTCCATATTGTGATTTCATTTGAAATTAAAAAGACAAAACAACAGTATCTTGTTTATGATAAAAATGAAATAGAAGGTAATAGCGAGATAACTACTTATGTTTCCCGTCTTAATAGGACAGGGGAACTTCCAAGATTAGAAAAAATTAATGATCAAGATGAATGGGAAGAGGTAAGAAATATTATACAATATTTAGCAACTCCAGAAGGGCAAGATCATCCTAATACCGTTGATAAAGATATTTTTAAGAATGTTACATTTAAAGACAGCCAGGGTCTTGACTTGATTTAAATGTAAAATAAAGAATTTTATTATGCGAGTATATCATCAACGGCAGATGCTTTGTGTCTCGGTTCGACTTGGGGGCGTTGCATATATTCCCTGCCCTTGTGCATACTATCCCCGAGGTGATAGCATGAACAAAAAGCAGCAGGAGCAGCTGAACAGGCAGAAGAATCTGAACAAGTTCAACAGTGTAACTGAGAAGGTAAAGCCGGAGAATCAGAATCAAGGACACAACGTCCGATCTGAAGCGGTAGAACCGAAGAACAGGCAAGTTTAAGACGTCCGTTGGGCGTCTTTTTCTGTTGTAAATTGTCAATCGGGAGAGTACTATAATTATAGGTGTTTGGAACAGGTGACGGAGGATGCTATGGCTCAACATATGATAGAAAAAGTATGGGAAAATATACAAAAACTTAATAATAAAATATTTGATATTTCGGGTATTGATATAACAGAAGTGGCAAAACTTTTTCCTGGAATTGGATCATATGCTGAAGGTATTTATTTGATTGCAAATGCTTCAAACATAAAAAAGTTACATGATGCTTTAAGAGCTTTATCAAAAAATGAAAACGTGGAAAAGAGTTTAAATGAGCTTTATGATTATGTTTCAAATGAGGAACGGGCATTGTATGTATCAACTGCATTTCGAAAAATAATATTATCAAATTCAAAGATATCTGCGACTATTATAGGGTTAATGCTGGGGGAAATTACATCGGAAAATAGAGAATTTAATAATGCCGATATAATTCTACTAAATGCTTTAGAAAATATGACAGATTTTGATATTCGAAATTTTAAAGAATTGATGGAAGGGAATTTTATAGCGACGGATAACACTGGACAGCAGCATTTTGATGTAAGTTTATTTCCAGATGACAAGAGAGAGGATTATTTACTCACATTGACCTTTGGGGAACGGCATAGAATTTTATCGTCTATTCATCAAACATTAAAAGATGGGACAATACAGTTTTCGACATTTTATCAGACTAATAAGTTTTCGGATATATTACTGAAATATATAAACAAAGTAAATCAAATATTAAACTATGGAATATAGTTCTCAAGAGACATCCCGGTGTCTCTTTTCTTATGCGGCATATCATCAACGGCGGATGTGCAGGGTCGCGCCCTGTGTCCCGGTTCGATTCCGGGTGCTCCGCTATTGCCTTCCAAAATTTGTTGGAGTATACTTTAACCAGGTGTACGAGGACGGGAGAATGGGGGAAAGATGACTGCGGCAGAGATCTATGAAAGCATGAATAAATGCATGGAGGAAAACAAGGGAAAGAATGGTAGATTGGCTGTCATTACAATTCGAACGCATGCCAGGAGGCTTGGAATGATGGTGGGAAGGACAGAAGATGATATTTTGAGGTTTTATTTTAAAATGCGAAATTTAGGGGAGCACTGATCGAATGATCGGTGCTTTTTCTTGTTCATAAACCAGGGAAAGTGAGGTGAGCCTGAATGACAGAAAAACAGAAGATATTTGCAGATGAATACTTGATCGATCTGAATGCCACTCGGGCTTACCGAGTGGCTTATCCGTCCGTAAAGAAAGACGAAACAGCCGCCGCTGCAGCAGCAAGAATGTTAAGAAATGTTAAGGTTCAGGAATATATTTCAGAACGGATGCAGGAGCGCCAGCAGCGCACAGAAGTGACTCAGGACATGGTCGTCAAGGAATTGGCGGCAATTGCTTTTGCCAGGGCAACAGATTACGTTGAAATCCGGAGCAACGGCGTATGCAGCACAGTGGTTATAAAGCCTACAACTGATTTATCTGATCAGCAGATCCGGGCGATCGCCGGCATTAAAGAAGGCGCAAACGGTATTGAGATCAAGCTGAACGACAAGGAGAAGGCCCTGGAGCTTCTCGGCCGGCATCTTGGCATGTGGAATGATAAGATAAAGGTGGACGGAGAAGTTACTACCAATAATCCGTTCGAGGGATTAACGACAGAAGAATTAAAGAAGCTGGTGCGCGGTGGATAAGCAGCAGCGGATTATACAGGGAGCGAAGATTGAACTTGCAAGACGCGAGTTCTTTTTTTATTGCCAGTTAAAAGCTCCGGATTTCTACAAGGATGACAGAGACTTTCTCATTGAGCTGTGTAATGGCTTACAGGAATTTATGAAATCAGATGAAGAAGTCTGTGTCGTGAATATTCCTCCCCGGCATGGGAAGAGCCGTACAGCAGGGAACCTGGTCGAGTGGTGCCTGGGGCGTGATAACAGTATGAAGATTATGACCGGTTCGTATAACGAGACTCTGTCTACTATGTTTTCAAAGAATGTCCGGAACAGTATCCAGGCAGAAAAGGCGGATGAAAACAAACCGGTTTTTTCGGATGTCTTCCCTGGGGTAAAGATCAAGCGCGGTGACGGCGCCATGAATCTGTGGAGTCTGGAGAAGGGATACAACAACTATCTGGCGACCTCTCCGACGGGAACAGCAACCGGTTTCGGCTGCGATCTGATGATTATTGACGACTTGATCAAATCAGCACTGGAAGCAAATAATGCGACGGTGCTGGAGAATCACTGGTCATGGTTTACAGATACTATGCTGTCCCGTCTGGAAGAAGGCGGGAAAATTATAGTGATTATGACGCGCTGGCACAGTCAGGATCTGGCGGGACGCGTGCTGGAATGGTGCCGGGAAAAGAAGAAAAAGTATCGACACATCAGCATGAAGGCGTTGCAGAACAAGGATACGCATGAAATGCTGTGTTCTGAGATTCTCAGTTATACATCTTACCAGGACAAGATCAGTGCAATGGGAGCTGATATTGCCAGTGCGAACTATGATCAGGAACCGATTGATCTTAAGGGGCAGTTATATACATCATTTAAGACCTATGATGATGTTCCCAGAGATCAAACCGGCAAACCGTTATTTTCCTTCATCCGGAGCTATACGGATACTGCAGATGAGGGGACTGACTTCCTGTGCAGCATTATTTACGGTGTATATAATCGGGAAGCATATGTTTTGGATGTAATATACACGCAGGAACCAATGGAAGTGACAGAGGAACTTGTTGCGAAGGCACTATATGAATATTGTGTTGGAAAAGCAAGAATAGAGTCTAATAATGGCGGCCGTGGTTTTGCCAGATCTGTGGAACGGATTCTGAGGGAGAAATACAGGAGTAACCGGACAAAAGTGAAATGGTTCCATCAGTCTGAAAATAAGACTGCCAGGATCCTCTCAAACAGTACCTGGGTAATGAATCATATTTATTACCCGAAGAATTGGAAAGACCGCTGGCCGGAATATCATAAGGCTATGATCAAATATCAGAGAGAAGGAAAGAATGCGCATGATGATGCTCCGGATGCTACAACAGGCGTTGCGGAGAATACAAACCGTTCAGGCGGAGTGACAGTGGGGTAATAGAATGGAATTAGAAATTGCAAAGAAATTGATAAAAAAATATACCGCCAATCATTCGGACGTGGTCAGGAAGATTGAAACGGCAGAGCGGTATTATCGTAAAGAGAATGATATCAAGTATGCTAAAAAAGAGACTGAAGATGCTGAGAATCCTCTGAGGACTGCAGACAACCGAATTCCAAGCAATTTTTATAAGCTGCTTGTGAATCAGAAAGCCGCTTATGCTTTTACAGAAAAAGTAACATTTGATACCGGCAATGATGAACTGAACAGTCTGATCACAAAAACGCTTGGCGATTCTTTTCGGAAAAAGTGCAAAAGTCTGTGTGTGCAGGCGGCAAATGCTTCTGTGGGATGGCTGCATTACTGGAAAGGTGATGACGGGAAATTTCATTATGCTGTTATTGACGCAAAGCAGGTTATTCCTGTATGGACCCGTGATCTCGAAAAAGAGTTGTATGCGGTTTTACGTACATATACCATGATAGATGAGACGGACGGGTATACATATATCATTTATGAAATTTGGACAGTAGATCAGTGTGAATCATTCCGCAGAAGATCTGATCTGGACTTTGACGCACTGGATTACTTCTGCCAGTATCTTGTTATTGACATTGATACAGGGACGGAAGAGTACCAGCCGATTTATGCGCATGGTTTCGGAGAAGTACCATTCATTTTCTTTAACAATAATGATGAGGGGACAAATGATCTTCAGGACATAAAGGAACTGATTGATGCTTATGACAAAGTTTTTTCCGGATTTTTGAATGACCTGGAAGATATCCAGGAGCTGATCTTCATTATCACGAACTATGGGGGAGATGCAGACAATGCACTCCAGATTCTTCAGGAAATGAAGACGAAAAAAATTATCAATGTGGAGAGCGAAGGGGCGGATGATAAGTCTGGAGTTTCAACACTTGCGATTGAGATTCCGGTGGCGGCACGTAAAGAAATGCTGGATATTACAAGGAAAGCTATATTTGAACAGGGGATGGGCATTGATCCGGATCCTCAGAACTTTGGCAACAGTTCTGGTGTTGCCCTTCAGTACCTTTATTCTCTGCTGGAACTGAAGACAGGGATGATGGAAACGGAATTCGAGGTATCGTTTAACCGCCTGGCCAGGGCGATTCTGAAATTTCATGGCAAGACTTCTGAAAAGCTGGAACAAACCTGGACCCGTACTTCAGTTACAAATGATTCTGAGATGGCGGACATTGCACAGAAGAGTAAGAATGTCATTTCGGATGAAACAATTGTCAGGAAGCATCCCTGGGTGGATGACGCAGAATTGGAACTTAAGAGAATTTCAGAGCAGAAGCAGGCTGCGGGCCCAGCCTGGGACACCGTTCCGCCTGTAAAGGATGGTGAGGGAGATGACGGCGAAGAATAGCGCATACTGGGAAAAACGAATTGCTGCCGGCACGTGGAAAACCTATAATTCACTGGAAGAAAAGAACCGGGATCTCCTGGAATTTTACATAGATGCCAGTGAGCAGATTAAAAAAGAACTCTATCTGATTGCTGAGAAGTACAGCAAAGATGGGGTTCTTTCTCTTTCCGATATGCATAAGAAAAACCGTCTGACAGATCTGAATCAAAAGTTTCAGGACATTATTGAGGATCTGGGGCATAAGACGGAGAAATCCGCAAAGAAGAATATGCAGAACGGTTTCAAGGCGGTATATGAGAATACTGCAGTCGGCATGGGGGATGAGGACTTTTCAATGCCGAACAAGAAGCTGATGGAAAAGCTTCTGAATGAGCCCTGGCGCGGGGACAGCTTCTCTGGCCGGTTGTGGAAGAATCAGAAGAAACTGGCAGTCGGACTGAATGATCTTCTACTTACCGGGTTGCAGCTTGGAAAGACAGCAACTGAGATTGCGGTCAGCCTGCATAATTTCATGGGACAGGGATTCAACGAATGCCACCGCTTAGTGCGTACAGAGACCATGCACTATCTGAATGATGCGACGCTACGTCGGTATAAGGATGCCGGTGTCGAATATGTGCAGGTCTGGGCAGCCGAAGATGAGCGGACCTGTGATGAATGTTCAAAGTATCATGGAAAGATATATCCGATTGATAAGTGCCCGCATGTGCCCTTTCACCCGAACTGCCGCTGTACGATTATTCCTTGCTTTGATGAAAAGCTGATTGCAGAATATGAGCGGAAGCATGGAAAGACAAAAGATAAAAAGGCAGCAAGCGGATCTGGTAGAGTTTCGAAAAAGCCTGTGAACAAATTCGGAGAAGAGATAATTTTTGATGATAGCATGTCTGATGCGAGATGGAATAAAAACAAAGATATGATCAGCAGGCTCGCCACAGAGTATGATACGAGATTGGCAACGGTTTCTTCCGGATCAAGGAATAAAGTGGGAACTTCAGCTGTAGATCTTGCAGGGAATATGGTTCTCAGCTCCAGACAAATAAGTACAACAATACATGAGTTTGCGCATAGCATATCCATGAGTAAACTAGAAAAATACGGCCTGGCAGATGACGGAGAATTCTGGAAAGAAATTAAGAAGATCCGAACGAAATACAGGAAGGCATATGCAAAAGGAGAAGCAAAAAGTATAAGCGGTTATGCGGACTCGGAGCTTGATGAATTCTTTGCGGAATCATTTGCTCTTGCAAAAATGCATGAACTCGGCATGGAAATCCCGTATGGATTCGGTTCAGATGTGACTTATTCACGGCAGGTGCTAGATACTGTTGACAAATACTTCAAAAAATCCGTTGTAAAGGACGGAGATTCTGATA
>ERZ1643247.577-NODE-577-length-43703-cov-9.738178_pt1 | contig 43703 bp, 61 predicted proteins | sample MGYA00579264_ERZ1643247 | MGnify/ENA primary metagenome ERZ1643247 (study PRJEB29033, sample SAMEA4952262) | chicken gut metagenome | biome: Broiler Chicken; feature: Gastrointestinal Tract; material: Caecum | place: Ireland | collected 2018 | study: Broiler... | reverse complement strand
TACTCTGGATAGCGGAAAGTAGCATTTGGGATGAATGGCTGTCCAGAGCGCCCGTGGGTTATGTATCATTAGTATAACAAACCCCGGAAGGCTTGCTTCCGGGGTTTTATTCCTGAAATGAGTAATCGAAAACGAAAATGCATAATTGAAATCAAAAATACCCCGCAGGTGCAATGCCTACTGAGTATTTTTTTACTTTTTTTCCGTTGCAGGCTGGTTGATTTCTACTTTAATATGCGTTGCCGCCTGTACCGCTTTTTCTTCTGCTTTCTTTGCTTCCTCTTCTGTGATTGTTCCGACCTGCTCCATCTTTTCGTTGAAAACTTTCACGTTCCCGTTTTCGTCCGGCTCCGTGGCTCCTTCCGGTACTTCGTCCGTAGCCACAAGGTCCATTTCTTCTGTCTCTTCTGCGGCTCCTGCCATATTGTTATAAATCGCCACTGTAGGCGCAGGCGTTGCCGTCTGTGCTGCCACGGTTGCGTTTACCTGGGCTTCTCCGGCTTTCATTGCTTCATATGCGTTCTGAACGATTGCTTTCAGCTGATCTTCCGTCACGTCAATTTCTGATTCTTCCGCAATCTCCTTCATAAGTTCAACAACCTTGTTCATCTTCTCTTCTCCGGTGCTGCCCTGCATGAACTCACGCGCCCAGACTACAAACTGTGCCGCCCATCCGGAAAGTTCTTCCAGCTTTTCAGAGGCGCTTGTTGGAATATTCGGCAGAACATATTTTCCCACAAGAAAAGCCCCTATGGTTACTGCTAACTGAATCGCAAGAAAAATAATCTCATTCATGATCTGTACTTCCTTTCTTTTCTCTGTCTTTTATTATGCGTTTGGCAGTTTCAATACCTGTCCGGCGTGGATGGTATCGTTTTTCAGCCCGTTTAATGTCTTGATCTCATTGTATCTTGTGCCGTCTCCCAGCTGTTTTTCTGCGATCGCCCACAAACTGTCGCCGCTCTTTACTGTGTATGTCCTTGTTCCGCTTCCCGGAATCTTAATAACCTGACCGACAGAAATATTGTTCGGGTTTGCAATTCCGTTGTAGCTTGCCAGCTTCTGATATGTGGTTCCGTATTTTGCGGCAATGCCGGAAAGTGTGTCTCCTTTCTTCACGGTGTAGGTCTGTTCTCCGCCAGACGCATTACTGGAACCGCCGGAAGAGGCGCTTCCGCTTCCCGGAATCCTGATAACCTGACCAACGGTAATGCTGTTCGGGTTTGCAATTCCGTTGTAGCTTGCCAATTTCTGATATGTGGTTCCGTATTTTGCGGCAATACCGGAAAGTGTGTCTCCTTTCTTCACGGTGTAGGTCTGTTCCCCGCTTGACGCATTACCGGAACCGCCGGAAGATGTGCTTCCTGAACTGGAACTTCCGCCGGAAGTTGCCTTCTTTGCGTAATCTGGTTTTCCATACCCCCGGATATTTCCCGCTCCTACTGTGAGCGTTCTTTCTTTTACGGCGTTAGAATAGTTTCCTTCGATCACTTTCATTGTGTTTCCGTTTACTTCGGCCACATATCCCACATGGTCTGCGTACCCGTCGTTTGGCTGTGTTCCATCATCCCAGTTGTAGTAAATTACATCCGCAATCTGCGGCTTTACGGTTCCGTCTTCTTGCCATCTGCCTTTCTGTTTGAAAAGATTGATCTGCTGTTCGCACCCGCACTCTGTAGGGATAATATCCGTGTATCCCAGCAGAATTGCAATGAAGGAAACAAACGTCGCGCACCATGCGTCCGTATATTTGACGGCATAACCTCTGGCAAGCGGCTTATGACTGTTATACCCGTCAATGATTTTCCTGTGCGACCCGTCCGCTTCGTTACAGCCCTTATACTTTCTGGCTGTGCTTACTACATTCTGTCTTACCTGCATTTCATTCATGAATACGTTACCTCCTGTTTGATGATTTTCTTCCGCATTGAATAACGCTGCCGCCGCTGCATACGTTTCATTCCTGCGGGTTATATATCTACCCATCACGCTATCGGCCAGAGCCGCAGCGTGAAGAATAGCAAGTGTTACCCTGGCGGCTCCCCCGGCTTTTGCCACTGCCGTCTTTCCTACTCTGCCGGAAGCCCCCGCGCCTCCTTGATTTTCAAGGTCTGCAAAATATACTAGGCTTTGCGTGTCCTCAATCCCGATCTTGATACCGTGTTCCACATATTCTGTTATGTCTTTCTCTGCCTGTTCGTCCTGAACCGCTTTTCCATCAGTTGTTCCCAATATTTTTGCAATCCGGTTCTTCTCGTCCGTGTTTACGGTCCTTCTTGTCCAATCGGAACTTTCTTTGATCTCCTTCCATAAATCAGCGCCTAAGATTGTCGTTGCTGTTGTCTGCCCTGTCTCTTCGATGATCTCTTTGAGCAGAGATAAAGCGCGGTTTCCGTGCCACTGCACTTTCCCCACGCTTAATGCCCCGTTATCGTCTGCATTTACAGAAGTGTAATTTCCTTCGTTCCCGAAAATAATAGCCGCGGCTGCCGCCACGACTTCACTTTTTAATGCACTGTTCATTCTTTTATACCTCACTGTGAACTCATTCCCGAAAAATCAGTCAGGCTTGCCATGATTTCCGGGTTATTTTTCTTGATTTTTTCAAGATTTTCCGCCTTTGACTTCCAACAGTAGAACGCTACCGCAAAAGCAGACACGCCGCCTGTGAATGTCAGAAGGGAAGATAACTGGTAAATATCCCGTGCGATCACAACCCATACAGCCACGATAAAAGCAGCGTAATAAGTGACCATGATTGAAAATACAATGATTTTAGTTGCCTGTATCTTCTTTTCCGGGTTCTTCTCTACTTCCTGTTTTCTTTTCTTTCTCGCCGCCCTGATTGCTTTCCGGTTCAGGATGATCATAATAATTGCCGCAAGTCCAAAACCTGCGGCAAAACATAAAATTTCTTTCACTCTTCCTGCCCTCCTATGCCCTTGTTTCCATAAGTTCTTTCAGTCTTTCCGTGTCTTCCATCTCAATTACTTCCAGAGTGTTCATGACTGGTTTCACGTCTGTTTCCATGTACCCGTTTCCTCCTGCCCTCCTATAGTCTCCGTACATATCCCAAAAGGCTTTGGATTCCATCTTTGACCATGCCTGCATGGGATTTTTCTTTATTGAAGAATAATACCTGTACAGTGTCAGCATTTGATTTCTTAAACTGCTTGCCTCCCGCCTGTTTAACTCTTCTTGAAGTTCTTTCACATTCTGGATATTCTTTTCCTGTCTTTCTTTCAGTTCTGCAATTTCTTTATTGTACTGCTTCTGGATTTCAATGGATTGCTCCCGCCACTTCGGGTACTGCTCTACCTGTGCAAGTATTCTTTGCAGCTGCTCTTTTTCTTTCTTTTTTTTCGCATACTGCTTAATGATCTCTTTTCTGCATTTTCTGTAGACAGCCCATAAGAAAACAGCTGCGGCAATAAAATAAACAGCTGTCGCCAGCGATATTTCCCCGAACACTTTTATAAATGGTTCCACTCCTTTTGTACCTCCTTCTTGTACATTTCATTCAATTTCTGCCGCAGACCGTAACTGTTGAAATGTTTTAAAATTCCCCGGTATGAAGCTACACTTCTTTCAAGTGTTTCTTTGTCAACCTCTCCCACTGCGTATGCGTGAAACAGGTATTTCAGGCGCTTTCTTAACTTCTTTGCAGTCTTCTTCCTTAGTTTCCTGTGTGTGGACCATACACGATAACCGACAAACTCTATTCCCATGCTTGCCGGTCTGATACAGGTTTTCTTATTTAACTGCAAATTCAGCTTATCTCCCAGAAAGTCAGCGATCGCCCGTTTAATACGCTCCAATTCCTTCTTATCATTGTGAAGTATGATAATATCGTCCATGTAGCGTATGTAATAATGCAGGTGCAGTTTATGTTTGCAGAACTGATCAAGTTCATTCAGGTACAGGTTTGCGAACATCTGTGATGTAAGATTCCCGATCGGAAGCCCAACATCTGAAAGCATTTCATCAAATGCCACGTCTCCTATATCCGCTCCCATCGGCAGACCGAACTTTGTATCTTCGCAGTCTATAATCTTCGCCAGTAGGTCCAGAAGCGGTTTATCGTCGATCATGTCAGATAAAATTCTTTTCAGTATGTCATGGTCAATTCTGTAAAAATATTTCGATACATCTAATTTCAGGTAGTAATATCTTGTTGGTTTTCGCTCTGTCTGCCTTAACCAATATTGCAGGCGGTCAATAGCCTTATGTGTTCCCTTCTTTACCCTGCAAGCGTAACTATCATGAATAAACCGTTTTTCTATGAGTGGGTTTAGCTGCCTGTATATCGCCTGCTGTGCTACCCGGTCTTTGAATAACAATGACATGATCAGGCGCTTTTTCGGTTCGTACACATAGAAAATATTGTATCTTCCCACATCATACGTTCCCCAGATCAATTCGTTTTGTAGGATAATCAGGTTATCTTCCAGCCGGTCCGTGAACTTCATCACATCCGCTCTGTATCTCTTCCCTTTGATTGCCGCTTTATATGCGTAAAAAAGATTCTCAAAATCATAGATCGCCGGGAATAAATTCTTAATCTTCTTCAAGCCTTAACCTCCTGTTTTTCTATTCGCCGTGCAAATCTACTCCGGTTCTTCCGTTTCAAACGTGACATATTATTCAGCTTATTCGCTGACTTTCTCCGGCTGTGCGGGTACTAACTGTCTTCACGGCAATTCAATCTTTTTCCTACGGTTCCGGTTCCCCGGTTCCTTTGGAATGGAGAAAAACCCCTTTAACCCAAACGCGCTGGACCGACCCACTTGTGGACCGGACTTCTGGCAAGTAGGGGTAGAGCGGAGCGGAACGAAATGTTGTTGTTGCTGTTCGACCGCGGGTTGTTCAAGTTCAGCGCGGCGGCTCCGCCGTTGCTGGTGTTGTTGAAACTCGAACCGCGGATAGGCACTGCAAAAGTCCTCTATAACGGCTTTTCCCCAATAGAAAAAGCGGACACCTGCCCGCTTATTTCTTCAATGATTTATAATAGCCACCGATCATCCGCCCAATCTCATTGGTTTTCCTTGAGATATTTTCATATTTTCTCAACGGAAGACACGGCTTTTTACTTCTTGTCAGCGCCGGGTCTGCGGCAAGCCTTACAAGGTGTCGCAGTACGTCAACTTCATTGTCCAAATCTCCTAAAGTGGTCTTTTTATAATGCTTATTTTCCAGAGTTACTACCAACCGCAGAATAGAAAGCATTGTTGTCCTTATCTCGTCTGCAAGCCGCCTCTGTGCGCGCGGGAACTGTTCAAGTTCCGGGTTTATGTACAGCATAAGGTCATAGACTTTGTTTTTCGTCTTGAAGTCATTTTCTGTTGCATTATCCCTCGGCGCTTCCAGTTCCGGCAGGCTTTCTTCTTTTTCTTCTGCCATTTTCTCCACCTTGTCATTTTTTTATATGGGCTTGCTGTCGCAAGCCCTTTCAGTGTATCAGTTTCCAGTTTTCAGTTATTCCACAAAAGCGGAGCGGAACGAAATGCTGTAGCTGCCGTTCGACCGCGGGTAGTACAAGTACAGCGCGGCGGCTCCGCCGTTGCTGGTGTGGCTGAAACTCGAACCGCGGAAAGGCAGGCGTTCCCCGTTGTTCCGCGCATAATAACAACCCGGAGAAGTCATGCCCTCTGCTGGCGCAAGTCCGGCGGCAATCATGATATTCGGAATGTCAACTCCTTCTTTCGCAACAACATTCTTGAAATACTGATTTCTGAAATAGCTGTCGCTGTCGTCGGTTGTGATAACTTCTCTTGTGGTGTTAATGCGCGGCGTACCTGTCGCAGAAGTTCCGTCGATTTTCAGTGTTCCAGAAGTTCCCGGCGCTACAAGGGAACCGTCCGGCATGATTGCTTTCCACTCCGTGCTGCCTGCTGCCATGCTACAATCATTTTTCATTGCGTCTCCGTCCGGGATGATCTGAAATTCTCCGTCATTCAGTCTCATTCCTGATACCCATTCCCAGGTATCTCCGCAAAGATCGCAGATTCCCGCCGGGGAATGGTCATGGTTCCATGTAACCGGCCCGGAACCCGTTGCAGTTCTTCCGCCTCTTCCATCTTCATAGGCTGGGTCCTTATATGTATTTACGCCGCGTTCCCACGATTTTTCATAACTCTTATCCCAGTTCGTATTACCGCGGGGAATGGTTCCGTTTTTCTCTGCCCATAATACAAGCGCTGCAAATACTCCGTTCTGTAATAAATGCCATCCGTTCCCCTTTGCGCGGCAATACTGCAATGCGCTGTCAAAATTCACATAACAGTGCGGGTCTTTCATTGCCAGTGAGTAGGCCCGTCCGTTCACAACCGTATTGATGAACTTCGATACCCAGATCACTTCTTTTTCTTCCCCGTTCATCTTCCACCACGGAAGGACAGAAGAGCCTCCGCCTGTGATAACGTCTCCATATGTCATTTTCGGAACACCGACCATAATAGACGGCATACCCAGATCATCAAAGATCACTCTGTTATTCGCCCCGTAGGAAGCTACTGCAAGGGCCATATCATCAAAATTGCTCATTCTTTATACCTCCATTCCCCATAAAACAAGTGTGCAAAGTGACATATCAAAATCAATCGGCATTGGAACCGTCCTGGGATTTCCCATCTCGTCTTCCTCTGCGCTCTCAATCATGTCATACCGTCTTGCCGGAATAATGATCTCCGCAGCGTACTTCTGTGCATTTCCGCCTGTTCCGATCACAATTCCCCCGTCAGTATCAATACAAATGTCCAGTGTTACTTCATAGTCTCTTTCCTTCGCTTCCAGGTTGATTGTCAGTTCATCTTCCCCGAACGTGATCTTGTTTCCGTCTACCACATATGCAATGTGGTTTCCCGGCGTTTTTTCGACTACATTGATTTCAGCTTTCCTTGCTTTCGCCATTACCGTTTCCCTCCTTTTACAATCTCACGGGTCCTTGCTGCGATAACCTCCGCAGCTTCCCTCTGCTCCGGCGTTCCTCTTCCCTGCACGCCGAAAGACTTCATCACATACGCTTCATGCTGTTTTCTTTCTTCTCTTTTGATGATCACATTTGCCATTAGTAAAAACCGCCTTTCACATGGATTTTCAGTTTCACGCTTGTTGCGCTCCCTGTATGTGCGACTTTGAAACCGTTTGCCAGCTTGTCCGTTATTTCAATATCCCCGACAAATCCGCCTGAATATTCCATAACCTCTGCGCTTACGGTATAGTCTGTATGGTTCCTCTGTTTTGAAAGCGGCACGGTCTTTATGGAATTATTGAACGGGTATGTCTGACTGTTTGTAAGCGTTACAGTGATCGCTTCTCCGCTCAAATCCTCCAACATCTGCCGCGTGTGAATCGCTTCGATTGCAAGCAGCGCTGCAAGTTCCGCTCCGTTCACAATCCCCATTTCCATATGGTTAAAGTTTTCGGCGTTCTGCGGTGTTCCCTGCTGAATCACTTCCCCTTCAACCGGGGTATGCGTTACGGTTCCGTCGTCATTTTCGGTTTCCTCATACCGGTCTTCAAATTCTGTGACGTGATCAATCCAGTATTTCCACTCATACATTTTCCTTTACACCTCCTGTTCTACAAACTTAAATACAAAACGGTATAAAGCGCCCTCTGTCACATTTGACAGCTTTATATTTTCCGCTTTGTCTGCCCACAACTCGCTGTTTTTGTTATACAGCTGCACTCTCTGAATTGTTGCGGTTCCGCTTACCTGCGGCGTAATATTCATATACACCGCAACCCGCCCGTCTGAAAGCCGCTCTCTCCGGTGTATAGGAACCTGTGTCTGTGTTCCGTTTACTGTAACTTTCCCATACGCAATAATGCTGTCCAGGAAGTCTTTAAAATCATTGATTGCGGTTTGTGTCAGCATGGTTTCCACCTCCTTTATAGTCGCCTTTTGCTCCCACATAGTTTGCTTTCATGATGGAAAACTTCTGCCTTTACAGTTCCTTCCACCTGTCTGCTGTCGTTTGCCCCTCTGACGCTTCTTTCTGGCTCCATTCCCGCCCTTTTCTTCCCTGTTGGTGTATTTCTATACCCGTAGGTGTAAAAGGCTGTTTCTGCCTCAATCTGTGCTTCAGAAGAACGGAAAGCAGTATTCCTCCCCGGCTGTGTTCCGGCTTTTTCTTTCCCTGTCACACTGGCTTCGTGCAGGAAGACTTCTTTTTCCGTGTCGGCTTCAATTCTCGTTTCTGAATCCCGGAAAAGGATGTTTCTTCCCGGTCTTGTACCTGCTGCCGGAACCGTGAAAATATTCCCCTCTGAATCTGTTTCAGCGGATATTTCCGCCCCGGTTCCCCTGAATATGGTATTTCTTCCCGGTATGGTTCCTGCCGCTGGCGTTCTGTAACCAAATTCTTCTGAATCTGTTTCAATTACGATCTGCCCGTTGTGCAGGATTCCTTTCACGTTCCTTTGTGGGAACGTTCCTGCTGATAGTCTTCCAGTTAGCGGGGTTCTGTATATAAAGCAATCTGCGTGGGTCTGAATTGTGCAGTAAATCCGGCTTTGGTATGTCACTTCCTCCATGTGTGACGACAGCCGTTTATACATCTTCACTGCGTTGACTATATCCTGATAACTTGCCTGTATCTGATTTTTCGATACGTCGCAAATTACCCGGAAGTGGTGCGGCTGCCCTCCGTACTGAAACCATTCTTCTACTTCGCTTTCCGGGTACAGTGCGCCCAACGCCTTTTCAACCGCATATTTTGTACCCATTTTCTTATGAACCTTTATGCTGTTTTTCAGCATATCTCTCTTTGCTTCCAGCGGATAGGAATAGTCGTACCAGTCAATGTGCATGTCGTAGGCCAGAATGTCCACAAGGTCTTCCGGCAGTTCATCTATCCTGGAATAGATCAGCACAAGTTCCATGCTGTCGCTTACTTCCAACAGCTGCTCTGTTACTGCCTCTGCAAGTGATTTTATTTTCGGGTCCTTTTTCAGCGCGCCCGGAAGATAATCAGAAAACTTTGTGCTGTAAATATCGTTTCCGGGCGACCTTATTCTTTTCTGATCAGGCATCTTCAACGCCTCCATTCAGTACGTTCATTGTGCTTCTTTTTAATGTGGCAACCTTTGTTTCCTCGATTGTTGTAAATACTGGCTTCCTTACCTCTACCCTTTTTACTCCTGCTCCCATCAGCTGTTGAATCAAATAAGACGGGTTAATATCCCGCCCCATTTTGCTTGTCTGCCAGCTGATATAGTTTTCCACTGCTTCTCGTGCGTCTTCCTCAATTATGCTTGAACTTGCCTGTGAGTTTCTCTGTGTGTAGAATGTCAGGTCAATTTCAAATTCTACTGCTTCCGGCGCTGAAACCGTCACAACGTCTGTCAGAGGTCTTACATCATCTGCATTTAATGCCTCTTTAATCTGCTTCAATACGGTTTCTGTCGGCTGTGTGCTATCCTGTAGCAGCACCCGCACGTCCACTTCTCCCGGTTCCGGGCTTGTAGCTGCCACGTCTGCCACCGCCGCGCTTACTGATTTTGCATGATAGATATAGCTGTTGACCGGACCGGCTGTTGAAAAACTCTCCATGCTTTCCCTCATACGCTCATAATAATCTGCGTCGTTTTCTTCCTCTGCCCCTCCTGTTGTTGTGGTGGTGTTCTCAACCTTCAAATAATAATCATATACGTCCACGATTTCTTTTACCTGCCCTGGCGCAAGGTTGTTCCCTACTGTTCCCGGTGTCTGGCACTGGCCCGTTACGTCTCCGTATGTCTGCCCTGCTTTTATTTCCAGTTCTTCCGTTGTCTCAAACGTAATATTCCCGTCAAATGTAATCCGGGTTCCTTGCGGCACAATGACGCTTTGTGGCTGTGCCTCTGATATGTAACACCTGAATGTTGCTACTGCCGGTGTCGCCGGAAGCCGTTCAATGTCTTTGAACAACTCCGCCAGACTGTCAAGATACTCTCCTTCCGCGTATCGCGGAACGTTCTTTTTCGCTGTGTCTTCTATCAAAATCCTTTGCTGTACTACGATTGCTGCCATCCATGCTATAAATACCCTTTCCGGGGAACCGGGATAGCATTTATAATGTTCTCTTCCCGGTGTCTGCTGAACCAGATATTCGTACAGTGCTATCATATTGCTTTCTATGATTTCTGTATCTGTTTCCAGAAATTTTATGTCAGGATACGTTCTTTCACTGCTCAATTTCTCTTACCCCCTGCAATTCAATAATCGGCGTAATCTTTCCGGTCATATGGTCAACTTCAAACGTAATGTTTCCCAGCAAGGCCCTCGGCTCGTATGTTTCAATCTGGTCATAAATATATCCGACTAAAATATTTTCCACTACCGGAAGAGGTCTGCCGTAAATATCCCCCGGAATCCCTAAATCCCGTAACATCGGGGCTTCCTTCTGTATCGTGTCCAGAATTACGGCGATATTCTGCAACACTTCCTGATGTGCGTTTTCTGGCGCAAGGTCTATGTCATTCAGAAGCGTTCCGTCTCCCCGTATAATTTCCATGCTTACCACCTTACCTTTTCGGATATTCTTTCATCGTTACTTTTACCTGCGCCGCCCATAGATTCCCTTTCCCGTCGAACCTCTGTAGTTCTGCGCTGATTTTCTGTATTACCCATTTATAATCGCCATAGACCCTTCCGCCTATGATCAATCTTTCCGTCCTTCCTGTTTTGACATATGACCGCAGGCGTTCAATCTCTGTTAATGGGTTTACTCCCAGAAACACGGAAAACACCATGGAAAAAGAAATGTCTTCCGGCTCTGGTCCTAAAAACTCCTGAAGGTCTGATTTTAAATGCCTGTCATGTGTGGAATATTTCCCGGAGATATTCCAACTCATACCATCAAATGTTCTTACCGTCTGATCAGATACGGAAAAGGCAAGCTCTCCAAAACTTCCGATTTTTGCCATTACTGTATCCCTCCCAGAATGTACCCTTCCCCGTCTCCGTCCGGTATCATCAGGCATAGCACCATACTTCCTACTGCTGGCGTCCAGTTTGTAATATATGCCGCATGGCTGTGACTTTCTGTTCTTGCGGTATCGTTTTTGTCGTATGTCAGGCTTGTTCCTGCCGTCCTGTTTCCCGATCTGTCATTTCCTCCCGGAACAACCGCCCGCGGTCTTACCAGAATATGTAAATCTCCTGATATAATTCCGCCTTTATCCGGGAACTTTACGCGGGCTTTCATGGCTCCTGTGTCTACGCTCTGGACAATTCCTTTCCTGACAATGTTTTTTAATTCTGTAAGGTCTGCCATCAATACCCCTCCAATACCTGTTTCAATGATAAATCCACCGTGTAGCCGCTTCCTATCAAACTGTGTTTCGCCTGTGTGACCTTATATTTTCTGTCGAAAATCTGAAATCCTTTCAGCTTCACGGTTACGCCTGCCACAAGCGAAACGTCTCCGACTACCTTTAAGCTGGCTGTATATTCCTGCGTGTTCTTTTCTCTTAACCTCTTCTTTGCCAGTTCTTTTGCTTCTTCCGTGCTTGTTACTTTCTCGTTGACTTCAAGCGTCTGCCCGGTTCCTGTGTTGCTATCCGGCGTGTATGTATATTCTATGGTTTCTTTGGTGTCCGGGTCCGTATATGACACATGACAGCTTGTATATGCCGTATCTGTCAGGCTTGTTCCCAGTTTATAAGAAATAATGTCGCTGCTCCCGTATTCAAAGGTTCTTACGGCCGGTTTATCGTCATATTCCGCAGCGTCATAAATAACAATCATCATTGCCGTTACTTTCAGTGCCATTCCTGCAGCCTTACATAACTTTTGCAGGAACTTAATATCTGAAATTTGAACCTGCTCTTTCCTCCTGTATGTCGGGTTATTTGTTCCTTCATACATGAGTTGCAGCCCTGCTTCCTTTGCAATCTGCTGTCCGATCGCTTTCAGCGTTATTTTCTCCCATGCCCTCGATTTCTTTTCTATCCGCAGGGCGGAAGTGTACGGAATTGACGTGCTTTTGACAGAAACTTTTGTGGGCGGACCCGACGCGTCTATACTGTCAATCTCAAATGTTCCGCAGTCAAGCGTCACGTCTTTTCCTGTATCGTTCCAATTTTTCTGAACCAAAACGGCAGAAACAAGTTTCGGGTTCCTTACCCGTTCCATTGTCTCCACCGTCTCCGTTACGTTTTCTGTAATTGTCTCCGTCTTTTTCCCGATTGTTATTTTGAACACCTGCCCTGGATAGATCAAATCCGGGTTAGGTATATTATTTTCCTGTGCAATCTGCGGGTATTTTGTTCCCGCTCCCAAGTATCTTGTAGCGATCGCCCATAAGGTATCGCCCCTTTTTACAACATAATTGACCACATTTTCTTTTGATATGGTCTTTTTTACCTGTTTTGTTACCTGCTTCGTTGTTTTTACAAATGTCGGTTTTATAACCAGCCATTCCCCCAGCAGGTTCCTTTCTCTGTCGTCATAGGATAACTGAAAATCGTCTGTGCTGTCTTCTTCCTCGTCCGTGTAACTGGCACTTACCAAATGCAGGTTTAAGTCTTCCGGCACATCGACGTTTTTAAATGTCAGCCGTAATTCCACGCGCCTTGCAAGGTTCTTGTCGCTCATATCAGCAGCCCCCTTTTCCACGGTGGAAGTTCCATATTCTCTTCCTCTTCCAGTTCCGGGATAGATAATTCTATCCCGGCCGGAAGGATGAAGAGGGCGGCATAGTCGATATTTGCTTGAATCAATTTGTCAGTGTGCAGGACAGACCCCATCTGTTCATATGCGATCTTATCCCACATATCCCCTGATACCGTCGTATAGGTTTTCTTACTCATACCGTGACCGCCTTTCATCATCTTCTTTTTTGTCCAGAAGGTCTTCTACCTCCTGTAACAGTTTTCGGTTGTTTGCTTCCAGTTTTTCTTCCAGATCGTCCGGCTGATCTCCGTTCACAATTACCGTTGGGCTGTTGTTTATGTTGATCTCCGTCGTTCCGCCTCCCTGTCCGGCAGTCCGCACGACTTCCGGCGGCTGCTCCACAATCGGCGGTTTCATGGTACTGTTATATGTATTCAGCACTCCCGGCCCGTTCTGGTTTGTATTGTTTGTGGTTATATTTGTGACATTTGCCGCCGTTGCTGCTTCCGCCGCTTTTGCGGCTGCGTTTTGCGCCCGGAAAATATTCTTCGTCTGCTGCGCCGTGTAAACCACTCTTCCCGGCGCATTTGTGATCAACTCTGGGCCTTTTTCTCCTGCAATAAAGGTGTCCGGCGTATTTTTGGTTCCCTTTGCAAATGTCGGCAATGTCGGGATATTGATACTATTGTTCGTGGTTATATTTGTGACATTTGCCGCCGTTGCTGCTTCCGCCGCTTTTGCGGCTGCGTTTTGCGCCCGGAAAATATTCTTCGTCTGCTGCGCCGTGTAAACCACTCTTCCCGGCGCATTTGTGATCAACTCTGGGCCTTTTTCTCCTGCAATAAAGGTGTCCGGCGTATTTTTGGTTCCCTTTGCAAATGTCGGCAATGTCGGGATATTGATACCTTTTCCGCCGACAACCGGAACCCAATCAGGAATCCTTATACTGTTCAGCGCTGAAATTGCGCTGTTTACAACGCCGATTACGCCGTTTATCACGCCTTTTGCGATTGAAACCAGCCCATCCCAAGCGCCCTGGAAGACGTTTTTGATTCCGTTCCAGGCAGCCGACCAATTCCCGGTAAATACGCCCTGTATGAACTGTATCAGCCCGGAGAAAATCTGCGTTATAGACTGCACCAATGAACCGATTGTAGTGAATACAGTTCGGAAAATTTGAAGCACATTCGGAAGCACCGCCTGAACTGTAGATAAAATCTGCTGCAAAATCGGCTGAATTATGCTCCATATCGTTTGAAATACAGTCTGTACAATCGGAAGCACCGCCTGTAATACTGTCGTTATGATAGAGCCTACCTGCTGTATTCCCTGTGCTATGAATGGAAGCACGGTTGATACAATAAAATTGAAAATCTGGCTTATCACTGGAAGTACATACGTTTGCAGGAATGTGATTACCTGGCTGATGATCGGCATGATTCCGGCTATAAAACTTCCTATGATCGGGATAATACCCCCGATAAAGTCAGCGATTGACTGGAAAATCTGCATGATCACTGGCGCTGCCGCCTGTATTCCGCTGATAATTCCCGGAATAATGGTTGTCACAAGTAAATTAAGTACCTGTTCAACCACGGGTACGATATTCGCCGTAACAAAATTGACAAACTCGCCTGCGGCGCTTACTACTTTCTGGAACACGCCCGCAAATGTGTCAAAGACTGCTACGCCTCTTTCCCCGAAAATCTCATTGATCTTGTCTCTCGCCGCGCCTAAATTCCCATCGGAAAAAACGTTCTTGATTGTCTCCCCGACATTCGTTACAATCTGTACGATTTTATCGAAAATAGCAAGTCCGGTTTCTCCGAAAATATTTCCGATTGCGTTTCTGACTTGATCAAAGTTCTGTCTTAAAAGCTGTACCGCTGTAATAACTGCGGTTATCACTCCGACTACTGGAAGGAATTTTCCGGCGATTCCTCCCAACGGACCTAACAAGGTTGTTCCTAGTTTACCCAGCGGTCCAAGCGCCGTTGTCAGAAGTTTCCCAATCGGCGCAAATAAAGTTCCGATCTTGCTGAATCCAGAAGCAATAAAAGTTCCTATCGTTCCCAGCGGCGACCTTGCGATAATTCCGCCAAGTCCAGAAAGCGCCCCGGCAAGTTTCCCGCCTATGTTCGTAAACGGATTCAGAAATAAGGTTACAAGTTTAGAACCTGCCCCCGTAACCACTCCCGCCAGTTTCCCGGCAAGTCCGCTGAACCCTGCTGACAGCGTTCCGGCTATGGAACTTACGAAACCGGATATTTTAGAAACAATGACGTTTCCTGACAAGGCGTTTCCTACCGCAGTAACAACGCCTTTCATCGCGCCGCCTACGTTTTTGAAGTATGTCAGTATTCCGCTTCCAACGGTCCGCAGTTTTGTTCCAAGTCCTACGCTTGTTGCCGCTGCCGCCGCCGTGTTTCCCTTAAAGAGCGCCAGTATCTTCTGTACGGTCTTTACACCGCTCTGTATTTCCAGGAATCCAAGTTTCCCGACAAGCCCCGCCGTCCTCAACAGCATTAAGGAGCCAACGACTTTCGTTATGGTCTTTACAAGTTCCGGGTTTTCCCTTGCAAAATCGGCAATCTTCGTGATGATCTCCGTCAGCTTTTCTGCCGCTTCTCCGACTACCGGAAGGAATACGTCTCCAAGCGTTATGACAAGGTTCTGTATTGCGTTTTTCGCAAGCTGTACTTTATTTTCTGTCGTGTCCGCTCTTGCCGCATATTCTCCCTGCATACTTCCAGCATACAGGGAAGCGTCTCCGACCTTCCTGAACTGCTCTTCCAGGTACGGAAGGTTTGTAAGCAATGGCGCAATCGCCGCCACTGCTTCTTCCCCGAAATAGTTTTTCAGTGCTGCCGCCTGTTCTGCTTCCGGCAGTCTTTGTACCGCTTCTAGGAAGGCCAGAATCGCCCCCTGTGCGTCAGTCTGCATACGCTGTGCAAGTTCCGTAGCTGACAGCCCCAGGCTGTCCAGGACGGCTTTTTGACGTTCCGTGACCGCTGAACCTGCCGTCATGGTTGTCATGACCTTTTTGATTCCGGTTGCCGCCACATCTTCGTTTACGCCAACCGCCACAAGACTTGCGCCAAGCGCTGCGATTTCCCCGGAACATAGACCGGCCACTTCTCCCAGTGGACCAATCTTTGTCACAATAGCTGATATTTCCGACGCGCCCGCCGCAGAAGTATTTCCTAAGTAGTTGATCTGGTCCGCAAGCGTGATAACTTCTTCCTGCGACATCTTAAACGATGTTCGCCATTTCGCCATCCACTCTCCGGCTTGTTCTGCTGATATATCAAAGGCAATCCCCATTTTCGCCGCGTCTTCCGTGAACTTCACAAGTTCGGCGTTTGTTGCGGCAACATTGCTTTGTCCGGCGGCGGCCATAATCTGTGAGATTTCCTGCGCCGTCATAGGGATTTTGGTACTTAGGTCAAGAATTTCGTTCTTTAACTCTGTGTACTCTTTCGTAATCGCCCCGGTATCGTCTTTCAGCCAGTCCACAACCTTTGCAACCTCTGCCATGTTGCTTTCAAAACTCATGGCGGCTTTAACCGGTCCTGCATAGATAGCCGCTCCCATTGCGGCAATCGTCGCCACGGTTCCCGTCAGCTGTGACTTCGTACCTGAAATACTTTCTTTAATTTTTGCTTGTTCTGTATTCAGCCTTGCAAGCTGTTCTTGTGAGTTTTTCAGCTGATCATAAGATTTTTTCAGGCGGTTGTTTGATTCGCCTAAATTATCCGTGTCAACTCCTGCCTGCCGCAGTTCTGCCCCCAAGCTGTCCAGCTTTGCTTCCTGATCTGATATTCTGGCAGTGGTCTGTCGTATCTGGCTTTCATTCTTTTTCAGCTTTTCGGTGGTCTCGTCAACTTCGTTTTCTTCTTCGATCAGCTGCGCCGTCAGTTCCCCGGAAGCGTCGCCCGTCTCGTCAATTTTCTTTCTTAACTGATCTGCGTTGCTCTGGTGCTTCTGGATTTTCTGCACAAGTTCTTCATGTGCGGTTTGCAGTCTTGCCAGTTTTTCCCGCTGCTGATCTATCGCCGTTGAAGTCTTAGTATAACCATCTACTTTAGACTGTAAGGAATTTACGTTTTTAACACTTTCTTGAAGCTGTTTCTGTGTCTCTACCGCTTTTTTGAATGTACTGTTGAAATTCGGTCCAAGCGACGCTTTCAGCTGAAAAAGTAACTCAAATTCCTTTCGCGACCCTGCCAAGTTCTCCCACCTCCCTACGTTTTCTTAACCAGCCTTTTTCTTTCCGCCTCGTCCTCTTTTTCTACTTCATTCGCCGCATTTATCCAGCGGAAGAAACTTCGGACGGGAAGTGACAGCCAGTATGGAACGGGTGTATGTGAAGCCCTTGCCATTCTGTAAGCCTGTTTCCGTATATATTGTGCGGGATTTATTTTTAATAGCCCGCAGCCATTAAAAAATCCCTTGCCTTATTCTTAATCTTCATGTAATCCCGCAGTGGAAGCCGTCTGATTTCGTCTGCTGCCACTCCTGCTGCCCGTGCCGCCATCATGCACTGGAATGTTGAAGAAATTTCCGGCGTAAGAACATATTTGTTCTGGTCCTGTAATTCTGCCTCGATCTTCTCCATGTCGTCGCCTGTCAGTTTTTCAAAATAGAAGGTCAGTGACTTGTACTGTTTCCCTTCGATCTCTACGGGCTTTTTGAAATAATGAGTATAGTTCAGGCTTCCTTCTTTCTCTGCCTTTTCCTCTTTTCCGCCCATATCAACCGTTCCTGTCTCCTGTGCCTTTTCGATTTCTTCCGAAACCTGTGTTTCCACGATCTCTGCGGTTTCCTGTACTGTTTTGTTCATATTTTCCATGTTCTTTCCTCCTGATCTGATATGATATTTTTGTAAAAAGCCAGCAGGTTTCCCCGCTGGCTCTCGCTTTTTACTTTCCAAGTGCTTTTCTTACATCTGCCAGATAATCTTTTCCATTGACGTAGAAGATATAGTTCAGCTGATCAATTTCCAGTGTCTTCTTTCCGTCAATATAAATGGCGTAATATGTAACGGCATATTCTCCGTTTGCGTCAGAGGCAGAAGCCGCCGCAAGTTTTCCAGGCGCAAGTTTCTTCGGCCGTACCTTCAAAATGTGTTTTACTGACCTTACCTCCGTCTGGCCTGTTCTTGTGTTCTGCTCCTGCTGTGCTGCCCTTAAATCCAGCTTGTGAACTCTGGGTTCCGCCAGCTTGATTGTATTTGCCGTAACCGTCCTGAAATTCAGCGTCAGCGTCATAGCCTCGATATGCCCGATAATGACAGCTTCCACATTTCCTGCGATACCGGCCCCGCTGATCTCTTCTGCAAGGTTTGTGATTTCCGGCAGCGTAACTTCCGATGTTCCAAGATACTCCGTCGCGTCTTCGTACACCGCATAATTTGTGATGATTTCATCTATTTTCGGCATTGCTTATCCCTCCTTTATTCTGCCAGTAAGTTTTGCAGATAGGACACGTCGTATTCCAGCGTGTACTCCATCTGAACCATCGGAGACGGCGGCGTGATATATACATGGAATTTTACTTTTCCTGCCATAAGGGAAGTTGTCGTGTTTTCGTCTTCCCTCATTTCCACCCTTCCTCCCAGAATGATTTCTTCTGCCGTCAGGCTGTTCAGCCAATCGTTCACGCCCTGTAAAATCGTGTCGATCAGCCTTCTTGTAAGTTTTCTGTCTACATAATTCCAGTAAGACAGAGTGACTGTCTTTGCTACCCATTTAAACATTCTGGAAATGCAGTAGAAATAATCTACCGGGTCCGTATTTGCCGGATAGCAGGCAGACCAGTTCCCCCAGCTTACAAAACCATTGTAGAAATTCAGCGCTGTAATTACTCCGTTATCATTCAGATAATTTGCTTTCTGAATATCCAGCACAACTTCCGTTCCGTCTTCCAGCGCCATGCTGTCCGCCTGCAACGTTTTGTTTGAAGCGCTCTCACAAGGGGTTCCGCCTCCCAGTGCTTCCGTGTTGTCCGTCTGTGCGATCAGACCGGCAAGCTGGCTTGAATAGTTGAATAACCGTTCTCCCAGTTTCAGTTTCGGGAAGCACAACAGCTCATTTGCTTTCATGATGTTTTTTGACTTCTTCCAAGTCGGAACGTCGGAATAATAGGTTGCCCCTCCTGTTGCTCCGGTATCAACGTCAATAATTGCGTGCGCTTCAAACAGTCCGTTGATATTCTCTGCCTTTGCGGACATAACCGCCGCAACCTCATTATCTTTTGACCAATTCGGACAAATAATAAGGTCAGGCGCTTCCGTATATTTCGCAAATACATCGTCGATCAGTTCCAGCCCCTTGTTTTTGTGGGTTGAAACATCATATCCTCCGATCACGTCCGTTTTCGCAACCTTTGAAGCGTCCACTTCGTCGAATGTAACCGATGTTTCCCCGGTTGTCTCTTCTGTGAACTCGATCACGCAGGCTGTCTCGTCGTAGAAGACTTCAAAATCTTCTCCTGCGGTCTTTTCTGCAATCGTAACGGTACTTGCCACCGCTTCAAGCGGAAGCCTTATCTGATTATTTTCCGGTGTATAGCTTTCCGTCGTCTGCTTCTTATGCTTTTCCGGGTCCATTACGTTTACAAGGAATACCGGCGACTGCCGATAAAGCTGGAACATTGTATAAATCACTTCGCAAAGTCCGTATTTCTCCCAATCGTCAGAATATCCCATTGCGGACACGGCTTCTTCATAAGTGTTCGCCATGATCACTTCATTTACTTTTCCGCCTACCGTATGTACCGGCGCGGCTCCTACAGCAAAAACAATCCCGCTGGCTGCCACGTTTGGTGTTGAAACGCTCGTTGCCTGCTTAGATGTTCCTATGCCATGTGTAACTGTTGCCATTTCTTATGCCTCCTTTGCTTCGTTTGCCGCAATCAGCGCCGTAATATCTGAATAATACTTATTCATGATATTTCCCGGCGTTTTTACACGGTCTTTTTTCTCTGCCAGCTGCGCAACCGGAACAATCATTTTTTCAACCAGCGGATATTCCGCCAGTACCTCTTCAAGTTCCGCCTTGATTTCTTCTTCTGTTCCGATCATGATTTTATTTGTTTTCAGCTTTCCTTTCGGAAGCTGCGGCCCGATATATACCAGCGTAACTTTTTCCGCCTTTTCCGGCTTCTTATTCGCCCCATTTTCCGATTTTTCTTCTTTATGCGTGGTATTTACCGCCTTTTCCTTTTCTTCCGTCTCTGTGGCTTTCTGTGCGTTTCTCACTGCCATAATTCTTCTACCTCCCTTTTGATTGTCGGTATTGACCAGTTTGTAATCATTTCTCCTAAGTAATACGGTTCTGTGCTGTCCGGGTAGACGATGTATTCCAGCGGCTTTTGGAGTACAAACTGTCCTCCGATGATTCCCGTCTTTTCAAGTTCACTCCTTATCCTCAACAGCACATTCAGGAGATCATATGCGCCCTGGCCGCCGTCTTCTGAATATGTCGCAACAACAATCCTGACCGCGCACATACTTTCTTCCGGCTCTTTTTCTTTCTTATCGTCCTTCCCGTTAAGGAACTGCAAGAGGATATATGGAATCTGCTGAACCTGATCTTCTTTTTTTGGAAGACGCATTTTATACACATTCGCTGTGCGCTCTTTCTCTTCCTCCGGGTTTAAGTTCCTGACCTTTACTTGCAGCTTAATATCCTTTGTAACTTCTGTTACAAATTTTTCCAACCGGTCCAGTAAAATAATCGGTGTCATGCTTCTATCCTCCGTAACCGCTCAACAGCCTGTTTATTTCATGTTCTAAGCGCTGATTAACTAGCTGCTGTGCTTCTTCTTCCAGAGTTTCTATGACCTTTTCATTTCCTACCATCTGCGCTGCTGACAGCCCCATTTTTTCTTCAATCGGGAAACGTTTTCTTGTCTCCCTCTCAAACACTCCAATATGTCCGCTTCGCATTTGTGCAATGAAAGCGTCTTCAAACGGGGTCCCTCCGCCTTTCATTACCGCCGCCCGTACCTGTTTTTTTACTCCCGGCGCTGTCGGCGTTACTTTGAACTTGTAAAGCGGGATTTTATACCCGGCAAAAGAAACAAAACCAACAAGGTTTCCCGTGCTGGCTTTGTTTACTCTGATTCTCGTCGCTTCGTTAAAAGCGCCGCTCTGTACCGTGTATATTTCTTTTACTCTTCTGATTGCCCCGGTCTTAACTCTGGATATTCCCCGGTTGATCGCATTTGACAAGGCGCGTTCTGCGCCGTTTGGAACGCCTGCCAGTATAGCTTCTACCCGTTCCACTGCTTCTGCTGTTATTTCAATCATTCAGCATACGCCCCCAGTTCCAGAATGATTTCCCCGTCTTCATAATCGCTTTTTGTGATTGTGTAGACGTTTACGGCTCCTGCTTCTTCCAATTCTATTTCCATGCCCCGTTTTGGCACAAATCCAAGATCGGCATGAGAAATATATAACAGCGCTTCTATCTCGCTTATCCCTTCCGCATTATCTCCTTTCAGCCGTTTTCTGTCTTCCGCCGCCTTATGGTCAATAACTGCGGGTATTGTGTAAATCTTGCCGTCATACCACATATTGACCATTGCGGCGAACTCTGCGGGATTGTTGAAAACTTTAAGGTCTTTTATGATCTGTGTCTTGAAGTCCATTACAGCACCTTTGCCGTGAACCAGCTGTCAACATCATGCGGTACGGACAGCGGTGCGGACTGTAACTGCAAGAATCGTCTTGCGGGTTTTCTTTTTACCCATGTGTCAGGTACATATTTCCCTTCAACAGTCTTGAACTCTTTCGTTCCTTCGTCGATCAGGGTAATCGCCCCGTAATACATGGAATAATTCGCATTTGTGCTTAACATTGCAAGCATACCGTCCGGCACAAGAGGCTTTTCTTCCGGTGTCTCCGGGTTTGTCCAGTCGTCAAGATACCACTCGTTATAGGTGTAAACGTCCATCCCTAATTCATGGATTGTTCCGACATATGTAACGCCATTTGGCAACTGACGTGGCTGGATAACCGCCAGATTGTAGTTTCTCACATCAAGCACCTTCTGTACTTTTTCGTGTCCTACAAAGGCTGTGGCTACATCGTCCGCCATGACGCAGGCGTTGCAGTTTGTGAATCCTGTTTTCTGTACCTGCTTATGCCAACGTTTTAAGTCTCCAATCGGGTCAGAGCCTGCGTTGCTCCATTTCTTAGTTGCTGCTGAAATTACCTCTGTGTTCGTGAACCCAAAGTCAATCACTTCGTTCAGCCCTTCTCCGATAATCGGGATTTTCCCTGTAAAGATAGACTGTACACACATAAGTTCTTCCCTTCTGGAAATCATGTCTCTAAGTTCCCGGAAGTCATCAGACATTTTCAGTACCGCACGTTCCGCAGGGCTTCTTCCTGATACCAGGCTTTCTCCCGGTCTTCTTTTCAGCAGATCGTCAACCGTTGTAATCTTGTCAGGTGCTACCAGCGGCGGTTTATAGGTTTTCGTTTCATACCCTGTGTTCGGTACGGTCTTCCCTCCGATTATCCGGTGTACAAACGGCGCAACCTTTCTTGTTCCTTTCACAAAATCAACGTCAACTGATTCTGTGTTGAACGTCTCTTCACGTCTGAAAAATGTATCTCTGAAAAAAGTTCTCACGGGCGGAAGTTTTTCTACAATCCTCCCCATTGTCCGCGGTTCATAAATACTTACTTCGTTTGGCATTGTCCTTGTTCCTCCTTATCTCAAAAAGATTGAAATTTTTCTAAGCGGGTCCTTAATGTCGTCGATCTCTACACCGGACGGAAGATTGATTGCGTCTGCAAAAAATTCTCCTGTCAGGTAATACACAACCGGACCGTCTTTTTCTGCTGCCGCTGCAGTAATTCCGATCACGTCTCCCGTTGTAGCCGGAGGCGTTCCCTCTTCTCCTGCTGCCGCTACCGCAACAATTTTCCCGTTTGAATCTTTCGTTACAGGTGTCCTTTCCGCGATTGCCGCCCCTGCCACTCCTTCTTCCGTGACCGTCGGGAACTCCCCTGCAAACAAATTCACGGGTTCATGGCTTCTTGTTTCGATCTCATACATTGCTTCCTACCTCCTTACTTTTCCGGGAATAATTTATCAATCGCAGCATTAAACGGGTCTTCTTCCTCTGCTCCCGTCACTGCCGCCGCAGCGCCGACTTTATTCACGCCGCTGTTCTCTGCGTCTTCTTTTCTGTTTGTCAGGTATGCCCCGCCCTGCTGTTTCTGCTGCGCAATAATCTTTACTGCTACGGCTTCCGCAGTGATCGGATTTTCAAACATTGCGTCCTCTACAATGCTTTCATACCCGTTTGGAGCCATATCCTTAATTGCCTTGATTCTCTGTCTTTCCTCTGCTCTTGCCGCATTTTCAATATTTGCCACAAGATCAGGGTATGCGGCTTTTAATGCGTCTTCTGTTGTGATCGCAGGGTTTGTGTTTTTCGGTTCCATCTGCTTTTCCTCCTTTTCTTCTGGCTTTTTATTTGTTATACCTCCCGTATGGTTCGGGCTGTTTAACAACGCTTTCGGTACTGTTCTGAACTGCGAAATATCAATAGGCACGGCATTTACAACAATCCTGCTGGCGTTTTCTATAACCGTGCTGCTTTCCTCAAACATAAGTTCATCACAAAATCCATTTTCAACCGCTTCGTCTCCTGTCCACCATTTTTCTTCTGCCATCAGGTCTGAAATTTCCTGCTCCGGCTTTCCTGTTTTCATGGTATATGTGTTTACGATCGACTGCTTTATAACTTTCAGTTCTTCCGCCATCTTCTCAAAGTCTTCCGCCCGGAAGGTATCCCATACCGTCATTGCCGGGTCATGTATCATAAAAACACCGTTCCTGGCAATCTTTATGGTATCCCCTGCCATTGCAATAATTGTGGCGGCGGAAGCGGCCCATCCGTCAATTTTTACTGTGATTTTTGCGGAATGGTCCTTTAACCTTGTATAGATCGCATTGGCGGCAAATACGTCTCCGCCTCCTGAATTGATTCTTACAATAATTTCCGGTACGTCTCCCAGTTCTTCAAGTTCCCTGTTAAACGCCGCAGGCGTTACCCTGTCTTCCCACCAGCTTTCCCGGCTGCTGATCGCTCCGTATAGCAAAAGTTCCGGCGGCTTTGTTCCGGTTGCGGGAATGAAATTCCAGAACTTATTTTCCGTCACTCCGAATGGGTTCCCCTTCCCGTTGGTCTGGTTCCTGTTTTCCATTTCCCGGCTTCGGTTCTGGTTCCTGCTGCCCTGATTGTTTCTGTTTGCTGGCAATGTCCTTTACCTCCTTTAATGCCGCTTCTTCCTGCCGTAACTGTTCGCAGTTCGTGAAGAAGTCGCCTCCTGCCATTTCCATAGTTTCATTGCTTCTTGTCGAAAATCCATTTTCAACCCTTGTTGCCGCTGCGTTCACTTCCTGAACCGGATTCAGAAGCCCTCTTGCCGGTCCGTTCCACTGTGCGCGGCAATATGCTTTCCTTCTAAGCGGGTCACTGAAGAATCCCGGTGCTGAAATCCTCCCTTTCGCCACCGCCTCCGAAAGCCACTCTTCATAGATCGGCTGACAAAAATCTGTTGCAAGCCATGTCCGGTACATTCGGAACATCTTCCACGCTTCTTCCAGTGCGCCGCGGCTGGCGGTATAGCTGCTTGTAAACCGCTTCACAAGTAATTCATATGGTATTTCCAGCGCTGCCCCGATCTGCTGGCAGATTGCTTCCACGAACCCGCTGAAATTTGCGTTTGGTCTTCCGGGATTGATTGCGTTTGCCTTTTCCCCTTCTCCCAGGTCAAGAATTGCTCCCGGCGCAAGTTCAAGCGTCGTTTCGTCTTCTGCGTCTATCTGCACTTCCTCTGGTATGGCGCTTCCGATCGGTTCATCATCACTGTTATTCTCTTTCTCGATAAATACCGTAAACATTCCAGATACAACCGCTGCCACAAGTTCCGCGTCCGTGTATCTTCCCATTTGCTTTAGGGATTCAATGACCGGTGCAAGGAACGGAACGCCTCTTCTCTGGTCAATACGTTCCCGGTTCATCAGGTGCAGGACGTTTCTTCTCCCGGTCTTTTTCCCGTATGCCTCTACCCGCTGCCATTCGTACTGTTCGTCTGCGTAAGAAAGCGGGTGGTGCTTTGAAAAGTGATAGGCGATCACTTCCCCGTCCTTATCTACCTCAACGCCTCCGACAATCTGATTGTCATAGGTGTCATAGTTATGAGGACTTGAGAGCCGGTCCGCTTCGATCAGCTGTATCCTAAGATCGTATGGCTGATTTATCCGCGGCTTTACTGGCAACAGTGCAAGGCAGTCTCCCGACGCAAGCCAGTTCAAAAACGCCAGCTGCTGCAATTCGTAAAAATTGTCAAGCCTTGCCATATCGCAATCCGGGCTTTCCGCCCATAAAGCCCATTCTTTCGATATTTTCTTTTCCAGTTCCCTTGCGTCTTCCGGGCTGATTCCCAATGCCTCTGCGTCGATTGTTGGCTTTAACATCAATCCCCGCCCTACAACATTTGTCCGCATTGTCTTTACTGCCCCCGTCGCAATCGGTACTCCCATGTATAAATCACGCGACCTCTGCCGCAAAACAGAAAGATTGTCGTTTATATCTTCTCTGGCGGACCCTCCCGCATAATTCCAGCCGATCAGCGACTTTTTATAAGTGCTTGCCCCGTAATGGCTGTAACCGCTGTTCAGAATTTCCATCTTATGACGTGCGGCAGTTCTTTTCAGTGCCGCTTGCGGCGCTACTGCTGCAATCGCCCTGTCAATCGCTTTTGCAAGTCCGTTCAACCTTTCGCCTCCTTCCTGCTTTTTGGCGTGAAAAAAGCACCCTTCCAGGTGCTTCTTCCTACTTTTCGCAGTTTATATATTATCATTATTTTTCGGGCAATAGGGGGAAGTAAACAGGCAAAACGGGCAATTCCGGGCAATCTTTTTATAAATCCCGTGGTACAACCCGCCTGATTTTATTTCTTCCGCCGTTCTTTTCTATGTTCTCAATCTTTTTTACTTTATCTTCCCAGTATGTTATGGCGTTTCTGACCTCCGTTAAGTTTGCCCTTGTAAGAACCCTGCTGCCTATCGTATAACTTTGTCCTGTCGTAATCGCCATTTCTGCTTCAAGCCATGCGTCTAAATGTTTTTGCGCTGTCTCTTTGTTGATTCCTGCCATTAAATGACGCCTCCTCTGTTAATTCTTCTTTTTCTTTTCCTTACCGCTGTCGGCTTACTTTCTTCCGGCTCTGGTTTTTTCAGCGGCAGCCCTGTAATCTCAATCGCTGCCGTCGCATAGTTCCGGCAATCCAGCGCCTCGTTTCTTTTATGCTGTCCTAAATCCCGCAGTCTCCATTCAAATACCGGTCTTCCTTTCCGATATGTCAATACCTGCTTTTCCGCCGTAATTCCTGCAAAAAACTTTTCATCATATCCCCGCGGGGAATATGGCTTTCCCTGTTCATCTTTTGGGAAGTGGCAATATCCCGGTCCTTCTTCCTCAACCTTTAACCGTTGCAGTAACAATGATTTCCCCGTATCAACTCCCAGCGTGAAAAGATATGCCTGCTCCCGGTTGTTTTTCGTCGGTTTCTGGATATATGCCGCCGTGCTGTCATTGGAACCTCTGATTGCGAATACTTTTCTGTTGAACCGCTTCTTGCAGAATTTATATACCTGATTCGCCCGGTGTCCTCCACTGTCGATACAGGTGCAAGTAATTTTCATTTTTGTTCCGTCCGGCTTTTCAAATGACTGTGCCAGGAAGGTATCAAGGTCTTTCCATACCTGCTTTTCCAAATCGCTGTTATCTCCGTAAAGAACGGCGTATTTTATGCCCCAGCTTTCATACTCTGGCCCCCATCCCACAACTTCAATTTCAAAACGATCGTCCTGCGTGTCAACCCCTGCCGTCAGATATAATACTTCCTCCGGTACTTCGCAGTTGTATTTTTCCCTTCTCTTGATCAGTTCGTCTTCCTCTACCTGCTCCCCGTCTTCCTCCCATGTTTCCCCCAGTTCTGTATTTGTCCATACTTTCAGAAGTTCAATGTTCCCCTTCTTCTTTTCCTCATTCGCCACAAGGAATTTTTCCACAACCTCACGCCATGTAGCCAGAGTGGAAGCAAGCGTGTTCAGGTGGAAACCTTTTACTGGATTTTCCGGGTCCTCATGCACAAACCTTCCGTTTTTGAACCCTTCTTTCCACTCCACTTCACTTGAAATTGCCCCGCATTTTTCGCAGACATAATTTATTTCATTCAGATTGTCCTTGTCAAAAACCACATTCGCCCATTTTAACGGCTGCAATTCCCCGCAGCACGGACACGGCGCGTTCCATTCTCCCCGGCTGCTATTCTGGTATTCTACTTCAATCCGTGACAGTCCTTTAATTGTCGGCGTGGAAACATCAACTTCTTTGCGGTTCCAGAATGTTGTAAGACGTTTCGCTGCAAGAAACAGCGGATCCCCTTCTGAACCTGCCGTTGCCGGGTATCGGTCTATCTCGTCCGCAAGCAATATCCTGATCGGACGTGAAGCAAGAGACGACGGGCTGTTTGCCCCTACCATCGTAACATGGCCGCCTGGAAATATTTTCTGTAGAATTGTGTTCCCGCTCGTCCTGCTTTTATCGTTTATTCGTTCTGCTATTACGGGTGTATCTCTAATCATCGGGGAAAGGCGGTCTTTGCTGAACGCTTCCGCCATCTGGATTGTCGGTTGAAGAACCATGATCGGCGACGGCTCATAGTGTATGTAATAACCGATCGGATTTAAAATCATTGCGTCGGTTTTCCCTACCTGTGCCGCAGACATTACCACAACTTTTTTTACCGTCATATCTGTAATTGCGTCCATGATTTCCCGTTGATACGGCGCTTTCGATGTTCTCCACCTTCCCGGCTCCGCCGACGCTTCGGAAGATAATCTTCTGTATTCGTCCGCCCACTCCGACAATTTTAAATCCGGCGGCGGCTGTAATACTTTGAATATTTTTTCAAATAATGCTTTCGTGTTATTCCTCATTCTTTTTGCTTTCCTCCTCAAAAGCTGTATTGAAGTCCGAAAGTTCTTCCAATGCTTCATCTACCGCCGTTTTCATCGTCTGGAATATGTCTGTCTGATCTGTTTTCTTTGCCATAATCGGGCTTAATTTTGCCGGAATTGCCATCAGCCGCGTTTTGAACCTAATCAGCATATCAGACATGACTTGTTCCACGTCTTCTGACGTGTGTACTTCATTTTTCCTCATTTGCAGTTCCAGTTCCTGCGCTTCCCTCTTCGCTCTGACCAATTTTGCCCGTTCCGTGTTGTAATCTACCTTTTCTTCTGCCTCCGGGTTCTTCTTGCGTAAAAAATTGATATACTGTCTCGTTGCTTCGTCTATGTTATACAGCCCCGGCCTGTACTCCGTCAAAACGCCTTTGTCTCTTAACATTCTTACATTGCGTTCCGTCATATCCAGTCGCCTTGCAACGGCAGCCGACGTGTACAACTTCAAAAAAACACCCCCTTTCAAAAAATTTGCCGGGGAATCGGAAGCGAAAAAATCTATTTTGCGGCTAGGCAAGCGTCGGGCGTCGCCGTACCCGCAGTAGTCAAAAATCGCTGAAAGAACCTATCCCCCGATTGCGTTTCGGTCAGTCGTCGTCAATGATCTCGTCAATGATTTCTCCTGTTTCGTCGTCAATATCATACTGCCCTGTTAGCTTCTGCTTTGCTAATTGATACTTTCGTTCTTCAAGTTTCAATCTTCTGTTTTCCATTTCATAAGACTTCATGCTGTCGATCTGCTTTATAATGCGTCCATGAAGCCTGTTCAACTCTGCCTCTATCTTCATTGCCCGGTCAAAGGCGCTGGACTTGATCACTGTTTTCATTGCAGTTTTCAACCGCTCTTTTCCGCCCTCCGGGTCTTCTGCCTGCTGTCCTTCTATGCCACTGTCCTGCTCCTGCACAATCTCTTCTACACTCTTTGGCACTACCATATGCACCACCTTATCTATGTAGTAGCTTCCCTGTACTTCTTCTGCTGTGTATAATTTCAGCTGTCCTTCAAGATATTCCTTTCTGATCATCAGGCTTTGCAGTTCTTCTATCATGAGCCTGTCTGCTCCGTTCTCTGCTTCCTTTTCTCCCAGGCGTTTTATTTCTTCTGCTTTCTCCGGCGGTATATCCTCATACCCCACTTTTGCGTACGCCCCATGAGTAACGGCGTTTTTATTCCCGTCCTTCGCCGGGGTTCTCCCCCTGGCATTATTATTACCCGGCTGCCCTCCTTTTTTCTTAGGCCGCCCCCGTAATTGTTCTGTCCATTTATCCTCTGATTTCCACTTGCTTATTCTGGATTTTGGTACTCCTGCCGCCTCTGCCAGTTCATCAAGGCTTATTTTCCCGCCGCTTTCCAGAAAGCGTTGTAAAGATTTATCCCTTTCCGGGTTCCTTGCTCTTCCCATGCCTCCGCCTCTCTTCGTTTGTTTTTAAAATCCTGTCTTCCGATTTTTGCGGAAGTTTAAAAAATGCGCGTATTTTCGTTTTGCTTATCTATTATATCAGGAAAGAAAGTGCAATAACGTGCAAACTCTTTCATTCCTTTATTTCATACCGTGTCAGCGCCGTATTTTTCCTGAATAAACACAACAGCCTGTCCAGTGCTGCGTCTCTGATATTCTTGCACTGTCTCTCGCTGTAATGCGTCCGGCTTGCCACCTTTTCCCATTTCATAGAATGGAAATAGAAACCGAAAACAATATTTTTCTGCTTTAGCGAAAGCCGTGATACTTCTTTCAGGATTTCTACTTTCACTTTTTGCAGTTCTGCGATCTCTGCCGTGTATTTTTCAATTTCCTTCCGCACAAAATCCGGCACATTTAAAGCCGTCTTTTCCGTCGGGTTTGAAATATGGTTTATTCCGTGCGGCATACCGTCATAATTGATTGCGCCGCTCGTATCGTAATATCTTTCAAGGTCATTTAATATGCCCCGCCTTACGGAAATTTCTGAATCAATCTCCGGGAATAATTTCAGCAGCTTTACAACTTTTTCTCTGTTCATTTCCCCTGCCGTCATTGCCTTGCCCTCCGTTCTATCGTTTCTCATTTTTAACCCCCTGCCCCTCTTTTTCTTTTCCATTACGCACCGCAAGAGCAAGCACCGTTTCCGGCGTTGCCCTCTCTGTGTCTATCTTCTCTTTTTCCAATATTTCTATAATTTCTGCCATTACTCCCACGCCTGCGCCTCCTAATCTGCCGCCGTCACTCGTATTCCCAGTATGCAGTACCCTTCTGTTAGGCCCGTGTACTCTTCCATAAGATACACAATATCTGCGGATATTGTTCTTCCCGTGTGCCTGCCGTCTTTAAATTCCAGCATATGCAATTTATCCCCTTCCTTGTAATTCCGGTCATTTTTTCTTAATTCAAATGTCTTTTTCCCGTCTTTTACATCGTCATAGTACATGGCGGCCAGTTTCACTTCATGTACTTTCTCTTCCGGCTGTGCCTGGTCGGAAGGAAGATGATTCATCTTTTCTTCCTGCCGCATTTCCCGCAGTTTCCTTTCTGTCTCCCGGTCTATTGCCGCCTGCTCTTCGCTGTATCTTTCTTCCTCTGTTTTCTGTGCTTCCCGGCGGTTTTTGTATGCGTTGCACTCCCGGACCGTCGCTTTCTTTTCATGGCAAGTCTCATAATTCATACAGGAATAGCAAAGAGATGTGATCTCTTCCGGCTGCGGGTCTATGTACGCTTCTTCGCTCTTTTGGCTTCTCTCTTCTTCCTGCTGCCCTCTGTCTTCTTTTTCTTCCTCTTCCGGCGGATTCATGCAGGTGTCCATGTCCATCTGTCCAGGAATCTGTCTGCTTTCTTCCTCCTGCCGTTTCATCTGCCTTGCGTCCGCAAGGGATAGTTTTTCTCCTTCTCTGACACGTTCTGCCGCCTTTTCCTGCCATTCTTCCGGTAATCCGCAAAGTTCTACCGCTACGGAAATAATAATATTGTCGTTCTTGAACGCTTCCAGAAGTTCCGGTATCAGGTTGTTGTATATGGATTTATACCGGCCAAGCTGTGCCTCTGTCACTCCCGTAACCTCTGCCAGCATTTCCCGCGTGTTTCCTTTGATCTGGTTTTCTTTTTTCAGTTCCAGAACCAGGCGTTCCGTCTCTACGGTTTCTATCATCTTTTCCCAGTCTGTCTTGTCTCTGAAACCGTTTGCCATGATAAGCGCCAGCCTGTCCACGGCGCTTTCCTGTTTAAATACACACGGAACCTGCCGGAACTTTTCTTTCCCTTCTTCCACAAGCGCAATGAGCGCCAGTCTTCTTCTGTGTCCTGCGATCACTTCATATTTTCCGCCTACCGGCCTTTTTACAAGTATCGGCTGCAACAGCCCCATGATCTCAATATTTTTCTTTAATCTTTCGTCTACATGGTAAAAGTTTTCTTTTGACGGTATGAGATCGTAAACGTCCACATATTCAATTTCCATTTTTTCTTCCTGTTTTCCGGCTTCCTGCTCTGCTTCTTTTTCCTTTGATCTTTGGTTCAACAGTTCTGTCAGATTAAATTTTCCTGCCATCGTTCTTCCTCCCTATATGTCCGAATCGGTCAGTTTTTCAGGTATTCTTCTACCAGTTTTTTATAATCCTGTGCGGCTCCGCAGCGGCTTGAATATAAAATGATCGGTTCCCGCGCAAAGGTACTGGGTTTCATTTTCGGTGTTCTTCTGATATGGGTTTCAAATACCGGGTATTCCGCCATGCTCCGCAGGTATTCTTCCCCCTGCCGGTCCGCTTCATTGGAACTGTCGAATTGTGTCACGAAACAGCCTTTCAGTGTCAGATTCGGATTTAAGTCTTCCCTTGTATTGTCGATTTGCTCTTTTAATTCTGCCAGCCCGTCCAGTGCGAAATCATCTATCGTTACGGGTATCATTACATCATCAGAGGCTACAAGCGCATTGATCGTACTGATATTGATATCCGGCGCATTGTCGATAATACAGAAGTCATATTTCCCTGCCACCTGCTCCAACGCCTTTTTAAATCTGATCTGCTGTGGGCGCTGCTGATCAAGCAAAACCTCTAAGTTTGCCTTTAGCAGCGTCATATTCGCTGTCACAATGTCCAGACCTTCATAATCTGTCTTCTGGATAACTTTATTCATGTCAACCTTGCGATCCGTCATGATCTCCGCAACTCCCGGCCTGCTGTAATTGTGCCGGTTCAGAATCTTACTGGCGTTCCCCTGCTTGTCATTGTCGATCAGAAGAACTTTATAACCGTGTACTGCTGCCAGTATGTGTGCCATATTCACGCTTGAAATGGTCTTCGCTACCCCGCCTTTAAGGTTAATGATTGATAATGTTTTCATGGCTTGTCCTCCTTGTATCTGGTATGATTTTTATTTTCCCAGTAATACACCGGGCGGGAATCGAACCCGCCCCGCAGATTTTACGCCTGCTGCCCCTCTGCGGCTCCCGGTACTTTGCTTCTTTTTCCTTTCTCAAATTCCATGATCTTTTCTCCGTCAATCTCTATGAATGGAACTTTCAGACATACTATCTTCCCCGGCGTTCCAGTTCATCCGACATTTGCTTTACCGGAACTTTTACCATGAGACTTTCATACCTTCCGCTGTTGTCCAGTTCGTACAGGAAGCATACCTTCCCACTCCGGCAGTAATGCACCGCCGCAATGTCCGTCACTTTCTGAACCTTTGCGGCTCTGTTGATCTCAATTACTATTCCCTGCGGCATGTAGTACGCCGTCTTCTTTCCATTCTCTTCCATCGTAACCGCCACCATATCCCCGATTTCCAGCGGACATACTGCGTTAAATGCTCTTGTCTTCATTGTCTTTCTTTTCCTCCTTCAATTTCTCTTTTAACAGCCCTCTTACATACCAGGACAATTCCCGCAGCAGGATATAAATAATTCCCAACATTCCTATGAAAGCCAGAATCCCGATTCCTGCAAATGCGAACTTGACCGCTACCCATATGGCCGCCAATATTTCAGAAAATACTTCCGCAATACTACTCCACGTCATTTCTGCTTTCCCTCCTGTTTTTCTCCTGCATTTGCTTTCTTGCCCGCTCTATTGCCGGTCTGACCTGATTTATGGTTCGCAGCTGTCTTTTCGCCGGGTGTTCCTGCTGCCCTCTTTTCTTTTCCCATACTCTCTGCAAAACTTCCTGCTTGCTCTGGCAATGCCTGTTCTTACGCTTTCCCATTCCTTTCTTCTCCTTTCAATTTTCACATAACGGAAACGGGCAATTTTTACAATCTGGAACTTCGCACCGTTTCCAACTTCTTTTCCTATGTCTGTTTCTCTTTTTCATTCTCTGTCTTCGGCGTTTCTGATACTCCGCTTCCTTTGCCTGCTTTACTGCTTTTTTCACTTCCTCTGGGTCTGTATTGTCTTCTTCCTCCTGCACCACTTCCAGAACTTCAACTACTTCCAGCGGAAAAGAATAGGTGCAACCTGGGTCATACGTTCCCGCTTCCCAGTCAGCCTTGAACTTTTCAAAATTATTTTCGTATCCGCGGAATGGATTGTATTGCTCCGCTTCGTACATTGCTAGCATAACCCTGCTATCATCTTCTTTTTTCCAGTTCCATAAATGCCAGCTTTCGTGATTGTCATAGTTCCACATACTTACCCATAATTCCAGTCCGTTCCAATATTCATCCGAACGTTTCATGTGTTCAAACTGCCTGTATGTAAACCCCTGCCCTTTTAACTCTTGCTGATACTCTTTTACTTCCTTCCCGCCTGTGTGAAGCCGGACAAATGCGACTTTCGGAAGATATGTTGGTTTCTTTCTGTCTTTTCTCATTTCCCTTGCCTCCTGCTTAACCTATCTGCAATCCGCAGTAGCGCTTCCATTGAGCGTTTTATATTTCCGTCCGTATTTGCCGTAATGCTTAATATATCTGCAATGTCTCTTAATTCCTGTGCTACTTGTGCGTCCAGTTCCCCTTTTGTGTATTTCTCCATGCACACCGGGCAAACCTGTGTTCCTTCCGGTATCGGTTCCCCGCAGAGTAAACATCTTTCCGGCCCCATGCTTCCGCCTCCTTCATTCCCAGCTTTCCAGCTTCTTAATTCGTTCTGTCAGGTTTCTCTCCCTCTCCTGCAACGCCCTGATCTCCTGTGCGGTCAGTCCGGTTTCCTCATACTCAAACAGTTTCCTTGCCGCCCTGGTAACTCCTACGCCCTGGCAGAGTACGGGTTTTCCGCTTCCCCTGCTGATCTCCGTTAATCTGCTTTTCTTCTTCCTGTTACCGGTCCGCTGTTTCTTTGTTCCGATCGCGGATGCGGCTTTCTTCATCTGCCCGTAATGCGGGATATGTTTTCTCATTTCCCTTTCCATGCTGTTCATGCTTTACCTCTCAACCTATCATCACAATTTCTTTCCCGGTCTTTGTGTCTCTTCCCGGATAAATTTTTATATTCTTTTCCTGACTGTTGATCACTGCCGCTTTCGGCGGAAGGTCTGAAAGAATCCCGATCAGATCTTTTACTGTGACTGTTTTCCTGCTCTCATAGGCTTTCAGTGTCATAGGTTTTCCAGTTCCTTTCTAAGTTCTTTCAATTCCTCTTCCACACAATCACAAATTCTCTGCTGCAATCTCTCTGGAAGAGTAAACTCTTTACTTTTTAGTCCGGCTATCATCTTTCGCTTTAACACTATTATTCTCGCAGGTATCTTTCTTTCTCCTTCTCTCCTGCCGGAACACCAGAACATGAAGTCTTCCAGTTCGTCTATGTTCTCTTTGATTCTTTCCGCTTTCTTGAACGCCTCTTCTGTCAATTCGTCTCCCTCCATCCGATATATTGTTTTATGGTTTCCCTTGCTTCGTCTGCCCCGTAGCAGACTGCCGTTTTATATCCATACTGCCGCAGGCTTTCCAGCCATTCTTCCTGATTGCCTGTCGGCTTGTTCTTCCCGTACTTCATTTCTATGTAAAGCCCGTGATACCCTTCTTTTGGAACTGGCAGGCATAAGTCCGGCACTCCTGCTTTTACCCCCTGCCGCTTTAAATTTGCCGCTTCCAGTTGGTTCCTGCTGCCGCCGTTTGGGATATGATAGATCATCTTTAATTCCGGGTATCTGTTTTCAAATATCCTGCACCATGTAATCAACGCTTCCTGCTCCGTCGCTTCGCTTCTCCTTCTTGCTTGCTGCCGGGTGTAGTAACTCATTGCCTGTCTTCCTCCCTCTCGTCAAAGTGCGTCGCCTCCATGTCCGCAATGTGAAGCATGACCGCAAGGCGGCTCTGATTGAAGGTATTGTTCAGGTCATAACTTCCGCCTTTGGCGCAGAAGTCATAGGCTCCCATGTGCCACCTGATCGCCAGAATTTCTTCTTCTGACAGTTCCATGAACGGAAGAATAATAAATACCGACTTTTCCCCGTGTCCTGCCGGGAACTTCCTGCTTGCCCGGTATGTTCCGTCTTCCTGCTTTGTGTAAGCGTCCATCTTGCAGAGATCATGAAGCAGGCTTACGATTGCCAGCGTCTCTACGCTATATTCCGGGTATTTCTTCTTTTCATGATCTGAAATCCTTAAAATCCTGCGGAATACGTTCACGGAATGAATGACAAGCCCTCCTGCATATGCCCCGTGGTGTCCGGCGCTTGCCGGGGCTTCAAAGAATCCTTTTTGGTCAATCCAGTTCAGAAGTTCCTTTGCCCCCTTCCTCTGTATGTACCTGAAATAATCTTTGAATATAGTTTTTGCTTCTTCTGGTGTCATGATGTTTCCTCCTGCTCCTTCATCTTTTCTGCGATCGCTCTGATCACGCTTACTGTTACGCCGTTTCCTGCCTGTTTATAAAGCTGGCTGTCGCTGTTAACAAATTCCGCCCGGTCAAAATATTCGTCTTCCCATCCCTGCAACCGGAAGCACTCCCGCGGCGTTAATTTCCGTATTGCCAGATAGCAATGATATTTTTCGCTCCAAACTGCATAAACCACGAAACCTTCCGGCATTTCAACGAAAATTCCCTGTTCTCTTTCCTGTCCTTCCGATTCTCCTGTAATGTCTATGCACACCTGCGGTATATTTCCGTGTGTTTCACTTCGTAGTGTCGGACATATTTCCTTTGGCTCTGCTTTCTTTCCTTTCCTGCCCTGTGTATCAATAATTCCTATCGCTACCCCGTGCCGGTCCTGTGCGGTAAGTGTGAACATCGGTTCCCCGTCTTCCTTAAACCTTCTGCCATTCTGTCTTTTATTTACCCTGTCCGGTGTCAGTACGGGAATTGCAACGCAAGAACTTTCTCCTGACCTCTTATTGATTCCTTTGTAATATCTTGCCTGTAATGCTCTTACGTTCTCCGTCTCCTTTATTCCTGCCCCATAATTCATGTCGATACAAAATGGGATTGCAACGTGATGTTCCCTCCCACCGCCCTGACATGTGCTTAACGCTTCTGTGATTCCGTCTTGTGAAAATACCTGTGTATTTCTCCGGTATCCCTCCCGGTGTCCGATTATTGAAATGCTATTTTCTCCACCTGCTCCCGTGACAGGAAGTATTTTTCCGGTACGCTTTCCTCTAAAATGTCCGATAATGAACACCCGCTTCCGGTTTTGCGGTACTCTGAAATCTTTACTGTTGACAACCTGCCATTCCGCATTGTACCCGATCTCGTCCAACTCAATGAGAAGTTTGAGGAAATCGCCCCCCCTGTTAATGCTAAGTAGGTTTTCCACGTTCTCAATAAACAGGTATTTGGGTCGATTTTCTTCTTCTGTGTCTCTAATAAGCCCTGTAACTGCGAAAAACAGAGAAGAACGGTGTCCGCTGAATCCTGCCTGTTTTCCGGCAACGCTGATGTCCTGGCATGGGAACCCGAAACACCAACAGTCTGCTGCGGGCAGGCTTGCGGCAACCACTGTTCTAATGTCATTTGCGTACCATTCTCCGTTTCTGTATTCATCTTTCAAAATCTCCTTCTGTCTTTTCTTCAATGGGATTTCTTTCAGCTTTTCCCTCTGCTGATCAGTAAGTAAGTGCATGGACGTATAGCTTGCGACAGCGAACTTATCAAATTCGCAGAAACCAACGCATTTATGCCCTGCCTGCTCCATTCCTCTTCTGAACCCGCCTATTCCGGCGAAAAAATCAATGAACCGCACTTTTATTCCTCCCAGTCTATTTCCTCTTCCGCCCTGCTGCCGTGTTGTTCCTTCCATCTGTCCAGATCAAGAAGTGTTCCACATTTACTGCAATAGTTCCAATCCTGCGAAATTCTGAACTTATAATCTTTTCTCTTCAAGTCTCCGTCGTAATAGGAAAACAGGTGCTTCCCGCATACCGGACAAAAGAAACTGTTCAGGAACATCAGCGGCGGATTCCCGGCTAGTGTCGGTTTATTGCTTTTCAGGCATTTCGGCTTCCGTGCCTTTTCCATTTTCCTTCGCCTCCTTGTCCAGTTCCCTTATTGTGTAGTCTACAATCCTTCTGAATTTTCTTTCTTCGCTTACTGTCAGCTGATTATTTACCCGGAAATAATTTATGTTTTTCATCATCTGTATTCGGAACCACGTTTTCCAGTTCTGGTTATTGACTTTCGCCGCTTCGATCGCTCTTTTCTGCCTTTCTTCGCTCTGCCTGATCATTTCTGCTTCTTCCTCTTCGGCTTTTCTTCTGTGGTGCATAATAACCACTGCCGCAAGCATAATGACCGCCGTGAAATATCCGTCAATCCTTAAATAATCTGGCATGATCACAACTTTCCCCATCCATTCAAGGATTGTCAGGCAGGTAATGAATACCATGTTCAGAATAACGTTCATGATCGCCACTGCGTAAAACGTATAGATCAGCGCCTTGCCTGTTGCCATTACCGCTTTTTTCATCAGCCGTAATATGTCCGATTTGGTCACTTTTTTCAGTCTTCTTCTGATTTTCTTAATCATCTTCTATTCTTCTCCTTCTTCCTCATATTCCCCGATCATTGCCCGCGGCGGCTTCCTTTTATCCATCATAAGTGCCATAAACTGTGCCTTTTTCATTTGCCGCATTTCTTCCGGTGTCGGTTCTCTGTCGTCGTCTTTTCTTTCTTCATAGCAACGGGCTGTCTTATCCGGGTAAATCCTGTTCCCGCTGATAAACGCCGCTATGAAGGTTTCCAATTCCCTTTTCAGTTCGTTCCTGTAGAACTCAAACAGCAGCTTTATTTCCGCCGCTTCGATCTCTGTACACTCGCAGCCTCTTTTCTTTCTCCTGCTATATTTCTTTGTGTACACATGATATGTTCTGCTCCCAGTCACTTTATAAAAAATTCTAAGTAACAGAATTTCTTCTAATTCCGTTCTGTAGCCGAACCAATGAACTTTCAAGGTTTCTGAAAGAATCTCTTCTTCCTCAATTTCATATTTTTTCATCAGTTCCCGGTACAGCTTCATTGCGGTTTCTTTCTCCCCTCCCACTCCCCTTTCCGCAAGGGCTTTCAGCTTTTTCAGCTTCTCTTGTGCCTGTTCTCTGGTCATAAGAACTCGCCTCCTGTTGTATCTGGTTTATCTTCAAACGAAAGGTTTTCCACAACATTCTTTAAAAGTCTTTCCGCGCGCTTCCCGGCGCATGAGTGCATGAATTTTAAATCTTCTGCTGTGAAAAGTTCTTCTGCTTCATTCAAGAAATCCGTGATCATTAAAAATTCTATCGGGTTCGCCGTCTTCATTCCCTGCTTAAAATATTCCCGGTCTTCCTTTGTCATTTTTATTTTTTTCTTTGTCTTCGTCATTTTTTATCCCCCGGAACCGGACAGCCTGACCGTTTCCATTTTGCATACGGTTCATAATCGTTGAAGTCCGGGCATATCTTAATCACTGATCGGGAAGAACTCCAACGCTGCATATGCTGACAGGTTTTAAAGTGAATCATTTGTTCCCGCGTGTATGTCCTTTCAACCCCTGCCCGCCATTTCCCGTATTGATTTACAAACTTCTGTTTATCGTAGATCATCACATACGGAAGGAAGCCCATTTCCCGCAGCGTATATACTCTGTACAGGTCTTCTTCTACGGAACTCCAATAATTTGTGAGTACATACACGCCGATTCTGTCAACGCTCTTTATTTTGCTTTCTTTGAAGAGCCGGAACTTTTCTTTCAGGTCTTCTTTCGGGTTATCCCAGGCAAAATGAAAATCCTTTACTTTAATTCCCCTTAATTCCTCTATCAATGACCCGTTCAGAAATCTAACGTCCGTTCCTCCCTGAAAATCTACCCTTGCCCCGGATTCTTTTAACTGCCCCAGTAAATCCGATCTGTCTTTACAGGCAAGTAAATTCTGGTCAAGCAGGATAATATTTTTCTGTCCGTTCCAGAACTCCTTCAAGTTTGCTGTCTTCCTGCTGATACATCCGTCTTTCTCTGGCGTGATACAGAAACCGTGGTCTTTCCGCGGGCAACCCCTTGTCAACATTCCATACGCCGTGTCTTTTGTCAGTTCCGGGTAAAGCCCGTAGTCCGGGTAAGTGTGTTCGATCTCTTCCGGCAGCCTGTTTTCCAGATCATACCCGCTCCCGCCTCTGATGATCTCTTTTGCTTCCAGTCCTTCCGGTTCTCTGCTCTCTGTGAAAATCTTGCTCATATACAGGCGGTCATATATTATCCCTTCCCTGGCAAACTCCACACAATCCCCGTTCCTCTTGTGATATGCTGACAGCTTCATAAGCGGAATGTTCGGGAAGTTATGTGAATCCACATCCACAAGCCCTATTTTCATTGTCCTTGCCCTCAATTTCTTAAAATAATTCTGGTGTAAATGATGTGGTTTAATTCTTTTGTGCTGAACTCTTCCAGCTGCTCAACTGGTATTGTCTGCGGAAGTTCTCTTATGTTCTGCCAGTCGTATAGCCGTTCCGTCTTTCTGTATGTTTCCATCCCCAGACCGAATGACTTGACCGGTCTTTCGTCGCTTATGGCTGTATGTTCAAAGTTCGCTGCAAATCCTCTGTAAATGACCTGCCCCGCCGCATTGATCACAACAACTCTGTCGCTGGGTACGATCGCTTTCATGATCTTCCCCAAAGAAAGCCCTGCTTCCATCATCCTTCCTCCCTGTCTCTTATTCTGTCTGCGATCTCCATTACCTTTTCCGCGTAATCGCTTGTGTCTTGTCCTTTGCTGAAATATTCCTGCTCCGCCCCGTATTCTCCGTTTTTGTACGCTGTCAGCGCCTTTGTGTAACTCCACTCATACTTCCATACCAGTTCTGCGAAATAATCAATCCCAACCCTGATATTTCCGTAAGGGTCCGTAATATCCGTGACGTTGAGTAGTTCCATTCTTTCCGCGTGGTATTCCGGTACAATCTGCATATACCCATATGCACTTCCGCTCTCTGCGTTCCATTTGTACCCGCTTTCAACTTCGATTATTGCAAGAATCACGTTGTAATCAATCTCATATTCCCTGCACAGGCAGTAAGTATATACCTGTACCACCTGTGGCAATTTTCCGCCGGTCCGTTCGTATTCTTCCGGTATCTGGTATAATGTCAGCCCGTCCGTGTCTTCCGCTCCCCAGTCGCAGGACATACGGTTGAACGGTTCGATGAAATTGTCCGTGTCCATCAACGCTGCGTCTCCTCCCTCTTCCGGGTCTATCACAAGTTCTTTCGCTTCCGTCTTTGCTGCGGCTTTTTCCTGCTCCTTCTCCGCTTCTTTTCCGTTTCCTCCCGTCAGTATGACGATCAGGGCTATCACAACCGCCGCTATAACTGCGATCGCAAGCAGAATTGTATACTCATACCGCTTCCATATCTCCTGCGCAATCTTATGTCTTCTTCTTTTTCTTTCCTCTTCTGCCCTCATTCTTCTTTCGCCCTCCTTTTGGTTTCGGTTTTTTCTTTTTCCACATCTTCAAGTAGATATGCCAGCCGGTTTCTTCGTAATATTCCGGCTTGATCTCTGTAATGCTGTAGCCCGCGAACTGTTTTTCGAAAAATTCTTTTCCACAGTCGTTCGACTTTGCCAGCCGTTCCACCTGCGCGCGGCTGTATTTATGATCTGCTGGCGGCTGCTCCATCGGTCTTTCAAGGTTTCTACTGCTTGACCACCTTTTCTTCCCCTGCGGGTCTTTTGTAATGTATTTGCACAGCGCTTCAATCCCGTTTTCATTCGGTTGCAAGCGGTCCGCATTGGCATATCCCAGTTGATTTACTTTGTATTCCGGGTCTTTCTCCACCTTCCGCCAGTTTATACGCTCATTTGTCCACATCATTTCCACATCATCACGGGATAACCCTTCATTCATAATAATGTGGTGGTGTATTCTTTTGATCTGTTCTCCGTCCTTTGTGAACCTATATTCCGTCACAAGGATATATTTCAGCGGCGAAATCCCCAGTTTATTTCTTCTGTATGCTATCCTCCGCAGGTAATTATTTACTATTCTTTCAGCCTCTTCGACGCTCTCCGGTAAATTCTTTGCATTGTATGTACAGGAAACATGAAGATCGCCTATTCCGAAATTTCCATTTCCCAGCTGAACAAGGTATCTCCTCGCGTTCTTGTCGTTCAGGTCCTTTTGCTTCGGTTCTGTGGCTTTTCTCTTCTTTCCCCTCTTTCCTTTTACTGCCCTTTCTGCATTATCTGTTCTCGGTATAATGTCTGCCTCCCGGTAAGCGCCGCAGTCTGTTTTCTTTTCCCTGTAAAACATCTGCGCTCCCGTCCTACCTGTTGAAGCGTAATAGGGTATCGAAAGGGGCGGTTCTCCTTCCCCTCCTCTCTGTCTCTATACCATGTGCGGCCATATCCTATGATTTATATATTTCTATCTTTCGTAGGAATGTTAATACCCCATACAAGCCCGTTTTCCGGGATGAACCCGGCCCGTTTTTCCGGGGAAAACTCCCCTTGTTTTGCTTGCTTTTACGCCGTCAACATGGTATAATATTTATGTGTATTTATATATGTTGACGAACGAAAAGCCCTTTGTATTCCAGTGCAAAGGGCTTTTCATTTTCCCTTCTTTAACGGTCCGCTTACGCGTTCCGTTCCAGTATTCCAGTGATCAGTTCCCAGTCGTCCAGCCATAAAGCGGAGCGGAACGAAATGAGGTTGCTGCCGTTCGACCGCGGGTTGCTCAAGTGCAGCGCGGCGGCTCCGCCGGCGCTGGCGCTGTAGAAACTCGAACCGCGGACAGGCACTGCTTCTTCAATTTCGCTGTCTGTCCACAGCCCATCCTTTCTGCTCTTCCAGTCGCGCGGAACAATCCCCAGTTTATATGCGATCTCCGGTACTTCTTTCAGTCCTTCAAGTTTCAGTTCTGACATATGACAGCCGGTCCATCCGTCTTTCCGCTCTCCTGTCGTCAGTTTTACTTCCCCTTCATCTGCGATCAGTTTCAGTCGTTCTCCTTCGTGAATCGCCGGTTGCCACGTCGGCGCGCCCGGTCCTAAGTCGCAGGTTGCCGCGTCGTTGTGCGGTATGTACTCTATACATCCTCTTACAAGCCGCAGCCCGGAAACCCACTCCCAGAAGTTCCCTTTCAGCCCGAAAACACCTTCTGCCGTTCCGTCGTGGCTCCATTCCACCGGTTCTGTTCCTGTCAGTACGGTATATCCGTCATAACACCACGCCTCCTGTTCCGGGTTGTCTGCGTCCTTTCCGTGGTTCGTATTTCCTCCGATCGTATGGCCCAGCCGGTCCGCCTCTTCTGTCAGATAAAGCCATTCTGCATTTGTCATTAAGTGCCAGTTTTCACCTTTTCTTCTGCAAGCCTCTGCTGCTCTGTCGAAATTCACACATTCCGCCGGTTTCTGGTACGGCAATGAAGCAGGAATGTTTTTCATCATTACGTTTGTGTACTGTGAAATCAGTACCGCAAGCCGTGTCTTTCCTCCGATCTTAAACATTTCCGGCGCTCCTTCCGGCTCCTGCTGCCGGTCCTCCGGTGTCATGTAAAACATTGTCATGTAGTTCGGAATACCTGTTTCATCTTTCACAATGACTGCTTTCTTTTTGATTTCCACTGTGTTTTCCTCCTTGTATCTGGTATGTTTTTATTTAAACAGCCTCTTTCTGCTGCTGTTTTCCCTGTTCTTCCGGCAGGTTCGTTACCCTTACCGTGATTTCCATATTCTCCCGGCGCGATAATATCAGCGCCAGCGTGTCAAAAAACCTCTGTGCCGGGAAAGACCCGTTCACGATCGGTTCGACTGTTCCATTTTCCATGCGCCTTTCCCTCCTTAAAATGACGCACCCGCTCGGGGCGGGTGCTTACTACGCAAGTTTCGCCGCCTCACTCTTTTTCTTTGCAAGGTTCAGCCCGTATTTCACGCCCTGCAAAAATTGAAAAAAATCATTCTGGTTTTCTTCTTCAAGCCCCTGCACAAAGCAAAGAATTTCGGCTGCTTCTTCCGTGTTCTTCCTGTCAATTACTGTTTCCATTCTTTCAGCCATGCTGTTTTCCTCCTTTCCGCATTGCGGTTCCCTTTTCTCATTAAAAAGTGGTAAAACTTGTTGAACGACTACGCGCTTTATAGCTGGCGCGCCCGCTGCCCCTTTCGCAATGCGTATTTTGTGGGTGTGGCTCCCCCCGATCTGACCGGGCGGGAATCGGACCCGCCCCGCAGGTTTGGTTCCTGCTGCCCCGTTGCGGCTCCCGGTCTGCTGTGCGCTGCCGTTCCCAGCGGCGGCGCGTCTGGTATGATATTTCTTTCTTTTATCCCGTCTGTTTGCCGTCTGGCACGTCTTCCGTAGGCGTGTATACTGCAAATTGAGTCTTCAAGGCTTTCGGATCATATTTAATTTCGATCCGTAGTCCCCCGTCCTTTATAAATTCTCTTTGCAAGGTTGTTATCCATCCCCACAAAAGGATCACGGTTTTTTCAAAGCCGTCAGTGTCCACCGTTTCAAAGTTCTGTTCTTTCAGTTCTTCTCCCGGAAGCGCTGCTTTCTGTGCCTCCTGTAGCCGTTCGCTGTACGGTTTGAGTTCCCTTACCGCGGGTTCCCCTTTTCCGTATATGCTTATGATCTTCTGGAACTCTTCTTCTGTCATTTCCAGCGCCGCACAGGTGTTATCCCGCATTTTATCTACATTCAGATCATGTTATATTCAGTGGAATTAAAA